>JAEEGH010013804.1_pt1 | contig 17854 bp, 15 predicted proteins | sample 9134181 | NCBI WGS metagenome assembly JAEEGH01 (sample SAMN16246544, study PRJNA631951) | gut metagenome | biome: gut microbiome; feature: rumen; material: DP-attached | host: Bos | place: Iran: Karaj | collected 2018-10
CATAACCAAAGGGTTATGTGCATTTTTGCGCTTGTAATTTATTGATTTTCAATCCGCGCTCCGAACGGCTTAATATGCCAAATTCACCGTCGGAAGAGGACTCCGTCAAGGGGCAGAAGACCAGCGTCATGATAATTTGCGTTTAATAAAGAGTTTTTTTGGTCATATCGGCGAAAATGTGTATCTTTGCATTTTATTAGACAAAGGGAAAAAATAATAATTCATTAGAAACCAATTTATTAACATTAAAAACAACAAAATGAAAAAGATTTTTTCTTTCTTCGCAATGGTTGCCCTGATGGGCGTGATGGTCGCTTGCGGCGGCAGTGACAAACCCAACAAAGAGGGTATCACCTCCAAGAACGAAATCAAAGAGGGCGACAGCGACGCTCTGAAGGTCGTCAAAATCACCGACCAGCTCATCAACATCATGGAGCAGGAACCCAGCGCCGAAGGCTATGAGACCATGATGAACACCACCATGAAGATGATGTCCTTGAACATGAACAACCTCTCCGAAGAGGAAATCAGCAAGGTGGCCGCCGAGTTCGACAGCAAGTATGCCGACGAGAAGGCTATGGAAGAGAAGATGAAATCTCTCCAGGGCAAATGGGACAAGTGGGCCGAGGAGCACCAGGAAGAGGCTCAGGCTATCGCCCTGAAGGCTTTCGCCGCCATGGCTTCCATGATGCCTGAGGACGACACCACTGCCGAAGAGGCTACCGAGCCCGTCGAGGCCGCTGCCGAAGAAGCTGTCGCTGAATAATCACGATTGTTTCTCTCGCTTTATCAAGGGTGCCTATCCGGCGCCCTTGTTTTTTTATTATTGTAGGGGATAATAAAAACCGCCTTGCTGCGTTCTATGCTTTACCGATGAAACCGAAAGCCGACATATTGCAGGCGCTGGATGCCTTTATCAGGAAGTACTACAAGAACCTCCTGGTGCGGGGCGTGCTGTATGCCGTGGGCATCGTGCTGACGCTTTTCCTGGCGGCGGTGTTGCTGGAACATTTCGGCTGGCTGTCGTCGGTGGCGAGGGCCGCGATTTTCTGGGGCGGATTGGCCGCTGTGGCCGCCATATTGGGTGGGTTGGTGGTGCGTCCGCTGCTGAAGATGATGGGTCTCGGCAAGCGCATCGACCGTCCGCAGGCGGCGCGCATCATCGGCCGCCACTTCCCCGAGGTCAGCGACAAGCTGCTGAACCTGCTGCAGCTGATGGATGATTCTGATTATTCCGAAAAACCTGATTATTCCGGACATTCCGAGAACTCCGACCTCCTGAAAGCCGCTATCGAGCAGAAAACCCTCTCGTTGCGCCCCATCCCCTTCCTCAACGCCATCAACCTGAAGGCCAACCGCCGCTACCTGCGCTATGCGCTGCCGCCTTTGGCGGTGCTGCTGGTGCTGCTGCTGGTCTCCCCCACCCTGGTGACCGAGCCGGTGAGGCGTATCGCCGACTATAACACCCTCTACGAACGTCCGGCGCCCTTCCACTTCGTGGTGGCCTCCGACTCGCTGCAGGTGATGTCGGGCGGCGACTACGGGCTGACGGTGACGGTCGAGGGCGACGCGCTGCCCAACGAGGTGACGCTCCTTGTCGACGGCCAGCGCCACCGGATGACCAAGTGCTCGAAAGAACGCTTCGCCTATACCTTTAAGCAGGTGCGCCACTCGATGGATTTCCACCTGGAAGGTGGCGGCGTGACTTCGCCGGAGTACCGCCTCGAGATGCTGCCCAATCCCTCGGTGGTGTCGTTCCGCATGCTCCTCTCCTACCCTGCCTATACGGGACGTATGCCCGAGACGGTGGTGAATCTGGGCGATGCCGCTGTGCCCGAAGGCACGATGGTGAAATGGCTCTTCCAGACACAGGATGCCGATACGCTCCGCTTTGAAGATGAAAACGGAAAGTGGAAGGTGGAAAGTGCCGTGGACGGCAACGGCCGCGTGGAGCTAAGCCGTCGTGTGATGGAGACCACCAATTACTGCTTCTGCGTCAGCAACACTCATCACTCTTCCGACACCCTTCGTTATTCCCTTTCGGCCATTGCCGACGCGGTGCCGATGATTGCTGTGGAGGAGCTGACGGACTCGCTGCATCCCGACCGGCGCCTCTTCCGCGGACGCATCAAAGACGATTACGGCTTCTCTGGCCTCGTTTTTGTCCACAAGACGGTGAATCCCTCCGACACCTCGAGAAACGCTGTCAGCGTGGCGAAAATAGCCCTTAACAAGGAGACCTCGCAGGAGTTCTTCTTCAGCTTCAACACCGCGGAACTCGCCCTCGCCCCGGGCGACGAGTTGACCTACTACTTCGAGGTGGCCGACAACGACGCCATTCACGGCCCCAAGAAGGCGCGCTCGCAGATGTTCGAAATCAAGATTCCCTCGGCCGAAGAGCTCGACCAGCTGCTCGACCGCAGCAGCAACGAGGTGCGTGAGAGCGCCGAAACGCAGATGAGCGAGCTGCAGAAATTGCAGGAGGAAATCAACGAGATGATGCGTCGCTTGGTAGATAAGAAAGAACTTAACTGGCAGGACAAGAAGGACTTGCAAGAGATACAGAAGAAGCAGCAACAGGTGCGTGAGATGATGCAGCAGATGCAGCAGCAGATTCAGGAGAACAACCGTCTGGAACAGAAATACCGCGAGCAGAGCGAGCAGCTGATGGAGAAACAACGCGAGCTCGACCGCCTGATGAACGAGGTGATGGACGAGAAGATGAAGGAGACGATGGCGGAAATCGACCGCATGATGCAGGAACTCGACAAGAAGAAGGTGCAGCAGGAACTGGAGCAGCTGAAACTCGACAATGCCGAGCTGGAGAAGCAGCTTGACCAAAACATTGAGCTTATGAAACGGCTCGAGATAGAGAAAAAGGTGGAGCAGACCATCCAGAAGATGGACAAGCTGGCCGAAGAGCAGCGCAATGTTTCGCGTGAAACGGAGCAGGCTAAAGGCAAGGAAAACGAGCAGTTACAGCAGAAACAACAGGAGTTGAACGACCGTTTCCAGCAGCTGAAGAAGGACATCGACCAGATCAAGCAGGACTACAAGAATCTCGATCCCTCGACCGATTTCAAGGTGCCCACGGAGCTGGAGAAGCAGGTGGAACAGCACCAAAATGAGGCCCAGAAGAGCCTCCAGAAAGGCAAGAATAAGGAGGCTGGGAAGCAGCAGAAAGAGGCCGCCGACGAGATGGAAAAACTTAGCGAGGCGCTGGCGGAAGCCCAGGTGGAGGCCGAACAGGAAGATCTCGCTGAGGATGCTGAAGAGGTGCGCCAGCTGTTGAAGAACCTCGTGCAACTCTCGTTCAACCAGGAAGAACTGATAGGCGACCTTAACGCCATATACATTCAGGATCCTAAATATCAAACCATCATCACCCGCCAAAACCGCATCAAAGACGACTTCCGCAATGTGGAAGATTCGCTGCGCTCGATGGCTCGGAGGCAGCTCAAGGTGGCTTCTGCCATCACGAAAGAGGTGGCATCGGTGAATAGCAGCATAAGTACCTCGATGAGAGGACTGTTGGAGATGAACCAGTCGTTCTACGGCTCTTATAAGAACACACAGGCGAGCAAGTCGATGCAGTACTCGATGACCTCGCTGAACAACCTGGCGCTGGTGCTCGCCGAGAGCCTCGACCAGATGCAGAACCAGATGCGTCAGAACAGTCAGAAGCAGAAGAACGGACAATGCAAAAACAAGGGTAAGAGTCAGTCGCAGTGCTCAAATCCCGGCAAGGGGAAGCCCTCGCCCAAGTCGATGCGCCAGATGCAGCAGGAGCTCAACAAGCAGATGGAGGCGCTGAAAAAACAGCTCGACAAGCAGGGTAACAAGCAGGGCAACCGGCACCAGATAGGGAAGGGTCAGACGATGAGCGAGGAGTTTGCCAAGATGGCCGCACAGCAGGAGATGATTCGCCGCATGATGCAGGAATACGGACAGGAAATAAAGCAGGGGAATGCTGGTAACAGCAAGTTGGCCAAGGAGATAGACCAGATGATACGTCAGATGGAACAGACGGAGACCGACCTTGTGAACCGTACCATCACGCAGCAGACCCTCACGCGTCAGCAACAGATTATGACGCGTCTCCTCGAGCACGAGAGGGCCGAGATGCAGCGCGAGAAAGAGGAACGTCGCGAGAGCCGCGAGGCCGGTGACCTCTACAGCCAGCCCTCCCCTGCCGAATTGGAGAAATACAACAAGCAGCTCAAGCCGGCTTCCGACCAGCTACGCACGGTGCCCCCTACCCTCTCGCCCTACTATCGCGAGAAAGTCAACGACTATTTCTATAAATAAATCTTTGTTTCTTTTTTTGTATTTCCGGAAATATATGTAAATTTGCAAAATATACAATTTTTGCAAAGATGACGGAATCGTTTGTTATACAGTCGGATATTGCTAATCTGCCGTTGGTGGAGGAGCGTTTGTTTCATTTCTGCCACGAGAACAATGTGGGCAACTACTACTCTGCTGTCTCGGTGGCCGTGATGCAGGCGGTGAAGAATGCCATCGTTCACGGCAACGCTTCCGACTCGTCCAAAAAGGTCTCTTTGACTTTCGACACCTGCCGAGGAGGTATCTGTGCCGAGGTGAGTGACGAGGGTAGGGGATTTGACTTCCGTCAGTATGGCGACCTGCCGTCCGGCGATTCGACGACGGGCGAGGGTATCTTCATCATGAAGTCGCTTTCCGACCGGATGGTTTTCTCCGACGAGGGTCGGATGGTGAGACTCGAATTCGATGTGGCGGGTATCGACCCCTCGGATGCTCTCGAGCGCGTCGCCATCCTTCAAGGTCGTTTCGCCCCCGTTCTGGTATGAACGATTCCTCGTTTTCCGTCGCGTCGGTAGTACATCTGTCCCGCTTCACCTTTTCTGAAGCAGGGATTTTGAGGAAAAAAGGCGGTAATATTTATATAATAAACTATTAATCAATAGATTATCTATAATAATGGCCATTCGGTTTGCTGTTCAGGATATAAATTTCGAGCTCTTTCAGGCTGAAAATGTCAAGAAATGGATTTCGGAAGTTGTTCAACGCCGCCAAAAGAGGGTAGGGAATATCTCGTACCTTTTTTGCGACGACGAATACCTTCTTGGAGTCAATCAGCAATACCTGAATCACGACACCTATACCGACATCATCACTTTCGACTATGTGGCGGCCGACCTCATCTCGGGCGACATCATGATTAGTGTCGACAGGGTAGGGGAGAATGCCGAGAAATTCGGTGTGCCATTTGTGCAGGAGTTGCATCGCGTCATCATCCATGGGGTGCTCCATCTCCTTGGACAGGGAGACAAGTCCGACTCCGAAGCGGCAGAGATGCGTCGTCAGGAAGAGGAGGCCCTCGCATTGTGGAACACGATGTTTCCCGTGGAACAAACATGCTAAATACCATATTCTATGACATTTGAAGCGTTCGATATTGTTGTGGTGGGTGCCGGTCATGCGGGTGCTGAAGCTGCCGCTGCCGCCGCCAAACTGGGCACGAAGGTCCTCCTGGTGACCCAGATGCTCGACAATATCTGTCAGATGTCGTGTAACCCCGCCATGGGTGGCGTGGCCAAAGGACAGATAGTTCGTGAGATTGATGCCCTCGGTGGTTGGTCGGGAATTGTCACTGACCGCTCGGCCATCCAGTTCCGCATGCTGAATCTCTCCAAAGGACCCGCCATGTGGAGCCCTCGTGCACAGTGCGACCGGATGCTTTTCTCCCGCAACTGGCGTCAGGTGCTGGAGAATATTCCCAATCTCTCGCTCTGGCAGGACGAAGTGGTGGCTCTCACTTTCGACGGGAAGGCGGTGTCGGGTGTCGTCACCCGGATGGGACATACGATTCCCGCAAAGGCGGTGGTGCTCACCAACGGCACTTTCCTCAACGGCAAGATTTACATCGGTGAGGATTCCTGGTGCGGCGGTAGGGTAGGGGAGTCTCCAGCCGTGGGACTGTCGGATCAGTTGCGCGACAATGGCTTCGAGGTGCTGCGTCTGAAGACGGGTACACCCGTGCGTATTGACGGACGCACCATTGACTTCTCTCGTCTGCAGGAACAGCCGGGCGATGCTCATCCTGCCAAGTTCTCGTTCTCTGATACCAAGCCTCTTGCCGAACAGAAACCCTGCTATATTGCCAATACCAATCTCCGCACCCACGATATTTTGCGCACAGGCTTCTCCCGTTCGCCGATGTTCACCGGACGTATCCAAGGACGGGGTCCGCGCTATTGTCCCTCCATCGAGGATAAGATCGACCGCTTCGCTGACAAGGACCACCATCAGCTTTTTGTCGAGCCCGAAGGGTGGCAGTCGCAGAGCTATTATCTCAATGGCTTCTCTTCCTCGTTGCCTCTCGAGGTACAACTCGAGGCGTTGCATAGCATCGAGGGCTTCGAGCATGCGCAGATTTTCAAGCCTGGCTATGCTATCGAATACGACTACTTCCCTCCGACGCAGTTAGTATATACTCTTGAGACCAAAAGGATTGAGAACCTCTATTTTGCCGGACAGATTAATGGCACTACAGGTTATGAGGAGGCCGCCTGTCAAGGACTTATGGCGGGTGTCAATGCCTCGCTGAAGCTGCAGGGACGGGCGCCTTTCATCCTTGGGCGTTCGCAAGCCTATATAGGGGTGCTTATCGACGACCTCGTCACCAAAGGGGTCGACGAGCCCTATCGTATGTTCACTTCGCGTGCCGAATATCGCATCCTCCTCCGGCAGGATAATGCCGACCAGCGGCTTACGCCGCTCGCTCATGCCCTTGGACTCGCCGATGGCGACCGTATGCGTCGAGTGGAGGAGAAACAGCGTTATGCTGCCGAACTGAAGGAAACAATCGAACAGGCTTCGGTGATTCCTTCCGAGGTCAACCTCTGGCTTGAGGAGCATCTGTCGGCACCCCTCAACCAGCGTGTCCATCTCTCCTCGTTACTTCTGCGTCCCGAACTTTCGCTTGAGCCCCTTCTTGAGTTATCGCCCGAGATAAAAACGCGGATAGATGCAATGCCGGATGGTCTTCGCGACGAGGTGAAACAGGAGGTGGAGACGCAAATTAAATACCAGCGCTATATCGAAAAAGAGCAGGAGGTGGCCAACCGTATCCTTAAGTTCGAGGATATCGCTCTTCCGACCGATTTCGACTATTTCACCCTGACGGCCCTTAGCTATGAGTGCCGCGAGAAATTGAATCGTTACCGTCCCGTCACCATCGGTCAGGCTTCCCGAATCAGCGGCATCTCCCCTGCCGATATTTCGGTTTTGTTACTCACTTTTGCACGGTGAAAATGAATGAAATAAGCCCGTTGTTTCGCGAGGAACAACGGGCTTATTCGTTTTGTTATATGATACTTACGTTATTCTTTTCAAATATTCTTTGGCTTCGGGACCGAGATTGAAAAGGAGGTCAATGATGCTTAGGTTGGGCATGAAGGGTTGTCGGTCGTCGAACACTTGGTAGTAGGGCGGAAAGCCCTCGGAAGGGTAGGGAACTTTGGGAGAAAAACTGTTCCGGTAGTCGAGCGGATAGTCTTTTTGATAGTCTTCTGTGTACTTCAGCGGACAGTCGGTCTTCAGTAGCCGTAGTACCCATTTCAGCGATGCTTCGTTTAGTTCCACCAGTTTCCCATAGCGTGGAGTGAGTAACGCCTCCAAGTCGTCTTTATAATATTGGTAATAGGGCGATGCGCTGTAGGCGGCCGCCAACGTGCGCAGGTGGATAATGTTCCAACGTTCCTTATAGTCTATGCCCACCTCCTCGGTACGCGAATGGTTGTCGCGAATCACGGGTACCGTCAGCGTTCTCACGCCTCCGGCGGTCATGATTTCCATGCGGTTGCGGTAGGTCTGTTTGGGAAAGGTTTCTTTGATTTCGATACATGCTTCGTTATGCTGCATCAGAGTTGCAACATAGGCTATAGGAGGGAAGTAGGCGGTGCAGAAGACGGGTGTCATGCGCCTAAAATAATGGAGATCAACTCTCCATTGTCGAAGTAGAAATCGATGTTTCCTTCATTGAATGTGATGCGACGCTCACCCCAATCCTCTTCGTCTACGTCCTGTTCGGTGATGTCGTTTTTGACCATCAGGGCCACCAAATCACGCTCGTTCATGTCGAAGATGGCTTCTCCAAAGAGGGTACACTCTTCGTTGGCGATGTCGATGCATGCCAACGTGGGATTTTCCCCTTCACAGAAGAGCGTCAGTCCCAGGTCGTTATAACGTAACACTGTGGTGCTCTCGTCGGCAGCGTTGTCGATGTTTTCCACCTCGTCGGCGGTACCCAGCATTTTGACAATCTCTTCTACGGGTATCCCGAATTTTATATCCCCGAGGCCCTCTTTTAACTTTATTGTTAAGTCCATGATTTATATTGTTTTATGATGTTTCTATAAGGTTTGTTGCATTCTACAAATATACAACATTATTTTAATGTGGCAAAAATTTTCTTTTTTCTGTCATACTTATATGCCAAAATTTCTGAATGAAGGGCTCAATACAGGTTTTTTTTTGAGATTTCTTTCTTCCATTTGTGTTTTTTCGTGTCATTTCATATCCCTGTGAATCATCTTTTTGCAATAAAATAGTGTTTCTGTTTTAGAAAATATTTTGTCCTTTTGTAAAAAAGTTGTACTTTTGCAAATTCAAATCGCGAGAAAAACGCCGTTTGTTGACTCAGTAGCTCAGTAGGTAGAGCACAACACTTTTAATGTTGGGGTCCTGGGTTCGAGCCCCAGCTGGGTCACCGATAATGAGGTGAGTGACTGACTCAGTAGCTCAGCAGGTAGAGCACAACACTTTTAATGTTGGGGTCCTGGGTTCGAGCCCCAGCTGGGTCACCAACCAACAGTAAGGACCGGAACGACAACTTCCGGTTTTTTTGTATGAAACGGCGCGGTATCATATTGTGTCTATGTATTTTGGCGATGTTCCTATGCCGCCCCGCTGCCGTCGTTGCCCAGCAGTCGCAGGAGCAGATGGCCGCCTATTATTACGACAACGGCGAATTCCAGCAGGCGGCGCAGCTGTATGAGTCTCTATACAAGCGCACAAGCAACAAATACTACTATCAGCGCCTCTACGCCACCTATCTCCAGCTCGGAGAATATAAGGAAGCGGCTAAATTGGCCGAAAAGCGGCAGAGAAGCCAGCCCAAGGAGCTTTCGTTGTATGTCGACCAGGGTAATGTATATCTGGTTCAGAAACAGCCAAAAAAGGCCGAGAAGTACTTTGATCGCGCCATTGACGCCATCACTTCGAACCTGGCGCCGATTCCCGATTTAGCGATGGCGTTTTCCAATATCGGCCGTCCCGACTACGCCGCCAAGACCTACCTCACAGCGCGTGGCAAGACGCGCAATCCGCAATTGTATTTCCTTGAGCTTGTGGGCATCTACCAGGCCATGGGGGATTATGAGGCAATGACGCAAGAGTATTTCGGACTGCTTGATCATCAGCCCGGTATCATGCCTTCGGTCCAGGTCAGCATGCAGAAGGCCATGCTTGAAGCACCTGACAATCGTCTGGCTGAAGAAATTCGTCAGGCGCTCGTCCAGCGAGTTCGTGAGCATCCTGAAAACCAGACGTATCTCGAAATGATGATCTGGTTTTCCATCCAGCAGAAAGACTTTGCCTTTGCTCTGACGCAGGCCCTTGCGGTCGATGCGCGGTTCCCTGGCAAGGGGGGCGACCAGTTGTTGCGTGTGGCCCGAATTGCTTATCAGAACGAAGCATACGACGTGGCTGCGGAGGCTTACCGCCAGCTGCAAAAGAATGGGAAAGAAAGCCCTCATTATTTCGACAGCCGTGTGGGAGAACTGGAAGTGGAGTTCGCCCGCATCAATCATAACTATGCTATTGATAGCAAGGAGTTTCAGTCGCTCGTCCAGCGCTATGAAGAGGCTATCTCTGAACTCGGCAAGAACGAACGGACCGTTCCCCTCATGCGCAATTATGCCAACTTGATGGCTTACCATGGCAACGATGCGCAGGCGGCGGTGAGCATGCTGGACGATGTGCTGGAGATACCGCGTCTGAAGCCTGCTGTGCGTGACGAGGTGAAGTTAGACCTCGGTGATTTGCTGCTTTTTGCAGGTTCTATGTGGGATGCGTCGCTGCTCTATATGCAGGTCGAGAAAGCCAACCAGAATGATGTGTTGGGCGCCCAGGCCAAGTTCAAGAATGCCAAACTGTCGTATTTCAACCATGATTTTGAGTGGGCCAATTCGCAGCTCAAGGTGCTGCGCTCTTCCACCTCGAAGTTGGTGGCCAACGATGCCATGGAACTTTCGCTCCTTATATCTGATAACATGGAAGATGACAGCACCTATGGGATGCTGGAACGTTTCGCCGATGCCGACCTGTTGCTCTACCGCAATCAGCTGGATGCCGCCTGGTTTGGCTTTGATGCCATCTCGCGCAGTGTCGTTACGCATCCCCTCTTCGACGAGGTACTGATGCGCAAGGCGAAAATCCGCATGAAACAAGCACGTTACACGGATGCTGATGCCATCTTGAAGCAACTGATAGAGATGTATCCCTATGATATTACGGCCGATGATGCCCTGATGCTTCGGGCGGAACTCAACGAGGACCACCTGGACAATCCGGCCGTGGCCCTCGAATGCTACGAGAAACTCCTCATCGACTACCCCTCTTCGCTCTATTCCGACCTGGCCAGAAAACGATATAACGCACTGAAAGCAAGATGAACGAAGTAAAAGCAAAGAAATTCCTAGGGCAGCATTTCCTCACCGATGAGAACATCGCCCAGCGTATTGTCGACAGCCTTTCAGGGCGTACCCCCAATGTTATTGAGATTGGCCCCGGTATGGGGGTGCTGACCAAGTATCTCATTGGGAAACAGGAGCTCAACTTCCATGTGGTGGAGATTGACCGTGAGTCGGTTGCCTGGCTCCATGAGCACTATCCCACGCTCGATGTCATCGAGGGCGACTTCCTGAAACTTGACTTAAACACCTTGTTCCAAGACACATTCGCTGTCATTGGCAACTTCCCCTATAATATTTCTTCGCAGATTCTCTTCCGCATCTTCGACTGCCGCAACCAGGCGGTTGAAGTGGTCGGCATGTTCCAGAAAGAGGTGGCCGAGCGTGTGGCTGCAGGCCCTGGAAGCAAGACTTACGGCATCCTATCGGTCTTGTTATCGGCATTTTATGATATCGAATACCTCTTCACCGTGCACGAGCATGTGTTCAACCCGCCGCCGAAGGTGAAATCGGCAGTGATAAGATTGACGAGAAATGACGTAACGTCTTTGGAATGTGATGAGAAGCTGTTCGTCCAAACCGTTAAGGCGGGCTTCAACCAGCGCCGGAAGACGCTGCGGAACGCACTGCGCTCGGCGGGCCTGCCCATCGAGAATGTTGACGAGACGGTGCTTGGTAAACGCGCCGAGCAACTCTCGGTAGAGGAATTCATCCAACTCACGAAATCCATACAGTCATGTCTATAGTATCCTTTATTGTAATAGCCATTGCCCTAGGAATCAGTGCCATGTTGCTTATGCGCCGCTGTGCCGACGCTGCCTCCATATCGCTGTCGAAGGGGTTGCTCATCTCTTTCGTCGTGGCCGTTGTCCATGCCGCACTTTATTGTCTGGGTATCCTTTTGGGAAATATGCTGCGGTTCGAGTTGCCCGACAATCCCGAGGCGTTCGCCCGGGCCAATAGTTTTGTTCTCTTAGGCTTATCTCTTTTTGTGGCCGTCAAAATGATGTGGCCCTACTTGGGCAAAAAGACGCAACCGGCGGCTTACGACCTCAACGCCGGAGTGTTCCGTGTGTTGCTGTTCACGGTCGCCACGGGCATCAATGGATTCCTGCTTGGTATCGGTGCCGGTTTCATGGTTCCTCTCGCCGGCCACCTCCACAGCGCCCTCTGGCCGCTGCTGGTTGCCACATTCCTTTTTTCTTATCTCGGCATCATGTATGGCCGACAGAAAGTCGTGCTGCGTCCGCGCCGCTGGATAGCTATGGCGGCTCTCATCATCATCGCCACCGCCGTCATCGCTGTCGTCACTGCCGCGTAACCCTGTAGATACGCATCAGGCATTCCGCACAGTCGAATTCCAGACGGAATTGACGATCGTTGTTCCGGAGGATGAGCCTGTCGGCGGGCTTGATGTCCACCTGCGGCTTGCCGTGATTCTTCCCCTGCAGGCAGCAGCCCAGCTCGTAGCGTAGACAGTATTTGGTGGTCATCAGCGCCTTGCCGTCGTAGTCTTCGGTCTGCTCCAGCCCGCGTTCTATTTTGCTTACTCCATGACGTTTATAGAATGCCTCCGCCTTGTCGTTGATGACATTGGCGCGGTAGTCGAGCGCTGTGGAAGGGTAGGGCTGGTTCTGGTCGTGGCGCACGCAGTCTTCCGGACGGAAGCGGCTGATTCTATTTTCTTTGAGGAGTTCCACCGCTTGGCGTCGCAGCTCGTTGAGGGTGCCTGCCGGGATGAAGTAGCGGCCTTCGGTGGCATCGGTCACTTGGGTGGCCACGAAGGGGGTGTTGCCCAGTTTGGAAAGCTGCTTGACGATGTTGCTTGAGTTTTGCTGGCTGTTGTTGGAAGCCGTAGGCTCTAGGGTGAGGTGCTGCACAGCCGTCACGCCGTCCTCGTCCGTCATCTCCAGGCTGAAGTCCTGTCCGCTACCGCTGAAGCGCATCTCCACACCCACCTTGCGCTCGGCGGTGCAGCCTTGCAGCTGCTTCTCAAATTGCTGGTCGTTGTTGCGCCAGATGGTGGTGCCCACCTGGAGGTCGGGCATACGGTTGGGCGTCACCGTGCGCCCCTGCACGGCGTTGACCAGGAATCCCTGCATCTTCCCGTCGGCGTCGAAATAGCAGAGCCCGTCGCCATTGGAAAAAGGTTCTTTGCCGCTGATAACAAGAGTGTTGCTGCCGACGGAGGTCACCTTTCCGATAAGCTTTCCGATGGATTTCTGGGTGGCAAATGAGGCCATCGGCTGACGGCCGCGGAGGAAATAGTCGGTATAGCCGCGGTTGAAGGTGCGTTCGGGGTCGGGGGTGAAGGTGTAGGTGCAGTGGCCGGAGGAGGCTCTCTCATGGCCTTCCATCAGGTTGTCAAGCAGTTGGCGGTAGTAGGCGGTGATATTCTTCACATAGCTCAGGTCTTTCAGGCGCCCCTCGATTTTGAACGAGCTGATGCCGGCATCTATCATGGACTGAAGCTGTTGGCTGGCGTTGAAGTCGCGGGGCGACAGCAGGTGCTTCTCTTTGATGAGCAGACGTCCCTCCCCGTTGTAGAGGTCATAGGTCGACCGGCAGGGTTGTGAGCATTTGCCTCGGTTGCCGCTGCGGCCATTAACACACTGGCTCATATAGCACTGCCCGCTGTAGCTCACACAGAGGGCGCCGTGGACGAAGGCTTCGAGGTCCAGCTGGGTGGCCTGTCTGATTTCGCGCATCTGCTCCAGCGAGGTCTCACGCGCCAGCACCACACGGCGGAAACCTGCTTGTTCCAAGAACTTTATCCGCTCCACGGAGGCGTTGTGGCATTGCGTGCTGGCGTGCAGTTCGATGGGAGGCAGGTCGCATTCCAGCAGCCCCATGTCTTGCACGAGCAGTGCGTCGACGCCGATGTTGTAGAGCTGGTGGATGATCTTCACGGCGGGTTCCAGCTCGTCGTCGAAAAGCAGCGTGTTGACGGTGGCGAAGACCTTGGAACCATAGAGGTGTGCATATTTCACCAGCGCCTCGATGTCCTCAATGGTGTTGGTGGCGGCGGCGCGGGCGCCGTAGGCGGGGGCTCCGATATAGAGGGCGTCGGCACCGTGGTTGACGGCTTCACGGCCGAACTCCAAGTTCTTGGCAGGGGAGAGCAGTTCCAGTTTCATGCAATATTTAACGTATCAGCGCGTTATTTATTGCATGACTACGAAAACCCGAATACTGTACGGTGGCCTGCGCGCGTTGAGCCGCGCACTGGCCAAGGAGGAATGGCAGGATGCCAAATACACTATCCTGCTGGACGAGAACACGTTCCAATACTGCCTTCCCCTGCTTGTCTCGCAGGTCGAGGCCTTGCAGGAGGCCGAATTCATCGAGGTGCCGGTAGGGGAGGAGTGCAAGAGCCTGGAGGTGGCGGCACAGGTGTGGCAGACCTTGTTGGAGGCCGGGGCCGACCGCCAGAGTGTGGTCGTCAACCTCGGCGGTGGCAGTGTCTGCGATCTCGGTGGCTATGTGGCCGCCGGTTACAAGCGCGGCATCCGCTATATCAATGTGCCGACCTCCCTGCTTGCCATGGTCGACGCCGCTATCGGCGGCAAGACCGCCATCGACTTCGGCGGTGTGAAAAACAGTATTGGACACTTCTATCCCTCCTCATTAACCGTCATAGAACCAGCCTTTTTAGACACCCTCCCGCAGACGGAACTCCTCTGCGGACAGATGGAGATGGTAAAGACCGCCGCCGTCGCCGACCCCGCATTATTCAATGAATTGATTTCCACTACCGATACCTCCCACTTAAAAGAGGTCGCACGCCTCAAGGCGCGTGTGGTGAAGGCCGACCCCTACGACCATGGTATCAGGAAGATACTCAACTTTGGCCACACCTTCGGCCACGCCATCGAACTCCACAGCGACCTGCCTCACGGCATCGCCGTGGGCATGGGTATGAAGGCCGCCATGTACCTCTCGGTGAAGAAACTCGGCCTCTCGGAGGCGGTATATACCACATATTCCCAGTGGCTTAAGGAACAGCTATCCGCCATCCACATCCCACTACCCACTTTTAATTTGAAGGACATCGAGCAGATGTTGCCCCTGATGCATCAGGACAAGAAAAACACCGCAGACGAGCTGCGGTGTGTGTTGTTGCAGGACCTCGGCGCCGCCGTCATCGATATCACGGTCAGCGACCACGAGGTGCGCGACGCTATGCTGAAATTGGCACGATGAGCTGCTCGGTGGTGCGGCTGCGCTGTTCGAGGAGGATGGGTCGGTTGGCCACAATGCGGTCGATGACCTCCTGGGTGTAGTATCGGATGGTGATTAGCTGCAGGTTTTCGTTATATCTCACACGGAACATGCTTTTTAGCTCCTCGATGAGGGGGGCTACCAGCTGCGGGTTGTTGTCGATGCAGATGGAGAAACTCAAGGCGGAGTTCTGCATCAGGTTCACCCGGATGCCTATCTTGCTGAGTATGCCGAAGATGACCTGCAGGTTGTCCTCGGCGATGAAGGAGTAGTCGCGCGGCAGGATGGAGAGCAGAATCTGGTTGTTCTTGAAGATGTAGAGCGGTGTCTCGGGGCTGATAGTATGATAGTTACCCACTACAGAACCCTCGACTTCGGGGCTGATAAAGGAGCGGATATAAAGCGGGATGCCCTTGTTCTGGATGGGTTTCACCGTCTTGGGATGGATGACCGAGGCGCCGTAGTAGGCCAACTCAATAGCCTCGTTGTATGGTATTTGACCAATCTTCACGGTGTCGTGGAAGAACTTGGGGTCGGCATTGAGGAAGCCCGGCACGTCCTTCCAGATGGTGACGCTCTCGGCCCCAAGGCAATAGGCCAGGATGGCGGCCGAGTAGTCGGAGCCCTCGCGTCCCAACGTGGTGGTGCCGCCATCGGTGCCGCCGATAAATCCCTGGGTGATAATTACACTATGGGAATCTTGGTTCTTGAATATCGAATTTTGAATGGCCTGTTGGGTGGCTTGCCAATCCACGCGCCCCTCGCGGTAATGGTTGTCGGTGTGGATGAGCTGGCGTGCGTCAGCCCATAAGGTGTTTATTCCAAGGTGGTTGAGGTATTCTGCGATGATGGTGGTGGAGATCAGTTCGCCGTAGGAGACCACCTGGTCGTAGTTGAAGTTATACTTGTCGGCGTCGGGTTGCAGAGAGGCGAGCACGCCGTCAAGCTTGCGGAGCAGTCCCTGTACAGCATTATCGGCACCGTCGACACATGGAATCAGATCTTTATAGATCTTCAGATGGTATTCTTCGAGCTGTCTGCGGAGCTCCTGAGGGTCGTCGGTCACTCCCGGCACCAGCTTCTCCAATAGGTTGGTGGTCTTGCCCATGGCGGAGACGACCACCACCAAAGGCGTTGATTCCAAGTGCTTTTGCACTATCTGCGCCATGTTGCGCACGGCGTCGGCGCTGTTGACCGAGGCTCCTCCAAACTTAAATACCTTCATTTGTCTTATCTCCTTATCTCCTCAATCACGCCAGCTCCCTCTCCATATCGCGACGCGAGTCCTTGGCCTTGATGGTCTCGCGCTTGTCGTAGTGGTGCTTGCCCTTGGCCAGGGCGATAGTCATCTTGGCATAGCCGCGGGGGTCGACATAGAGCAGTTCGGGCACGATGGTGAATCCGCGCTCCTTGATTTTGTTCTGCAGCTTGCGCAGCTCGCGGCGGGTGAGCAGCAGCTTGCGGTCGCGCTTGGCCTGGTGACCCCAGTAGGAGCCGAACTTATACTCCGAGATATGCATGTCGCGGACAAACAGCTCGTTGCCAATGAATGTGCACCAGGCATCATTGAGGTTGGCTTTGCCTTCGCGGATACTTTTTATCTCGCTGCCCATCAGCACCAGGCCTGCCTGGTACTCGTCCATCAGGAAGTACTCGTATGCCGCTCGCTTGTTCTTGATTTCTATGATATTCTTCTCTTCCATACTCAGCCGTTTAACGAAGAAAAGTCGGTTTTATTGTGCATAGCGATCGGCTATTTTGTCGAGGACGGCGAGGGTGTCGGCAAGGGTGGGTGTGGCGACAAGGGTGAGCCGGAAGGGTTTGAAGTTGTAAAGGCCTTTGAAATAAGCGCCGTAGTGCTTGCGCATCTCGAAGACGGCGGTGCGCTCGCCTTTGAATTCGGCAGCTGCCAGGAGGTGGCGTCGACAGACATCTACACGCTCAGCTACAGTGATTTCCCTTTCGGGTTCGCCACGGAAAGCACGCTGGCATTGCTCGAATATCCAGGGGTTGCCGATGGCACCGCGGCCGATGAGGATACCGTCGACGCCGTAACGGTTCTTGTTTTCAATGGCTTGTGCTGCGGTGACGATGTCACCGTTGCCGAAGATGGGGATGTGCATGCGGGGGTTGTTCTTCACGGCACCGATGTGTGTCCAATCGGCGGTGCCGCTATACATCTGGGTCTTAGTGCGTCCGTGGATACTGAGGGCGGCGATGCCGGTATCCTGTAGGGCCTCGCAGAAGTCCGTAATCATCATGGAATCATGACTGTAGCCCAAACGGGTTTTGACGGTGACGGGGAGGTGTGCGTGTTGCACCAGCGAGGCGGTGATTCTAAGCATCTTAGGTATGTCCTGCAGGATGCCGCTGCCAGCTCCTTTGCCGGCTACTTTGCGTACGGGGCAGCCCCAATTGATGTCGATGAAGTCGGGTTGGGCTTCTTCCACCACATCGAGGCATCGCAGCAGCTCGTCTTCGTCGGCGCCAAATATCTGTATGCCAATGGGTCGCTGCTCTTCGGTGAAGCGCATCTTGCGCAGGCTCTTCTCGGCGTCGCGGTTGAGAGCTTCGGAAGCGATGAATTCGGTAATGAGCAGGTCGGCGCCGAATTCCTTACAGAGTTGACGGAAAGGCAGGTCGGTGATATCGTCCATCGGCGAGAGGCCGATTGAGAATTGAGAATTGAGAATTGAGAATTGAGAATTGTTTTCCATGTTATTCTTCTTCAATATTCTCGTTGTAAAGCGATTGCATCATTTCATCGTCGAAGTAGACCTGCTCGTCGGGATGTTCGGCGGCACGACGGATGGCGGCACCGAGGCCGGTGAGGGCAGCGAAAGGTGCAAATTGACCGGCGCGAGCCTCCATACTCATGCGGGGATATTGTGACG
>JAEEGH010013812.1_pt1 | contig 17845 bp, 12 predicted proteins | sample 9134181 | NCBI WGS metagenome assembly JAEEGH01 (sample SAMN16246544, study PRJNA631951) | gut metagenome | biome: gut microbiome; feature: rumen; material: DP-attached | host: Bos | place: Iran: Karaj | collected 2018-10
TGTTTCTGAAACAGAGCTTCTGTACCACCGGTAATATATTTCTTTCTCCATGCACAGATTGTTCCCTGGTTTGTAATACCAAAAAATAATGCCGTTTCTGGATCGGAAAGATGATGCTCTTGCTGATAGTTTAATACTTTTAATTTAAATTCTCCACTAAATCTTCTTGTAGGTTTTGTAAATTTTCCATTTCTTTCATACTGAGCAATCCATCGTTCAATAATACTGTGATGGATTCTATAAATTCGTTGTAATGTATGAGCTCCCAAATGCTTGTACCTATGTTCTAGAACAATTTGCATTTTTAGCTCATCAGAATATTTGGACATAAAAAATGCACCTCCTAAAATTGAACTTTATTTGTCCAACTTTAGGGGTGCACTTCATCCAACCACCGCTTTTTTATTACAAGTTTGCGATTAACCAGTCTTTGAACTGATTATAATCATTTTCCATTGGAATAGCGTTGTCAGGAAGTCTCATAACAGCTTCGAGACGATCTGGCATAGGAGGTTCCTTTCCGATTGCATCAGTTACGATTGAACCGAACTTAGCAGGACTTGCAGTTTCAAGAATTACGCCGACAGCGTTCTTTTTAACAACTTCGTTGCCCCATGAAGGAATATTTGGTGTAAGACCTGGTTTATTCCAGTCGTTCTTTTCACCTGCAATGAGTTTTTCCATAGCACCGCTGCGGATATCATCCCAAGCCTGCCAGCCGATTGCTCCGTGAGGATCAATGATGTAGCCGGTTTTGTCATTACAGCTCTTGATTGCGTCTTTAATTCCGTCATTATCAAGCCAGTAAGAAGCAAAGAGTTCACGGACCTGATCGAGAGTATACATAGCCTTAATGCGTTCGTAGTTACTTGGAGCACCAACGTCCATAGCATTTGCATATGTTTCAACTGAAGGGCGGGCATTGTAATCGCCTGTAGCAATCCAGTCTGGAATAGTCTTATTTGTATTAGTTGCGGCAACAAAACCAGCAATTGGAGCACCCATTTCGCGGGCAATAAGGCCTGAAGTAAGGTTACCGAAGTTTCCACTTGGAACAACCATAATGATTGCTGGATCCTGAATCTTGTTGTCCATTGCGCTTCTATTGCGAACTGTAAGAGCAGAGTACATATAGTAGAAGCTCTGTGGCAAAAGACGTGCAATATTGATTGAGTTTGCAGAAGAAAGGCGGAGTTTACCGCGAAGTTCTGTATCTGTGAAAGCTGTTTTTACAAGCTTCTGGCAGTCATCAAAAGTACCTTTTACCTTGAGGGCACGAACGTTTCCTGTGAAGGTAGAAAGCTGTTTTTCCTGGAGTGGAGAGATTTTTCCATCCGGATAAAGAATTGTAACATCGAGGCCTGGAACGCCGTGGAAAGCAGATCCTACAGCAGAACCTGTATCACCAGAAGTTGCAACTAAAATGTGGAGTGGAGTGTCTTCATTTCTGTTGAAGTAAGACATTGTGCGGGCCATAAAACGTGCACCAAAGTCTTTGAAAGCACAGGTTGGACCGTGGAAAAGTTCCATGATATAAGAGATTGCATCAGCAGGAACAACCTTTGGCTGGAATGGATATGCATCAGCAATGATTGCTGCAAGGTCGTTATCCGGAATTTCGCCTTCAACATAAGGCTTTGCCATATTAAAGGCAACGTCGCGGAAAGATGGGGCAGGATCTTTATTCAAAAGAGCCTTATCAAGCTTAGGAAACTCTACCGGAATGTAAAGTCCACCTGTTGCCTGATTCATTCCTCCCATAACGGCAGTTCTAAAATCAGCTTTAACGCTGCTGTCTCTTGTATCTGTATAAATCATTTTTCCATCCTTTACCTGTTACAGACCATAAATAATGTCATCTACAACAAGCTGTGAAAGTTTATCTTTTCCTTTTGAAACGCATTCGTTCCAGTTTTTACCTTTTGATTCATATGAAATAACAGAAGAATAGATTTTATTTCCGTTTTTCATGTTTACAGCTTCGATTTCTGCCTTAAGAATGCAGTAATATCCAGAGCCGTCTTCAAGGGCTGTAACAGGCTGTTCAAATTTGATTGTTCCATAAATTAAATAGCCGTAAGCGTTACCGCCGATAATATCATAAGTATCTTTATAAAGAGTTTTTGGCTTTCCGATGTATGAAGTTTCGTTTACAGGACCGTTTCCTACCATTGTGATGCCACGACCACGGAATTCTGCCTGAATATTATATGAGTTATTTACAGGACGATCTTTTTCATTGAAATCCCATACAAAAAGAACAGCTCCCTTAGATGCAATATCAGATTTAACTTTCCAGTCTGCTATTGCAGTATAGGCTTCGAGCTTTTTTGCAAGTTCTGCATCTTCACTTACTGGAGTTGGGTAAGCCTTTACTTTTACATTTGCTGTGAAGGCAGTTTTTTCTGCAACTGAAATGGAAACCAATCCTTCTGCATCTGTAATATATTCTGACTTTTCAAAAGCTATAGTTCCTTCTGTTTTTGTTGAAGGAAGTTCTACTGTAAGCTTAAAGTTTTCTGCCGGAGTTCCATCTGCATTAGTTACAGAGAAAACAAATGGTGCTGCAAACGCTCTTCCTAAAGTGATTTCTTTTGGAGAAGAAACCTTTTTAACAGTTATTCCTTCAATTGATTCCAGAAATAATTCTTCTGGTGATTTTTGAACTGATATAATTGCTTTTGGAGCTGATTTTTCGTGGTTAGAGTGTTTTTCACCGCCAGTTGTTTCTGGGGTGGAAGCACACGCTGATAAAAGTAAGGTTACTAAAGCGCTTGTAAAAATTAAATTAGTTTTTTTCATATATTTTATTCACTCTCATTTATTTCAAAATAATAGTTTATTGTATTATTAAAACCCTTTTTTTACAATAACATATTGCCGAAAATTTACTATAAATTGTATAATTATACGTTATAGAGATAATGGTGGGAATTACTATGGAACGCTGTACTAAAGCTACTATTTATAAAGATAATCTTGAATATAATCTTAATCAAATCAGAAAATATGTAAAAAAAGATGTAAAACTTTGTGTTGCCGTAAAAGCAGATGGTTATGGTCATAATGCCATTCTTACAGCTCAGATTGCAGAAAAGGTTGGAGCCGCCTTTGTTGCGGTTGCTACAGTTGAAGAAGGAATTGAACTTCGTGATAACGGAATAAAATGCGGTATTCTGCTTTTGAGCCTTTGTACTCCATCTGAAATGCCGGCTCTTTTTGAATATAAAATTACTCCTCTTGTTTTTGGAGATGACTATATTAAGCTGATAGGTGATACTGCAAAACGTGAAGGATATTCTGATTATAAGGTTCACCTTGCTGTTGATACCGGAATGGGCCGTATTGGCTGCTATCCCGAAGAAGCTGGAGAGCAGGCTGTTCTGATAGAGTCTTGTGGTCTAAAACTTGGCGGAATGTGTACTCATTTTGCTGTTTCAGACAGTCTTAGTCCCGAAAACATTGAGTTTACAAAAGAACAGTTTGCAGCTTTTAAGGCTGCAGTTGCCGGAGTAAAAGAAAAGGGAATTGAACCTGGAATCTGTTCCTGCGGAGCCAGTGCAGCACTTTTAAATGATGAAGACATGCAGTTTGATATGGTTCGTCCTGGAATTATTACATACGGTTACTATCCTGATGAAATCACAAAGGAATATCTTGAGAAAACAGGCCGCCATTTTGATATAAAGCCTGTGCTTTCCCTTGAAACTAAGGTTGTCGCAATCAGAAGATTCCCTGCCGGAAAGTCAGTTTCGTATGGAAGAACCTGGGTTGCAGACAAAGAAACTGATATTGCAGTACTTCCGATTGGTTATGCTGATGGTTTACTCCGCCGTTTTTCTCCTGGTCTGGAAGTTACAATCAATGGCAAAAACTATCCTGTCCGCGGCCGAATCTGTATGGATCAGTGTATGGTTGAAATTGGAAAAGATAATCCTGATGTTAAGGTTTTTGATACTGCAGTAATTTTTGGCCCTGCAGAAAGCGGAGCATTAAATACCGCCGAAGACCTTGCAAAACTTGGACATACAATTTCGTATGAAGTTTTAACTGCATTGAGTAAGCGGGTTAGACGGGAAATAAAATAAGGGTTAGATGAAAATTTAAATCAACCCTTAATGACATTCTTAATCAAACAGATTATAATACACCCTGTGAATGCAATAGACGTGTTTCAGGAATGGTTGAATGACTACCTGAATTTTGAACATACCCCAAAAAAAGAAATCTTCTGGCTCGACACCATCGATTATCTCTGTAAACGATTTGATAACCCGCAGGATTATGCGCCTTGCGTTCATGTAGCAGGCTCCAAAGGAAAAGGCTCTGTTTCACGCCTTATTTCCTGCATTCTTGATGAAGCCGGCTATAAGGTTGGACTTTATACTTCACCTCACATAACAGATTTCCGCGAACGTATCTGCACTCCAACGGGCTTTTTCTCTGAAGAGATTTATGAAAAGACTGTAAAGGAACTGATGCCGAATATCGATTCCATAATTCCGGAAAATCTTCCTGCAGAGCGTCCTCTTACCTGGTTTGAACTTGTCACACTTTATGCATTCCTCTGTTTCCGAAATGCAGAAGTAGACTGGTCAGTTTTTGAAGTTGGACTTGGTGGACGTCTTGATGCAACTAATGTCATTCGTCCAAAGCTCTGTTGTATTACTCCGATTGAACTTGAACACACAGAGTTCCTTGGTGATACTCTTGAAAAGATTGCCGCAGAAAAGGCGGGCATTATTAAAAACTGTACGCCGGTAATTATTTCTCCTCAGCAGACTGAATCTGTAAAAATCGTTCTTCGTGAAAAAGCAATTACTCGACATGCGCCATACTATTTTGTTGATGATTTTATAACAGGCTCTTTCTATCATTTTAATGAAAATAACAAACGAATGACTGTTCATTTTGAAAGTGAACTTTTCAATCGTCCTATCGAAACTCAGATGCAGCTGCTTGGTAAAATGCAGGCACAGAATGCCGCAATGGCTGCAGTTGCAATCAAAAAGCTTCTTCCAAATCTTGATGAAGGTATAATTGAGCGCGGTATTGCAAAAGCCAAACTTCCGGGCCGTTTTGAAATTCTCGAAAATGTAAAAGGCTATACTGAGATTCCTGCCGTAATTCTCGACGGTGCACATACTCTTAACAGTATCCGCCTTACTATTGATACTCTGAATAAACTGTTTGGTGAAAAAAAGGTGTCTCTGCTTTTTGCCTGCGCTGCAGATAAAGATGTAAAAGACATTTCAATGCTGTTCCGATATCGTTTTGAACATGTTTATGTTACAAGACCTGGTGAACGCAAGGAATCTAACCTCGCAGGCGAAATCGAAGCTTTTACAAATGCTGAAGTCAAGTTTACCGCAGATGCAGATTACAAGATGATGATTAAAAAGGCCTTTGAAGAATCAGCCGCTAACGGAAATATTCTTCTGGTTACCGGCTCATTCTATCTTGTTTCGGAAGTTAAAGAGTTCCTGCACGGCTAGTGATGGCTAGGGTGAAGTTCTCAATTAAAGGATGTCTTTATTGAAAAAGGACTTGTTTCTATATATAATAATGATGAGGTTTAAAAATGAGTGAAGAAATTCAGTACACAGACATAAACAAAAGTTTTGAGGCTGCTTTGGAGCGCAGCCGCAAAATCGAAGAAGACTTAATCAAAAATCCTAAAAAATACCGCGTACTTACAGGTGACCGTCCTACTGGACTTTTACATATTGGTCACTATTTTGGTTCACTTCAGAACCGCGTTCGCCTTGCAAATATGGGCGTTCCAACTATGATTCTTATTGCAGATTATCAGGTTCTTACAGACCACGATGCATTCGATAAAATCAGCCAGAATACAAAGCAGCTTGTAATTGACTATCTTGCTGCCGGAATCAATCCTGAAAAGCAGGATGTAATTATTTACCCTCACAGCTATGTTCCTGAGTGTAATCAGCTTATGATTCCGTTCCTTACATTGGTTTCAAATGCCGAGCTCAGCCGTAACCCGACTGTAAAAGAAGAAATTGAATCTGCCGGCCTTAAAAACGTAAATGCCGGAATGTATACATATCCTGTTCATCAGGCATGCGATATTCTTTTCTGCAAGGGAAATGTAGTTCCTGTTGGAAAAGACCAGCTTCCACACCTTGAAATGACACGTACAATTGCAAGCCGTTTCAACAAGAAGTTCTGTACTGATATGGGTAAAGAACCTGTATTCCCAGAGCCACAGGCTTTGCTTTCTAAGACTCCAATGATTCTTGGATTGGACGGAAGCCAGAAGATGTCTAAGAGCCGCGGAAATGCCGTTATGCTTTCTGCAACAGAAGATGAAACTGCAAAGCTCATCAAAAAGGCAAAGACAGACCAGGACCGCAATATCACTTATGATCCTGTAAACCGCCCTGAAGTTGCAAACCTTCTTATGCTTATCAGCCTTTGTACTGGTGAAGAGCCAACTGCAATTGCTGCACGTATCGGTGACGGTGGTGGTGGAATGCTCAAGAACACTCTTACAGAAGCTTTGAACGAAAAACTCCGTCCATTACGCCAGGAACGTGCAAGACTCGAGAAAGATCCAGAGTACATCAGAAAGGTACTTCTCGACGGTGCAGCTAAAGCCCGCGAGATTGGTATTAAGACTCTCGAGGAAGTTAGAAACGTAATGAACATGAAAATATAATGCGAATTGCAATCTGCGAAGACGAAAAAGTTGTTTTAGATTTCGAAAGTTCTCTAGTTACTCAGTGGGCAGCCGGTGCGGGCTGCCCGCTTGAACTTGATACCTATATTTCTGCAGAACAGTTTCTTTTTGAAAGTGAAGATAAAGCTCCTTATGATGTTTTGATTTTTGATATTCAGATGAAAAATATGAACGGTATGGAACTTGCAAAAAAGCTCCGCGCCCGTGGCTGTGATGCTGTAATCATTTTTATAACCGGTGTTCCTGACTATGCAATTGAAGGTTATGAGGTTGGCGCAGTCAGATATATCTTAAAGCCTGTCAAAGCTGAGGTATTGAACGCTCTGCTTGATACAGTTCTTGCAGAACATCAGAAGAAAGCTGAAGAGTATTTTGTGCTTGGTCAGGGTGCAGATGTAGAGAGAATTAATTTTGATAAAATCATCTATATTGAAGCTCGCGGTCACTATGTCTATCTGAAAGGAAAAGGTTTTGAACGGGAGTGGAAGGCAAGTTTTAGCGAAACTTCTACATCTTTTGATGGAAAGAGCTTTTTCTGTTTGCGCCGCGGGCTTCTTGTAAATCTTTCTCATGTGGCGCGGATTACCCGAACTGATTGCGTGCTGGATAACGAAGAAGTGCTTCCAGTAGCCCGTGGTGTTTACAAAGAACTCAACGAAGCATTTATCAGTTTCTTTAAGAATAATTAATTTTTACAATTTTATGAAAGTTTTTTACAATTTTTATTAATTATATTGTATAATTGCTTTCATGACAGAACAGGAATTAAATAAACAAATTAAAAAAATCGGTATTCGAATGATGCTCTTAATGGGAATTACCCTGAGCTTTTTTCTTTCCCTTACAGGACTTTTACTTTCCGGACATTTTACATGGAAAGGCTTGCTTATTAACTGGCTTATCAGTTTTGTAATCAGCTGCATAATTGGCAGAATTTATCCTATGCATAAGATTTCGGTTTTTCTGGATAAAAAGTTTGGCTTAAAACATGGTAAGCTCAGTACACATCTTGTAGAATCCTTTTTATCAGATTGTGCCTATACTCCAATTATCACTTTTGTGATGGTATTTATTGCCTGGAAACAGGCTGTTGCACAGGGGGCTTCAATTTCTTTGGGAGCAATGTTTGGAGCTTCTTTAATAGTCAGCCTTGTTGCAGGTTATGTACTGATTGTAATTTTTATTCCGATTTTTATAAGAATCACCGGGGCTTCGAAATTGGGAAAGCCTGAAGAAATCGAAAAAACTCAGGAATAATTTATTCTGAAATTATGAATGATTTAATAAAGTATCTGTTGATTAGTGGAGCCTCTATTTGCGTCTCTGTTGTTTGCACGGTTCTGATTATCAGGCGGCGTTTTGAACGCCGTCTGGAAAAGTTTCAGGATTCGGTGCTTAAAAAGCAGCGCGATGAGGTGCAGAATATCTACCAGACTATGCGGGCCTGGCGCCACGACTATCATAATCATATTCAGTCTATTAAAGCTATGATGGCTATGGGTAAGACTGAAGAAATGTCTGATTATTTAGACAATCTCGAAAAAGACTTAGATACTATTGATATTGCAATCCGAACGGGTAATGTCGGCCTGGATGCTATTTTAAGCAGTAAGGTTTCGATTGCCCGCAAAAACAATATCGAAGTAAACTGTACGGCCAAAGTTCCTTCTGAACTTAAGGTTTCTGACGTACATCTGTGCGCAATTGTTGGAAACCTTATGGATAATGCTATTGAAGCCTGCGAGAAAATGAAAGGGCCTTTAGAAGGGGGCGGACCTGCTGCACCTCGATTTATCCGTGTATACATTGGACTGTTTAAGAGTCAGCTTTATATTTCTGTGACTAATTCTACTAATGAGAGTAAACGCCGCCGCGTTTCGGAACTTGTGACCAGTAAATTGGGCGAACACGGTTTTGGCCTTCGCCGCATTGATAAAATAGCCGAAAAGTATGCCGGTTACGTAAACCGCAAGAATGAACCTGGCGTTTTTGCAACGGAAGTCATGCTGCCTCTTTAATTACACTTCGTGTCCTTTTTTTTACATTTCGTGAACACTTTAAATACTTTATATATAAATATGTTAACGTGTACCCATCTTAAGTTTCGAGGTGAACTATGAGCAAAAAAAACTCCGTGTTAAAGAATATCAGTATTGCCTTAAAGTCATGGTTCAAAAGATATCCTTCTGCATGGATACTTGTTCCGACTTTTTTGATTTTCAGAATCGCAAGTCCCTTTATTACAACCCTTATTCCGTCTCTTGCAATAAAAGCAATTTCACAAGGTGATGTAAAAAACTTTGTGATTATGATAGTCGTAACAATATTTGTTTATTGTATCATTAATGCCAGTTCAAATCTTATGGAAACATTTGTTCAGGTTCAGCGTACTTATACAAGACTTGGAGGTTATACAGCAGAATTTTCCCATAAAAATCTGACAACTGATTACGAAAATATAGAACCTCAGAAAAAACAGAAGATTATGGGAAAAGCAGCAACATCGTTAAGTTCAAACTGGCTTGGTGTTGAACACCTGATGATTCAGACAACAGAGCTTACAATTCTTCTTTTCGGAATCCTGACTTATGGAAGTGCTGTACTTTTACTGGACTGGAAAGTTCTTGTCATAACTCTTGTAATGTTTGTTTGTGATGTTGCTTTAAGAACTCATGCAATTAAATATAGTGATGCAAAACGAGAAGAAAGCAGTGAAATCTGGAGAAAGAAAAACTACATCAAAACAAAAAGTCTTAATGTAAGTGCCGGAAAAGATATAAGAATCTATCAGCTTGGAAAATGGTTCCACGAACTTTTATGCGAGGTTGTTGTTGCCCGTCAGAAACTGGAAAAGAAACTGCAGCTTCGATGGTACATTCCAACTGTTTCTGCTACTGGCTTTAACTTTTGCCGCGATGCTCTTGCCTATGTAATCCTGATTAAAAAGGTACTTGAGGGCCAGATGGATATTGCTACCTTTACGCTTTATCTTGGAATTATAAACGGTTTTACAAACTGGATTTATTCTCTTTCTGAACGTTTTAATTCGCTTAGAAAAGCTAGTCATGAATTTAATGATTTTCATGATTTTATGAATCTTCCTGATAGAGAAAGAAAAGCTCTTGCTGCATGTACTTCAGATAATAAAGCTCCAGAAATAGAATTTCGTAATGTCAGCTTTACATATCCTGATTGTGATAAATCAACAATAAATGATTTAAGTTTTTCAATAAAAGCTGGTGAAAAAATTGCACTTGTGGGAAATAACGGTGCAGGTAAAACCACAATCGTTAAATTGTTATGCGGCCTTTACAATCAGACTTCTGGAAGCATTCTTGTTGATGGAAAATCAATTGATGAAATGGGAATTGATGCTTATCAAAACAAAATCAGTGTTTTATTTCAGGATACAAATCCATTAGCTTTCACAATTGAAGAAAACATTACCGGGCTTGAAGCTGGGCAAGGTGATGCAGAAAAACTACAGGACAGTTTGAAAAAATCGGGACTGATAGAAAAAATTGAAAGCTTACCAGATAAAGAAAAAACTTATATAACACAGACTTTTTCTGAAAAAGGAATTCTGCTTTCTGGAGGAGAAACTCAAAAGCTGCTTCTTGCAAAAGCAATTTATAAAAACGGAAGCTTTTTAATTCTGGATGAACCGACTTCTGCTCTTGATCCGATTGCAGAAAGTAAGATTTATGAAGAATACAATAATTTTGCCGGTGGAAAAACTGCAATTTTCATTTCTCACAGACTGGCAAGTACAAAATTCTGCGACCGCATAATGTTTCTGGATAATGGAAAAATCGCTGAGTTTGGTACTCATGAAGAACTTATGGCGAAGGGTGGTAAGTATAAAGAAATGTTTGACATTCAGAGCCAGTACTACAAAGAGGAGGCATAGTTTATGAAAAATAATAAGAAATCAACAATCAGCAAAGTGTTAAAACTGACTCATCGTTTACAGCCTGGTCATATAACTCTTATCGTGATTTCAACAATCATAAGTGCCACCTGGAAATTTGTACCTGTTGTATTTGGAAGTATTATTCTTGATCAGCTTGTTCAGCATCAGCCTTTTGAAGCGATATTGATAAATGCGATCAGAATGCTTGCATTACAGGCAGCCTGTTCCTTAAGTCACTGGGGGCTTGAGCATATAATCAAAGTAAATGGAGCTGTAATTTCTGAAAAAATAGATCAGATGATTTGTGAAAAGTCCTTTATGATTGACTATGATATTCTGGAAAAACGCGAAACTCTGGATATTGTAAAAAAGGCTGAAGACGGAATGAATGCCCGTGGAGATTTTTCAAGTTTCTGCAGCCAGCTTTCAGGCTTTATTGAACACGCACTTTCAATTATTTACAGTATCGCTTTGTTGATTCCGCTTTTTATTTCAAGGGCATCTGTTCCTGCAGGATTCTTGCCGGAATTCTTGAATAAATGGTATAGCTTTATAATTCTGGCTTTTATGCTGATTTTATCTGTAACAGTCTCTTCATTTACAAAAAGAAAAGAAGGTAAAATGCAGGCTGATTTATTCCAGCGGAATATAAGAGTAAATCGTGAATACGGATATTTTTACAGTCTGGTTTTTGATTATGCTACCGGAAAGTATGTTCGCCTTTATAAAATGCAGTCGCTTGTTGAAGCAAAGATGAAGAAGATTCTGGATTTTCTGGAAAGCGGCATTACAAATCTTGTAAAAAAAGTAAACAAAATGCAGATTCCGTTTTTTATTATAAACTGCATTATGCAGATGACCAGTTATCTTTATGTTGGTCTAAAAGCGATTTTTGGATTGATTTCGATTGGTAGTGCACTTAAATATATTAAGGCATATTCCAATCTTGTAGACAGTGTCTCAAGCATTTTTTACTCGTACATTGAAATCAGCATACGGTCAGAATATCTATCATTCTTTTATGATTTTATGGAAATCAAAAACAAGCAGTACGAAGGAACTATCCCTACAGAGAAACGTGATGATAATGAATTTGAAATCGAATTCCGTAATGTTTCCTTCCGCTATGCAAATACTGATAAGGAGGTAATTAAGCATTTGAATCAGAAAATCAGAATTGGAACTAAGACTGCAGTTGTTGGTCCTAATGGAGCTGGAAAAACCACTTTTATAAAACTCCTGTGCCGTTTGTATGAACCGACTGAAGGGGAGATTTTATTGAATGGTATTGATATCCGTTATTACGATTATAAGGATTATGCAAGTCTGTTCAGTGTGGTATTTCAGGATTTTAATCTGTTCTCATTTTCAATTGCAGAAAATGTTGCTTCAGGTACTGATTATGATGAAGTAAAAGTTCTGGATTGTATTGAACGGGCAGGTTTTGGGGAGCGACTATCAAAAATGGAAAAAGGAATTCACACAAACCTCTACCAGCAGGAGGATGAAGGTGTGGAAATCTCTGGTGGAGAAGCTCAGAAGCTTGCTATCGCGCGTGCTCTTTATAAGGATTCTCCGCTTGTAATTCTTGATGAACCAACATCGGCTTTAGATCCTGTCAGCGAGTATGAAATCTACCGTCACTTTGATGAAATGGTTCAGAACAAGACTTCAATTTATATCAGCCATCGCATGTCGAGTTGCCGTTTCTGCGATAACATTCTTGTTTTTGATGAAGGACAGATTGTTCAGAGCGGAAAGCATGATGAGCTTGTAAAGCAGGAAGGTCTTTATAAGGAACTTTGGAATGCGCAGGCTCAGTATTATGCATAATGCATGAAACACATATGATTTTAGAAAAGTAGAATTGAGGATTATTTATGAAAGATCAAAAAAACAAACGAAATAATATTATTCAGAATACTATTATTGTATATAAAGCAATGTTTAAAAGATACCCGGCAGCAATTCCTCTTGTGCTTGTGTATCTGGTTATGGCGGTTTCTCTGCCGTTTATAAATACTCTTATTCCAGCAATGGCTATAAAAGGAATTACAAGTGGAAATGTAAAGACCTTTATGGCTTACATTGGAATTGCAGTTTTATTTATGTGTGTTTTTTCAGGAGTTAAGCTTTTATGCGTGAAAAAAATGCAGATGAAACACACCTATACCCGCATCAGTGTATTTATGTTTAATTTTATAAAGAAAGCCATAAATACTGATTATCTTAATATCGAACCACAGCCTAAACAGAAGATTATGGGTAAGGGTGTTCAGGGAGTAGACGGAAACAATCAGGGGGCGGAACTTGTTTCAACCTTGTCTCTTGAGCTTCTTGTTGTTTTGCTTGGTATTTTTAGTTATGGCACTGTAATTTTTATGCTCGACTGGAAGATATTGCTTTTAATGTTCGGATTGTTTTTTTCAGATATATTGATTCGTAATCATGCAGTAAAGTTTGGCGACAATAACCGCGAATCCTTTTCTGAACCTTGGAGAAAGATGCGATATATGGAACGCAACAGTATGAATGTAAGCGCTGGAAAAGACATTCGAATCTTCAGTCTAAAGAAAGTTTTTGATTTTCATTTTGATTCGCTTATTACAACTTATAAAAACTTCCATTCAAAGTATCAGTTAAAATGGTATTATCCAACACTTGTTGATACAGCTTTTAATATTGCCCGTGACTGTCTTGCCTATACAGTTTTGATTCATAAGGTTTTGAGCGGCCAGATAGATGCAGCGCAGTTTACAATCTATATAGGAATCGTAGCAAGTTTTTCTCAATGGATTTATGAAGTTTCTATGGATTTTGCAAATCTTCGTAATGCAAGTCATCAATTTAATGATTATCACGACTTTATGGCACAAAAAGATCTTTTTGAACATTCGGAGACCACAAGCACAATATCTATCGATAAGGTTCCGCCGGAGATTGAATTCCGTAATGTAAGTTTTACATATGAGGGCAGTGAAAAGCCGGTCTTGAAAAATCTAAATTTCAAAATCCGCGCAAATGAGAAAATAGCTCTGGTTGGAAATAATGGTGCTGGAAAAACAACAATAGTAAAACTATTGTGTGCACTTTATCTTCCTACAAACGGTGAAATTTTGATTGATGGAAAAAACATAAATGAAATTGGAATAGAGAAATATCAGGAAATGATAAGCGTACTTTTTCAGGATACAACTCCAATTGCAATTTCTGTTGCAGAAAATATTGGCGGATGTGAATTAGCAGAAGTTGACAGAGACCGAATGAATAAATGTCTTAAGGAAGCAGGATTGTATGAAAAAGTACAAAGCCTTCCCCAAAAAGAAGAATCTTTCATTACTCAAACTCTTGATAAAGATGGAGTTTTATTTTCTGGCGGTGAAACACAGAAACTTCTTCTTGCCAAGGCAATATATAAAAATGGACCTGTCCTTATTCTTGATGAACCAACCTCAGCTTTAGATCCGATTGCAGAAAGCCGTATTTATGAGGAATACAATCAGATGGCAGATAATAAGACCGCCGTATTTATTTCTCACAGATTAGCTAGTACAAAGTTCTGCGACAGAATTCTGTTTCTGGATGACGGCCAGATTGTAGAAGAAGGCAGTCATGAAGAACTTATGAAAAAAGCTGGAAAATACAAAGAGATTTTTGATATTCAGAGTCACTATTACGTTGAGGATGTGGAGGAAAGAAATGAACAATAAGCAGTCAAATAAAGAATCAGCTCGTGGAACTGTCAGAAAAGTTTTAAGCCTCACTCATAAACTGATTCCCGGTTATATAACTTTTCTACTCATAGTAAAAATGATGGCAGCTGCACAGCCTTTTATTAAGATTTATTTTTCAAGTGTAATTCTGGATGGACTTTTACGCATGGATCCTTTTGATTCAATTTTAAAAAACGTTCTGGTTATGATTGGATTATATTCACTTTTAGTTTTGATTCGCTGGAGACTTGAAGGAATCAACTGGGTAAAAAAACATGAGCTTACTCAAAAAATCAATAAAATGCTTACCGACAAAACAATGGAAATTGATTTTGATATTCTCGAGAAACATGAAACTCTTGATACGCTCAAAAAAGCAAAAGATGGAATAACAACTACAGGCGATATAAGATCATTCTGTGACAATCTTGCAGGAATAATTGAAAAGCTGACAACCATAGTTTATTCCGTAGTTCTGCTGATTCCATTATTTATTCCAAAAGTGCTTGAAGAAACTACAGGCTTAAGCAGCTTATGTGTTTTTCTGAATCAATGGTACAGCATTTTTATTATGATTCTTGTACTTGCTATTCATGTATTTGTTTCTTATGAGACTAATAAGAAATCCTCTCTTCTTCAGATGCAGTTTTTTGAAAAGAATGTTTCTTATAACCGATATTTCAGTTACTGGTTTGATTTGATTTTTAATTATTCAATTGGAAAGTATATCCGTCTTTATAAGATGCAGAAGCTGATGATAAAAAAAGTTCAGGAAACAAATGATAATCTGGAAAAAGAAGGTGTTACCTGGATAAACAAGGATATTAAGATTTCGTTTATTCCGTTTCTTTCCCAGGCTTTTATGCAGCTTATAAGTTATTCATACGTGGGACTAAAGGCAGTGTTCTCATTGATAAGTGCCGGTAAATGTTTAATGTATGTTTCAAGTTATACAAGGCTGGTAGAAAGCATTACCGGTATTTCTAATAATTTTGTTCAGATAAAGATGGAAAGCCGTTATCTTGCCTTCTTTTATGATTACATGGAAATAAAGAATAAACGTTATGACGGAACAATTCCTACTGAAAAAAGAGATGATAATAAATTCGAAATTGAATTCCGAGATGTTTCCTTCCGTTATGCTAATACAGAAAAATATGCACTGCGTCATGTAAATCAAAAGATAACGCTTGGTTCAAAAAATGCAGTAGTTGGCAAGAATGGAGCTGGCAAAACAACTTTTATTAAACTTCTATGCCGTTTGTACGAACCAACTGAAGGACAGATTTTACTCAATGGTGTTGATATCCGCTATTATGATTATGAAGAATATGCAAAGCTTTTTGCTGTTGTTTTTCAGGATTTCAATCTTTTCAGTTTTCCACTTGGAGAAAATGTTGCTTCGGGAATTGAATATAATCGGGAACGGGCAATCAAATGTCTTGAGCAGGCTGGTTTTAAGGAACGTTTTGAAAAACTTGAAAAAGGACTTGATACACCGTTGTATCAATATGAAGATGAAAATGGGGTTGAGATTTCAGGTGGTGAGGCTCAAAAAATTGCTATTGCCCGAACGCTCTATAAGGATGCTCCATTTGTAATAATGGATGAACCGACAAGTGCATTAGACCCTGTTGCTGAATATGAAATCTATCAGAGCTTTGACAAAATGGTGGAAGGAAAAACTTCAATTTACATTTCACACCGTATGTCGAGCTGCCGTTTCTGTGACAACATCTTAGTTTTTGATGAAGGCCAGATTGTAGAACAGGGCAGCCACGATAAGCTGATGTCAAACGGCGGTCTTTACAGCGAACTCTGGAATGCACAGGCGCAGTATTATGCGTAGTACTGTGGTGGTTGAGTTTGTCGAAATCACAGTGTTATGTTGATGTCTTTTTTAGCGGCGCCCTGAAACTCATCTTTCGGGGCGTTGCTGTTTTTTCGAACTTTACAGTGTAAGTGGCAGCGGTTTGATCTATTGCCAGGATTGTGCCGCGGCCGAGGATTTTGTGTTCTACGGTGTCGCCCACGGCGAGGTCTGCAAGCTCGGATTTTTTTGCGAGGATGGAATCTGATTCCTGGATATAGAGTCTGGTTTTTGTAAGCAGCTGTGGTGGTAATTCTACTTCGTAATTTAATAAAGATTTATCAATATCAAAAATAAAACGAGATGGATAACGGCCGCCGGCTCTGTTTGTAAAGCCTTCTGCTTCTGAAAGGTAAAGCCGTTTCTGGGCGCGGGTAACTGCAACAAAGGCGAGACGGCGTTCTTCTTCCATAGCTTTAAGGCTGTCGATTTTCTGGCTTGGGAACATGTTTTCGTTCATTCCAACAATAAAAACTACGGGGAACTCAAGTCCCTTTGCTGTGTGAATTGTCATGAGGCGAACTGCATTTTTGTGCGCCGTAATATCGGCATTTGTATAAAGTGCAGCGTGGGCAAGATAATTTTCGAGTGTACATTCTTCGCCGCAGCTTGTTTCGTATTCATAAATTGACTGCTTGAGTTCTGCAAGATTGTCGAGGCGTTCCTGACTTCCTTCTGTTCTCAATGCGAGTTCAAATCCGCTCTGGTTCATTACATGGCTGAACAATTCTGAAATCTGCATATTGTGGTAAGTGGCAGAAAAGTTTTCTATGAGGTCTATGAAGGACTGTGCCTTTGTGTTTACAAAAAGCTCGTCGCCTACAGAAAGTTTGAGGGCTTCGTAAAGGGAACCTCCGTGTTCTGCAACGTATTCCTTAAGGAACTTTATTCGGCGTTCTCCTACGTTACGCTTAGGTGAGTTTACTACACGTAGGAAAGAAAGGTCGTCCTTGTAAGCTATCATGCGGAGGTAGGAGAGTGAGTCTTTAATTTCGATGCGGTCGAAAAATGGGACTCCTGAGTTTAAGGTGTAAGCGATTTTTTCGCGCTGGAACACTTCTTCTATTGTGCGGCTGATGTAATGGGCGCGGTAAAGTATTGCGATGTCGCTTGGGGCGAAATTATTTTCTGTGAGCTTGCGGATTTTCTTTACGAGATTCTCTGCTTCTTCTTCTGCGGACTTTGCATGGAAGTATGATGGCAGCGGGGGTGTTGCGGGGGTGTCCCCCGCAGAAGGGGTAGCGAGCGACGCAGTGCGAGCGAGGGGAAGGCTTTCCCCTTCATTACCACAAATTAAATCCTTTTTAATTCTGCCCTTATTCTTATCAATCAGGCTATTCGCTGCATCGAGAATCGGTTTTGTACTTCGGTAGTTGCGGTTCATTATGATTGTCTGAACACCAGGGAAGTTTTTATCGAACTCGAGAAGGTAGCGGATATCTGCACCGCGCCAGGTATAAATTGTCTGGTCAGGATCGCCCACAACAAAAAGGTTGTTATGATACGGGCAGAGGGCTTTCATCAGCTCATACTGAATCCAGTCGATATCCTGGAACTCATCTATCATAATGTACTCAAGGCGTTCCTGCCATTTCTGACGGATTTCGTCGTTTGTCTGGAAGATGTAGAGTACGAATTTCAGAAGG
>JAEEGH010013814.1_pt1 | contig 17844 bp, 14 predicted proteins | sample 9134181 | NCBI WGS metagenome assembly JAEEGH01 (sample SAMN16246544, study PRJNA631951) | gut metagenome | biome: gut microbiome; feature: rumen; material: DP-attached | host: Bos | place: Iran: Karaj | collected 2018-10
GCAGGTGATGCCACTATCTATGGTATCCGTAATCCGGTGAAGCTGATTCGTGAGGACAACGAAGGCAGGCGGTCGTTCCATGACCTGAATCTCAATGATGCTGAAATTCTGAATTCTCCCTATTATTATCTCCAGCAGAACGATATCCTCTATGTAGAGCCTCGTAAGGAGAAGATTACTTTCCTCAATATGGATCGTACAAGGAATTTCATTGGTTTCGGTACACTCCTGGTATCAGTTGCCACATTGGTTTATACAATATCTAAGAAATAATGGCTGAACAACAAGAACAACAACATCACCACCATCACCATCATCATCATAAGGATGCTGCCAGCAGTTTCAAGCGTAAAAGCCTGAAAGCTATGGAGCGTCGTAAGATGATTGAGCGTGTGCTCAAGATTGTAGTCACGATTATTGCTATCCTGATGGTCATCGCCCTCGTTCTTGCCTACACCATAGGGTAGACAATTCATACTGATACTGATAGCGCCCGTTGCTCCTTTTCCAGCAACGGGCGCTATAGGTATAAAATTACTTGTTTTTCTTTTCAAAAACAAAAAAAAATCGTACCTTTGTAACCTAATATCCCTCTTTAGAGGGATAAAGGATATTGTACAATCTTTTATGTTGCTGGAAACCAGTGCAATAGATGTTGTATAATCTTTTTGTGATTTTTTCGGAGACTCCACGTTCATAGTGGTGTCCCCCTTTTATTGTTTCATTTTAATTTAACTGACTGATGAATATCGCTATTGTCGGAACAGGCTATGTAGGACTTGTCACAGGTACCTGCTTTGCTGAAATGGGTGCTCATGTCACCTGTGTGGATGTTGATGCCCGGAAAATTGAAAAGCTTAATCATGGCATCATGCCTATCTATGAACCGGGCCTTGAGGAACTCGTGCGCCGCAATGTGGAATTTGGCCGTTTGGCCTTCACCACTGACCTTACTGAAGTCCTCGACGATGTCGAGGTCGTCTTTTCCGCCGTAGGTACCCCTCCCGATGAAGACGGCAGTGCTGACCTGCAATACGTCCTTGCTGTGGCTCGCCAGTTCGGTCGCCATATCAACAAGTACACCATCCTCGTCACCAAGTCCACCGTTCCTGTCGGCACCGCCCGGAAGGTTAAGGCTGCCATTCAGGAAGAACTCGACCGCCGTGGTGTATCCGTTCCCTTCGATGTCGCCAGCAATCCGGAGTTTCTGAAGGAAGGAGCTGCCATCAAGGACTTCATGTCGCCCGACCGTGTGGTGGTAGGTACTGAGAGCGAGAAGGCTCGTGAGGTCATGACGCGCCTCTATAAACCCTTCCTTATCAACAATTTCCGTGTCATCTTCATGGACATTCCCTCTGCCGAGATGACCAAGTATGCCGCCAATGCCATGCTCGCTACCCGCATCTCGTTCATGAACGACATCGCCAACCTCTGCGAGCGTGTCGGCGCTAATGTCGACAGCGTCCGCAAGGGCATCGGCACCGATACCCGTATCGGCACCAAGTTCCTCTATGCCGGTTGCGGCTATGGCGGTTCCTGCTTCCCCAAGGACGTCAAGGCCCTCCTCCATACCGGTCTCGACCATGGCTATCACATGGAAGTCATCGAGGCCGTCGAGCGCGTCAACGAGCGCCAGAAATCCATCGTCTACGACAAGATGGTGGCTGCCGTTGGCAGTCTCGCTGGCAAGACCGTCGCCATTGTCGGCCTCTCCTTCAAGCCTGAGACCGACGACATGCGCGAGGCTCCGGCCCTGGTGGTCATTGACCGCCTTCTGAAAGATGGTGCCACCGTCCGCGTCTTCGACCCTATTGCCATGGATGAGTGCCGTCGTCGCATCGGCGACAGCGTCACCTATTGCAAGAACATGTACGATGCCGCCGATGGTGCCGATGTCTTTGCGCTGATGACCGAGTGGCGCCAGTTCCGCATGCCCAGCTGGAATGTCATCAAGAAAGTCATGACAGGCAACGTCATCATCGATGGCCGCAACATCTACGACCGCCAGGAACTCGAGGAACTCGGCTTCGTCTATTCCCGCATTGGCGAGAAGTAACTGCAGAACGAGAAAAGAAGATGAAAAGAGTCATGCTGGTTTTTGGTACCCGACCAGAGGCAATCAAAATGTGTCCTTTGGTGAAGGAACTCCAGAAACACCCGGACGAGTTCGAGACCGTTGTCTGTGTCACTGGTCAGCATCGTGAGATGCTGGATCAGGTACTGCGAATCTTCGATGTACAGCCGGATTACGACCTCAACATCATGAAGCAGGGGCAGGATCTTTACGATGTGACAGCCCGCGTACTGACAGGTATGCGCGATGTGCTCAAGGAGGTACAGCCCGACGTTGTCTTGGTACATGGCGATACGACTACAAGTACAGCTGCGGCGTTAGCAGCGTTCTACCAGCAGATACCGGTAGGACATGTTGAGGCTGGACTTCGTACGTATAACATCTACTCACCGTGGCCCGAGGAGATGAACCGCCAGATAACAGGCCGCATCGCCACCTATAACTTTTCGCCGACACCTCTTTCTGAGAAGCATCTCAACGAAGAGCATGTTCATGGTCAGATCTTCGTGACGGGCAACACCGTAATCGATGCCCTTCACATGGTAGTCGACAAATTGAAGAAAGATAAGGCTTTAGCTGATGAACAGGCGAAGGTACTTGCAGAGGCAGGTTATGATGTAACCCGTTTGGATGGAGGCAAGAAACTTGTTCTCATCACCGGTCATCGTCGCGAGAACTTCGGTGATGGCTTTGTCAGTATGCTGACGGCCATGAAGCATCTGAGTGAAAAGTACCCCGACGTCGACTTTGTCTATCCCATGCACCTCAATCCTAACGTCCGCCAACCCATCCATCAGGTATTTGTCGGAATGGACGCCCTCTCAATGGGAGAGGGCTGGGGCGAGGCTCATAACTTCTTCTTCATCGAACCGCTGCAGTACTTGGAGTTCGTTTATCTGATGGAGAAGTCCACCCTTGTCCTCACCGATTCTGGTGGTATTCAGGAAGAAGCTCCCGGCTTGGGTAAACCCGTGCTGGTGATGAGAAATACCACCGAACGCCCTGAGGCACTCGATGCTGGTACCGTCAAGCTTGTCGGTACCGACCACGACCTCATTGTGAGCGAGGTCTCACGTCTCCTCGACGACCAAGCCTATTATGACCGGATGAGTCATGCTGTGAATCCCTACGGCGACGGCAAAGCCTGCTCTCGCATTGTCCGGTTACTGAATGGTGAGGATGTGGAAAGATACACATTATGATGCTATTTGTGTAACAAAAAAACAACCCGCACCTCCCACACCTCTTACACCCAATCTGGGTGTCGGAGGTGCGGCGGGTGTAGGATAAAAACTTGTTTAGCTATCATAATACGTGCGCACGCGTGAGAAAAAGCTGACAACTACAGCCCACAAGTATGTTGAGGCTGATGACAAAAATTCTGATGCTGATTTCTGGAATTCTGATGGTCAGAAAAAAAATTCTGATGGTCAGAATTATCCTAATCAGCATCAGAATTCTGCATCGAGTCACGACAGTGAATCCCTACGGCGGCAGCAAAGCCTGCTCCCGCATTTACTGGTTACTGAATGGTGAGGCTTTGGAATAGATATGAAGTGAGTTTGGCGAGGACTGGAACGGACTACAACCGTGAATTGATAAATTGTGATTTCGCGAAATGAATACGTTTTTATTATATATTTTTGGAGGGTTTATTCATTGCCTGCCACCAACAAGATTTTTTTCGTTGAAACGTCTATTGTATAAATTTGCAGGAGTTAAAATTGGTAAGAATGTCAGAATTGCATCATCTGCCAAAATTCTTGGCAGTGGAGATTTGACAATTGGAGACAATACTTGGATTGGGCATGAAGTGATAATATTTTGTTCGGATAAAATATTTATAGGTAAAGATTGCGATATTGCTCCCAGAGTCTATATGGGCAATGGGACACATTCTGTGGAATCTCAAGGAACAAAGGCTGCAGGAAAGGGAATATCTTTACCCATTACTATTGGAGATGGTTGTTGGATTTGTGCAAATTGTACTATTTTACCTTTGACTAAGATAGGTGAATGTAGTATTGTAGCTGCAGGTTCTGTAGTGAAAGGTAAAATTCCTTCAAGGGAACTTTGGGGAGGAATAATTGCCAAGAAAATCCGTAAGTTATAGTCGGATATAGAATTGTTAGATAAATGATTAAGGTCTTTACCGAAAAGCTAAAAAGTAGTCCTTTTCTGAAAGATTCGAGCTGGGCATTGATTGGTAGTGTGCTTGGAAAAGGACTTTCGTTACTTGCTGGAATAGCTGTTGCACGCTATTTGGGTAAAGATGTTTATGGTGAGTATGGGATCATTAAGAACACCCTTTTCCAGATTGCAGTTTTCTCTACACTGGGCTTGGGATATACTGGAACACGGTTTGTTGCCAAATCCATTGTGGCAAGTGAAAACAACACAAGGCAGATAATACGTGCCATTTATACAATTTCCTATATTACAAGCGGACTGCTTGCAGCTCTGACCTTCATATTTTCTGACCAGATTGCTGCTTTAATCAAAGTCCCTGATACGTCGTTGGCCATTAAGTGTACTGCGCTGATTATTGTGGCCAATGCGGTTAATGCTGCTCAAGTAGGTATTCTGTCTGGCTTTAAGGCCTTTCAAACGATAGCCCAGAATAACACTTGGGGAGGCATTGTGACGTTTGTCACCAGTGTGGGATTCACATATCTATGGGGGTTAAACGGATCTTTATTAGCTCTTCTAATCTCAATGGTGTTCAATGCTGTAATCAACAATGTGTCCATCAAATCCCTTACTAAGACAATGCCTATGACTTCTTCAGACAAGTATGAACTGTATAAGGAGTTGATAGGTTTCTCCATACCCATAGCTTTGCAAGAGAGTCTTTATTCATTGGTTGCCTGGAGTATTTCTTTTTTAATTATTGAGTATTCTAATCATGGAGAGTTAGGTCTTTATACAGCGGCAATGCAATGGGCTAACATCGTACTGTTTATACCAGGCGTCCTGAAAAATGTTATATTGTCTTATTTCTCATCATCCCAAAATACGGTATCACTGCGTAATAAGATGATAATGATCAATATAACCGCGACATTTATTCCTTTTGTCTTCATATCCATCTTTGCTACGTGGATTACGTCATTTTATGGTCCGACGTTTGCAGCACTTCCGCTCCTTTTGATGATGTCTTGTTTTGCTTCGATATTCTACAGCGTTGCTGGAGTTGTGTTATATGAATTCATTTCCAATGGTAATACATGGTTGGTATTTTTTGCACGACTGTTTCGTGATGGTTCTATATTAATTCTAAGTGTAATACTTTTGTCAACAAGAATTGTCGATTATCCATCAAGTGCCATTGTTATAATGGTACATACGGCTGTTGGAGTTTTGTTTGCACTTTTTATGGTGGCTTTAGTAAAATATAAATTAGGATGAAACTTTTCAACACACAAAGATATTATCAGGCCAGAGAAATTTGTCATTCAAGTTTTTGAAGTGTTTTCTCTCAATTTGACTAATTAAATTAGATTATGTTTTTAGCATTTACAATACTGTTAATATTGTTAGCAGAACCAATTTTCTTTTCATACCTCAGTTTGAATGACATAGAAGTAGAGTCTGGTATGATGAAATACGAATTTATTGGGATTTTCGCTTTGGCGATGTTTCAACTTTTTCGGTTTCTGATTAAAGATAAATTTAACAGCCATAATAAAAGAGTGTTGTTTGTCTCTATCATAATGGGCTTATTGTATGCATATACAGGTGCTTTTCAATACCAATTGAATGAACGGTATTGGAGTGAGTTTCTTCGGTGGGGTGCCATTTGCATTCCTGCTGTCATAGTCGGAATGAGGCTTGGTTACTCGCGTGATTTTAAATATATCAATTGTTTGATCCCTTACTTTACAATAATTTTAACCATTGTTATAGCGTTGGTATTTAAGAAATTCAATGATTCAATTGAAGAAGGCATCATCCATGATGAATCTGGTTTAAATTATCAAAACATATCCTATTATATGGCATTTTTGTTTGGTTTTAATTCATATTGGCAATTATACGTAGATAAAAAAGCGATATGGATGGGGAGGATATTACAATTGATACTATTTGTTGCCATGCTTGCAGAAGCAATAGTTTGCTTGATGTCAGGCGGACGAGGTGCGGCTATCCTTTTAGGAATCTATGTTGTTTTCGTTTTGTTTCATGTGATAATTATTAACAGAAAACACAGGAAATTAGTTCTTTTAAGTGTGATAGTATTCGCTTATGCCTTTTTTCATTTTGCAGACTATTATAATATGTGGGAAGCAAGTGGGTACGAAAGAATTATGGAAATGACAGACTATGATAATAGATCGAGAGTTTACTTACCTGCGCTAGAAGTAATAAAGCAGACGCAAGCAATGGGTGTCGGACTGGGTGGTGTCTTCTATCAATTGGGTTTTTACTCACATAATATATTTCTTGATTTGATAATTGAGGTGGGTTTTTTAGGAACAATAGTTTTCTGTGTATTCCTATTCAGGCTATGTTATAAGTTGTATCGGTATTGCCATATTAATCCAAACTTCAATTTTTTAGTCGTTCCATTCTTGTACTTTATTACTATGAATATGTTTAGTGGCTATTGGTTTGTTAATCAAGGGTTTTGGTTTGTGGCCTCAACTGTCTTTTCTGTGTCATTGTCTATTCGTAAAACACTTAAAAGTAATTAGTTCCTAATATAGGGTTATCTTGTTTTCGTATGAAAAAGATTTGTTTCATTTTTAATCTTGGCCCACACTATAGATTTCCTATATATAATGAAATGGGTAAGGAACTTGATTGCGATATTTTTTTGGGTGATAAGGTTGATAAACCGTTAAAAACATTTGATTATCCAACTCTTAATGGTTATAAGAAAACGTTAACTAATCATTTTTGTGGAAAGTTCTTTTGGCAGTTCGGATCACTTAAACTACTTTTCCTACCCTATAGATATTATATAATAGGAGGCTCCCCTTATTGTATCAATGATTGGATATTCTTAATAGTAGGTAAATTGCTGAATAAAAAAGTTATTTCTTGGTCGCACGGGTGGAAAAAGGATGGGGGGTGCTTGATGAATTTTGTTAAAAAGCGTTTCTTTTCAATGTTCTATTACTTGATGATTTACGGAGAATATGCCATTGACTTTATGTCTGCACATGGTATAGACAGGCGTAAAATGTTTTGTATAGCAAATTCTTTGGATAGTAAGAGAAATCTGGAGATAAGAAACACATTGAAAGAGTCAGATGTGTTTGTGAATCATTTTGGCAATACTTATCCTGTTGTGATTTTCAGTGGTCGTATTCAAAAGAGCAAAAAGGTAGAATTGTTATTAGAAGCCATTTCTTTGATGAAAAAGTCTGGAACAATAGTTAATGTTGTATTGGTTGGACCTGTTTCTTATGGATATGATATAGACGGAATCGTTGTCAATTATGGGTTGCAAGAGCAAGTATGGTTATATGGTGAATGTTATGATGATGCTACTTTAGCTGAATTGTTTTATAACTCAACAATTTGTGTGTCTCCAGGCTCAATAGGGCTGCTTGCTATACATGCTTTGTCTTTTGGCTGTCCTGTGATAAGTCATGATAATTTTTCCTGTCAAGGTCCAGAGTTTAAATCCATACAAAAAGGAGTTACAGGTGATTTCTTTGAAGAGGACAATGTTGCTGATTTACGGGAGAAAATTGAAGAATGGTGCACAAAGAGTCCTCTGGAAAGGAAAGAAATACGAAAATGTGCATTCGAGGAAATTGATAGGAAATGGAATGTTGACTATCAGATAGGAGTGTTAAAGAAAGTGACGACGTTATAATGAATATTCTGATTAATGCCTCTAATCTGCGAGTGGGAGGTGGACTTCAGGTTGCAGATTCTGTGTGTAGGGAATTACACAAATATCCTGAGCATAATTTTATTGTAGTATATCCCTCTGTGTTGAATGAATGTGCTAATGTAGTTACTCATTATAATAATGTTGAAACCATAAAGTATGATATGCCAATGAGTCTGTTGACAGTTCTTACATGTAGGGATAGAGTGCTTGATAGATTGGTTGAGAATAGAAAGATTGATATTGTTCTTACAATATTTGGACCGTCTCGGTGGAGACCAAAGGTTCCTCATCTTAGTGGTTTTGCTATCTCTCATTTAGTGCTGTCCGATTCACCGTATTGGGATACAATGGCCTTCTGCCAGCGAGTAATTGCAACAATAAGGCTGAAATTGAGAAAATATTCTTTCGATAAGAGTGCCGATTATTATTTTACGGAAAATGCCTTTATTTCAAAACGCTTGACAACGCTTTTCCCTAAAAAACGAATTTACACAGTAACAAACAATGCCAATCAGGTTTTTTATAATGATAATTTATGGGTAAAAAGCGTTAAATTACCTTCATTCAATGGTTTTACCCTTCTGACGGTAGCTGCAAATTATCCGCATAAGAACTTGAAAATCATTTTACCGACTATAGAATATTTGAAGAATCATTATCCGAAGTTTAATTTCCGTTTTGTCCTGACAATCAAAGAAAAAGAACTTGGAGTTATAGATGAAACCAAACGAAAGCATATTGTATTTTTGGGACCTCTGAGAATAAGCCAGTGCCCATATCTTTATGAACAATCGGATGTGATGTTTCTTCCTACTTTGCTTGAATGTTTTAGTGCCAGCTATGCAGAGGCAATGATCATGCATAAGCCAATCTTAACTACAGATTTGGATTTTGCGAAAGGATTATGCGGTGATGCCGCTTTGTATTTTGAAGCTACGTCCCCGGTAAAATTGGGAGAAGCGATATACAGAATGGCTACAGACAGAAAGTTAATAGTACAACTTGTTGAAAACGGGAAAAAACAATTGGAGAAGTTTGACACTTATGAGCAGCGTGCTCGAAAATTAATCACGATAATGGAGGAGATAGTTGCTCAATGAGTAATAAATGTATCACAAAAGGCGATAGCTGCTATGCCAATTGGGCTAAGATTGCTTTTTCAAATGGCGTCATCGGATGATTACTGCCTTGGTAGGAAACAAGATGCTTTTCAATTCGCTGAAATCATTGGCTACTAAACTTTCATAAAATATGGCTTCAGAAAAAGGGAACAAATGCGAAAGCGTCAGAGCAAACTATAAACATATATAATTAGGTAAGATACAATGAAACAAATCATACAAGACCTGAAGAGTGGGGCAACCATTCTTGAGGAAGTTCCTGTGCCGCAGGTGAAGAGCGGATATGTGCTGGTCAAGACTACCCGCACACTGGTGTCGCTTGGTACGGAGCGGATGTTGGTGGAGTTTGGAAAGGCCAACCTCATTGACAAGGCACGCCAACAGCCCGACAAAGTGAAGCAGGTGCTGGACAAGATCAAGACAGACGGACTGCAGCCTACGCTGGAGGCCGTGTTCAACAAATTGGGGCAGCCACTGCCTTTGGGCTATTGTAACGTTGGCCGTGTAGTAGCCGTGGGGCGTGGCGTCACCGAGTTTCAGGTGGGCGACCGCGTGGCCTCGAACGGCAATCATGCCGAGTATGTGTGCGTGCCGCAGAACCTGTGTGCCAAGATTCCCGATGCTGTCAGTGACGACGAGGCTGCCTTTACGGTCATCGGCTCCATAGCCCTTCAGGGCATCCGCAACCTGAACCCCCAGTTGGGTGAAACCATTGTCGTGGTGGGTCTCGGACTGATAGGACTGGTGGCTGCGCAACTGTTGAAGGCCAATGGCTGTAACGTCATTGGAACCGACTTCGACCAGCAGAAGGTGGATATGGCCAGTGCCTTTGGCGTAATGGCTATGAACCCTGGTCAGGGAGTGGACCCTGTCCAGTTTGTGACCGAAGCTACCGGCGGCATCGGTGCCGACGGGGTGTTGATTACGGCTTCAGCCAAGAGTGACGAGGTCATCCATCAGGCTTGTCTGATGTCCCGCAAGCGCGGTCGCATCATCCTGGTGGGTGTCATCGGACTGAACATGCGTCGCGATGACTTCTACAAGAAGGAACTGACGTTTCAGGTGAGCTGTTCCTACGGTGCAGGCCGCTACGACGAGGACTACGAGAACAAGGGCCACGACTATCCCTTGGCATACGTGCGCTGGACGGAGAAACGGAATTTCCAGACCGTTCTGGGTGCCATTGCCACCGGCAGACTGGATGTGAAGTCGCTTATCACCGAGACGGTCGATTTGGAACACTACGATGAGATTTACGGTGATATGCGCAAACGAGGCTCCATCGCCTCCATCCTGAAATACCCGGAGAACACGCCACAGACCCGTGTGGTCAGTATAAAGGATGCACACAGTACCGCAGGAGGCGGAAAGATAGGTGTTATCGGTGCCGGCAATTACACGTCGAGTACAGTCATCCCCTGTCTGACGAAAGCCCAGGCAAAGATTAAATATGTGGCGAGTGCAGGCGGTCTGAATGCCAAGGTGATGGCCAAAAAAGCCGGAGCCGAGATGGCAACCTCTGACTATCATGAGATCCTAAAAGACGCAGAGGTGGGACTGGTCATCGTCACCACCCGCCATAATCTGCATGCCAAGATGGTGAAGGAGGCTTTAGAAGCTGGCAAGAGTGTGTTTGTAGAAAAACCGTTGTGTCTCAAGCCTGAAGAACTGGATGAAATCTGTGAGGCATATCAGAAGGCTGGCAGGGGGGTGACGCTGACCGTAGGTTTCAACCGGCGCTTCTCGCCATTTGCCGTCAAACTGAAACAGTTGGTGGGTGACGGCCCGAAGAATATTGTAGCCACGATGAATGCGGGTTTCATTCCTGCCGAGATGTGGGTCCACGACCTCGACATCGGCGGTGGCCGCATCATCGGCGAGGCCTGCCACTTCATCGACCTCTGCTCCTATCTTGCTGGCAGTCGGGTGGTGGCGGTGTGTATGAATGCCATGGGTGAGACACCGCAGGAGAATACCGACAATGCCTCCATCCTGCTGAAATACGAGAATGGCACCAATGCCGTCATCAACTACTTCGCCAATGGTTCGAAGGCATACGCCAAGGAACGGGTGGAGGTTTTTTCGCAAGAGCGCGTCTTCGTGCTCGACAACTGGCGCAGGCTGGAAGGCTTCGGTGCCAAGGGCTTCTCGAAAATGTCGGGAACGATGGACAAAGGCCAGAAGGACGAGTTCCGCATGCTTAACGAGCGCCTGCAACAGGGTGGTGAGGCCTTGATACCTTTTGACAGTATCGTCAATACCACCCGTGCTTCTTTTGCTGCCATCCAGTCGCTGAAGGAGCGTCAATGGGTGGAGATATACTAAACCATCTTCGATGGACTTGTTTTTTGAACTGATACAGGTGTCGGTGGGGACGCGGGACAAGCTGAGCCGTGTTCCTGATGTCCATGAATGGGAGACACTGTTGGAACTCGCCCGGCAACATACGCTGGAGGGGGTGATGCTTGATGGCGTCGAAAGGTTGCCACGGGAACAGATGCCTGATCTGGACATGAAGTTGGATTGGATTGGAGAAACCATGTTCATTGAGGAAGAGAACAAGGTAAAGAACCGACGGACAGAGAAGATAGTGAAGCTGCTGAAGAAAGACGGATTCGAGTGTGTTGTGCTGAAAGGCCAGGGACTGGCGCAGTTGTATCCGAATCCTCTGCGCAGAATGAGCGGTGATATTGATGTTTGGATTACATCACATTCACGGGACGAGGTCGTAAAGTACCTGAAAGGGAAAGGCTTTGACGGCCGAGTGGTGTATCATAATGTGCCCGTGCATTGTTTCAAGAAAACAGAAGTGGAAATTCACTTCACGCCAAGTTGGATGAATAGCTGGTTCGAGAACAGGAAACTCCAGCATTGGTTTGGCATGATGAAAGATAAGACGGAAGTGACGACTCTGAGTACTGGGGAGCAAATTCCTGTGCCGTGTGAAGCGTTTAATCTGGTGTTTGTTTTACAGCATATATACAGGCATCTGTTTGGTAGTGGAATAGGTCTCAGACAGCTGATGGACTACTATTATGTCTTACGACAACTAAAAGATAAGCGTGAAAAGATAAACGTGGTGGAAACCCTTCGGTCTCTGAATATGATGAAGTTCACGAGCGCTGTCATGTGGGTGTTGAAAGAAGTTATGGGTTTGTCGGAAGAGTGGATGCTTTGTGGTCCTAATGAGAAAGAGGGACGATGGTTGCTGAGCGAGATCCTGCAGGCTGGCAACTTTGGACATTATGATGACAGAATATCGATTCCCAACAATGAAACGAAGATACATAGTTTTTTTAGGATTACCAAACAGAATATAAGACTTTGGGGTCATTATCCTGAAGAAACAATCTGGAATCCGGCATATAGAGCGTGGCACTATTGCTGGAGAAAGGTAAAAGGCTACCCTGTTTGAATTGATAATTTGAAATTTAATAATATGATCAATGTAATAGGATTGGGCTACATCGGACTGCCGACGGCACTGATGATGGCCTCACACGGTATGGAAGTGGTCGGAACAGACTACAACCGTGAATTGGTAGATACCTTGAATGCTGGAAAGACCACCTTCAAGGAGGATGGTCTTGACGAATTGTTCAACGATGCCGTGAAGGCAGGTATACGGTTTACTACGGAATATCAGAAGACGGACACATATATCGTCAGTGTGCCGACACCTTACGACAAGTTCTCGAAGAAGGTAGATGCTTGCTATGTCGTGGCTGCCGTGAAGGATGTCATGAAGGTTTGCCTGAAGGGTGCGACGGTGGTTATCGAGAGCACCATCAGTCCGGGGACGATAGATAGGTTCGTGCGCCCAGTGATAGAGGAGAACGGTTTTACGATAGGTGTTGACATCCATCTGGTGCATGCCCCGGAGCGCATCATACCGGGCAATATGGTCTATGAGCTGTTGCATAACAATCGCACCATCGGTGCCGACAACCGGGAGATAGGCGAGCAGGTCAAGCAATATTATGCCTCGTTCTGCCAGGGCGAGATCGTCGTGACCGACATCCGTACGGCAGAGATGACGAAGGTGGTTGAGAACACCTTCCGTGCTGTGAACATAGCCTTTGCCAATGAACTGGCGCGTATCTGCCGTCACGACAATATGGACGTGTATGAGATTATCCGTATCTGTAATATGCATCCCCGTGTCAACATCCTGCAGCCCGGACCCGGTGTGGGCGGCCATTGCATCTCTGTCGACCCTTGGTTTTTAGTGGGTGACTATCCTCAGTTAGCCAAGGTTATTGACGAGTCGATGAAAACCAACGACAGTCAGCCGACGTTTGTGCTGAACCGCATCTATGAGATTATGCAGGAGCGCAACATCTCCGATAACCGCCGCGTGGGATTGTACGGACTGACGTACAAGGAGAATGTGGATGACTGCCGCGAGAGTCCTACACTCCAGCTGTTAGAGGCCCAGGAGCGTCATCTGGCCCGTCCGTTGAAGTGCTATGACCCCTTCGTCACCAAAGACATTGTGCAGAACCAGTATCACGACCTGGACACGTTCCTGTCGGAGGTGGATTTGGTGGTTGTGATGGTCAAGCACGACGAAATCCGCCAACAGGCAGACAAGCTGAAAGGGAAGGTGGTGCTCGACTGTTGCAACGTCATCAAGCAAGAAGGAGTGTATCATATATAAAGAGGTAAGAGACTACGAGAACTCTGACCATGAATATCCCCTTGCTGCTTCAGACGATTGTACACCTGAAACCCCGACAAGTGGTGTATCAGGTGTGGTACAGATGTCATCGTCCGGCATGGCAGCACGTTGAGGCTCCTGCCTGTCAACCGTTGACAGGACTGGCAGCTCCGATTGTAAAGTACCGTTGCTGCGAGGGCGAGACGATGACATTTCTTGGTATTGCCGACCGCTTCTCCTCGTGGAACCAGACAGACCACGGGATGCTCTGGGCCTATAACCTGAATTATATGGACTGGCTCGGACAGGAAGGGATGTGTGTCGGCGAAGGCATCAGTTGGATAGACCGCTTTATCGCAGAACTGCCTGACCATAAGGTGGGACTCGACCCTTATCCCATTGCGCTGCGGAGCATCAACTGGATGAAGTTCCTGTCGCTGCATCCTGAGTGTGCGACAAAACCGCGGAAGGATGCCCTTTACAGTCAGGTGCGGCTGTTGGAGCGTAAATTGGAGTACCACCTGTTGGGCAACCACTTGTTAGAGGATGCCTACGCCCTGTACATTGCCGCCCTGTTCTTTCGTGACCGCCGACTGTACTGTCGTTCTTCAAAATTGCTGGGGCAACAGTTGGAAGAGCAGATTCTTCCTGACGGAGCGCATTACGAACAGTCGCCGATGTACCATTGCATTCTGCTGGACCGCCTGTTGGACTGTCTGAACTTCTCTTTGTGCCAACAGGCTTTCGACGGACAGGATGCGTTCGATGCTGTGCTGAAAGATAAGGCGAGAAAGATGATAGGCCACCTCAAGGCCATCACCTTGCAGGACGGCACCATTCCCCTGCTGAATGATGCCGCTTACGGCATTGCCCCCACGCCCCAGCAGTTGTTCGACTATGCAGCCAGGTTAGGCATCGACAGTCAGCCACTGCCTCTTCGGGAGTGTGGCTACCGTAAGATGGCGACAGCAGCGTTGGAGGCTGTGGTGGATGTCGGCAACATCACGGCAACCTACCAGCCGGGGCATACCCATGCCGACACCTTACATTATATATTATATAGGGACGGCAGGCCCTTTGCGGTGGATACGGGCATCTCGACCTACGACAAGACACCCCGTCGCCAGTACGAACGCAGTACGGCGGCTCACAACACCGTCGGGGTGGGGGATGGTGACGCTATCCGTGTGTGGGGAGGTTTCCGCGTAGGACGGCGCTGCCGGGTGACTCGCGTCAAAGACACGCCTACGGAGGTCATCGCCTTCCACGACGGTTACGGGAAACCCTGTCGTCGGCGGTTTACCATGGCTGATGGTGCTTTGACCGTCGAGGACACTTTCGACGGCGAGGCTGTCAGTTACCTGCACCTCGCGGCTGACGCCTCCGTCGACAACATAAAGATAGAGGGTGCCTACAAGATAGAAACTGAAATCATGAACTATGCCGTGGCGTATAACCGCCTGATGGACGGGAAGGTGCTGAAGATGCACTTCCGCGGCACGATGAAATATACCATACAATGAAAATACTTTTAGTAGCTGAACGCTACTGGCCTGAGGTGGGGGCAGCCCCTTCACGGTTGGGTAATATGGCTGAAGGACTGCTCCGGCAGGGCTGTGAGGTAGATGTGCTGACCAGTCTGCCCAACTACCCGCAGGGCCGCATCTTCGACGGTTATCGCGGCCGTTTGTCGAAATATGAGCTGCATCGAGGCATCGGTGTCTTCCGCTACTGGATTTATGCAACAGTCAGCCGGAGTCCCTTGGCGCGTATCGTCAATATGTTCAGTCTGGCTGTCAGCTTGTGGCTCTTTGCTTTCAAGCGCCGGCGAATCCAAGGGTATGATACCGTCATCATTCAGACACCGACCTTGGTAGTGGCAGCCAGTGCGATGCTGCTGTTCAAGGGACTTTACGGCAAGCGGTGTGTACTGAACGTCAGTGACATCTGGCCCCTGACGGCCGTCGATATGGGAGCCATGCGGCAGTACAGTGCCAGTTACCGTTTTATGGCGTGGCTGGAACACTACCTCTATCGCAAGGCTGACGGCGTGCTGGGACAGAGCGAGGAAATACTGAATCATGTGGCGCAGGAACTGCTTTCACTGCAGGGACAATGGGATGATGCCAAGGAGAAAGACACCGACGAGGTGCTGCACGCTGACCTGTGGCGGCAAAATCCACATCTGTTTCTTTACAGAAATTTCCAGCCCCGCCATGACGACGGGCTGCAAGTTTCGCCCGCTGCTACCTTCAGGGGTGAGAACCGTCCGCTGCGACTGGTGTTCTGTGGAATGCTGGGCGTGGCGCAGAATGTGGCGGGGATAGTGAAGCGTGTGCCTTTCCGTCAGTTGGGTGTCGAATTTCATGTCATCGGTGGTGGCAGACAGCTTCAGGAGATTGAGGACTACTGTCAGAAGCATCCCGGCTGTGGCGTCTTTACGCATGGCTTTGTAGCCAAGGAACAGTTGAATGGCATGTTGCAGGGAATGGATGCCAGCATCGTCCCGTTAACCACCAGAATCAGGGGAGCGTTTCCCAGCAAGGTGTTTGACATCCTGCCGCATGGACTGCCCGTTATCTATTGTGGCGGTGGCGAGGCGGCAGCGTTCATCGGCAGCCGTCAGGTGGGACTGACCTGTGCCCCAGGTGACTATGTGGCATTGACAGCGTGCATCAAGCAGCTGCGCGATATGTCTGACCGCGATTTCCTGGCTTTGTCTGAACGGTGTATACAATTGGGACATACCGAATTGGATTTCAACCAGCAGATGAAAGAGTGCAGGGAGTTTCTAAATGTAATTTAATAAGCACTATATGAGAAATTTATATGTGGCATTATTGGTGTCGATGGTGTCATTTCTGGTATCATGGTTGGTTTATCCCTGGGTGTTGAGATATGCCATCCGGCATCATGTTGTCGATAATCCTAATGCACGTAAGCTACAGCGCGTTCCAGTACCAGTGATGGGCGGTGTTGTAGTTTATGCGGGCATCCTTGCTGGGTGTGCGGCATTGCTGCCTTTTTTGCAGAATATTACGCTACATTGGATTGTCCTAGCTATGACGGGAATGTTGGTCGTTGGCATTTGGGACGACGTCCGCAATGTCTCTGCCAAGGTGCGTTTCCTGTTGGAATTTGGGTTGGTAGGTCTGTTTATGTTCCAGACGGGTATGTACATCAACGACTTCCACGGATTGTTCGGACTGCACCAGCTAAGCGACTGGGTGGCCATACCGTTGTCACTGGTGGCTGGCGTGGGCATCATCAATGCCGTTAATCTTATCGATGGTGTTGACGGCTATACTGCAGGCTATGGGATGCTGGCTTGTGGATGCTTTGCCGTGCTGTTTATGACTATTTGGCGACCGGTATGGGTGTGTATGGCACTCGTTGTCTTTGCCTCCCTGTTGCCGTTCTTTATGCACAATGTGTTCGGAAAGAAGACGAAAATGTTCTTTGGTGACGGCGGTACACTGATGCTGGGGGCGCTGTTGGCGTCTTATGTGTTCGGTATCTTATGGGAACGCAGCCGCTGTAATGTCCTGGAACAGCAGAATGTGGGACTGATAGCTTTGACATTAGCGGTGCTTTGCATTCCCGTGTTCGACACACTGCGGGTGATGACCATGCGTATGCTTCGTGGACGCTCTCCTTTCAAGCCCGACAAGACTCATCTACACCATTTGTTTATAGATATGGGCTTTTCTCATCTCGGTGCAGCGGCCTCTCTCCTGTTTGTCAACCTGTCAATTGTTCTGGTCTGGCTGTTGCTTTGGCTATTGGGTGCCTCTATCGATGTGCAGACCATTGCCGTATTGCTGATGGGACTGTCCGTGACTTTTGGCTTCTACATTTTCATGAGGCATCAGCAGCGGGGTGGCCCTCTCGGTGCCGATGGACGGCCGCAAGGTACCTGGCTGTGGCATCGTTTTTGTTATTTGGGTTACCTCAGCCATCATTTAGAGTTGGGGCGGGGATGGAAGTTCCTGCGCTGGATGGTCGACCGTGATGCCTATTGGATAAAATGAAATCTGGATGAAACTCACCAACCAGAAATGGAAGTTCTCACATAAATATAATTCCCAATTCCCCATGATTGATATTCATTTCAACAAACCCTTCATGACGGGCAAGGAAG
>JAEEGH010013816.1_pt1 | contig 17843 bp, 17 predicted proteins | sample 9134181 | NCBI WGS metagenome assembly JAEEGH01 (sample SAMN16246544, study PRJNA631951) | gut metagenome | biome: gut microbiome; feature: rumen; material: DP-attached | host: Bos | place: Iran: Karaj | collected 2018-10
CCGCTTCGTGTTCCTTCAGGCCTCTCAGGACCGCGTCACGCGTGGGCTCAAGAGCACATTCAAACCTGCGAAGCAGGGCAAAGGGCAACACCACACGATTGTATTCAGAACGCTTGATAACATCACGAACATAGTCAGCGACCTTCCAGATGTCGCTTACAAAATCGAGAACTGTCTTCTGTTCAGCCATATAGTATCTATACGATTTAATCTATGGATTATTTCAGGATTATTTGTCAAAGAATTTGACAATCGGAACGGTCTTTTCAAAACCGGCCCCAGACGTGTACCGGAAGGTTCCCACTTGTCTTGCTACCTTCTTGGCCGGCACCTTGATAATCTGGTCATCATAGTATGCCGAACCCTCGTTCGCCGTGAACAACACAAGAGGATCCCCATAGATGGAATATTGCGCGTTGTGAACGCTCTCCGCCAGGGCGGAACCGTTTGGGAGTACCTGCATAACCTTGAACGAACTGAACGAAATCACTTCGCCGGGCTCGGAGAACAGGATGGTATTGACATCTTCCTTCGTGCCGGGAGAGTCCGCAGTCTGAGATACGTAAACGAAATACAGGACGCCAACAGTAAGGATGGCTCCCGTTATTATGCCTAAAAAGAATAAAAGACCTTTTTTCATACTTAGTCGTTTTTGCAAATATAAGAAGAAAAATATTTCCAACCAATAATTTTGGAAACAATTCCAACCAAAAATTTTAAAAAAGAGATTTAGCTGGTTTTTATCAGCTCTTTATTCTTCGCCGACAACGCCTTTGTATTTGCCGACTTTCTCTTGCAGATGGGGATGGCGTTCCAGGATGGCATCCATCTCCTTCGCCACGTCTGGCTCAGTTTCATCAATATTGTCAAGCAATGCCCGGATAATGGCAGCATAGGACACCTCCTTGCCATAGCAGGTGGAAAACGCCTGTTTCCAGATGCGGAGTTCGTCGATCAGGTCTTCGGGAAGATTCAGGGGTTTGAATACTGTTTTTCTCATAGCTGGTATGTGTTTTCTCCGCGAAAATAGTAAAATATGTATAATACACAAAACATTTGTTATACAATGCGCCGGGCCGGGCCTTACGAGGCAATGCGCCGACGGGCTTCGCCCCCTTCTTCGACGTGCGCCACGCGTCTCCACCAGCGGCTCTTCGGTCGTAGGGGAGCTGATGAGATAAAAACAACCAGCATCACGTGCGTGCTACGCACGCATACGCGTATGTGCGCACACTGCTGGACAGTGGTGCGAGTGCCTCTCCCCTCAGAGAATATCCAACCAGATATTTTGACCAACGAAGAAGGGAGGATGTGGCATTCCCAACCACAACCTCCCTTTTGCAGATGTTGGATACTCCTCTCTTCAGAGAGAATTCCAACCAGAATTTTTATTTACCCAAAAAAAGAGCGCTGCTCGCAGCGCTCTAGCTCCACAAATAAGAAAAGCAGGCTAGGCCTGCTTTTCTTATTTGTGGAGTATAGGAGAATCGGACTCCTGACCTTTTGAATGCCATTCAAACGCTCTACCAACTGAGCTAATACCCCATTTGTGAATGCAAATGTACGGATTTTTTTGATTCCTGCAAGCACTCATGCAAAAAAATTCCATTTATTCTTGCAAATACATCACGTGGATGAGGTCCGGGGAAGCGTGAAGGTCCTGGGGATTGGTGCCCAGTTCGCCTTGGGGGATGGGCTCGCCGAGACTGTCGAAGAGACTGACCCAATAGGATGGATACTCCCCTTCCTTATTTTTGAAGTTCATCGGCTGCGGCTCGAACCAGCGATGACCGTCGGCATCGACATAGGCGTCGGAGATCAGCTCCGTGCAGTAGTGCCGGCCGTTGAAAGTCATGAAATAGTGGTCATAGGGTTCGCCGAGGAATTCCCTGGCCTGCGCGACATAGGCAGCTGCGTTGACGTTGTCCTTGAGGCGCATGACCTCGAAGGTGGCGGTGCCGCCGCGGTGCAGCGTAAAGTCGCTGAACAGCGTGTCGAGCGGATGGCGGTCCACGCCGTGCGCGATGGTCGCATCGATCACCCAGACGGCATCGTTTTCGTCCACTTCCAGAATGGCGGCATGGATAAAGTTGACTGTATCACCACTTGAGGTAGCGTCCGCAATAGCCTGTGCCATATCTCCGTCACCATAATTCATAGGAATGCCCACAAAGAGCAGGTCGCCCGTTTCGACGCGGGGTTCCGCCACGACTGGTTCCTGTGTTTTCTTGCAGGAAAACCCTGCCAGCAGCACCAGCACCAGCAGGGTTGTTCTCAACAGAGCCTTCATCTATTTGGCCGGACTGAAGTCTTCTTTGCCAACGCCGCAGAGCGGGCATACCCAGTCGGCGGGAAGATTCTCGAACGGGGTGCCGGGGGCTACGCCATTGTCCGGATCACCTTTCGCGGGATCGTACTCGTACCCGCAGATGTCACATACATACTTTGCCATGTCTTTCTTCAATTACAGGTTTGTACAAAGATACGAAAAATATCCCAGCTTCATCCGGCCTCATTCAAACAAGCAATTGTCGAGTTCTTTCCGGAGATAGTCGGCATCGAGGTGCTGGCCGATGAACACGAGTTTCTGCATGCGGTCGCCGTAGGTCTTGTCCCAGTCGTGCAGGAGTTCGGGCTGCTCGCGCAACTTCTCGATGAGTTCGTCTTCGGGCATGGTGGCGAACCACTGGCCCACATTGCGGAGCACGAACTGACGGCCGGCCTGCTCGAAGAGATAACAGATGTCGAACTCTTCGCTGAAATAGCAGATGCCCTTGGCTCGGATGATATTCTTAGGCCACTTCTTTGCCACGAAATTGTCGAAAGCATTGAGATCGAAGGGCCTGCGGGCATAGTAAACATACGTGCCGATGCCGTATTCTTCGGCCTCCCCTTCCTCATGATCGTGATGATGGTGATGGTGGCCATGCTCTTCGTGTTCATGGTCATGATCGTGGTCATCGTCATCGTCGTCATCATCGTCGTCATCGTCGTGATGCTCGACTTCCTGGATCCATGCTGCTGAGGCGGCCACCTCGTCGAATTGGAACAGGCCCGTATCGAGGATCTCTTCGAGGTCGATCTGGCAGTAGTCACATTCGATGATGCGGGCCTTGGGCTGCAGGGTGCGGACGATGGCCCGGATGCGGCCCAGTTCCTCGGGCGTCACCTCGGAGGCCTTGTTGAGCAGCACGATATTGCAGAATTCGATCTGCTGGATGACCAGGTTCTCGATGTCGTCCTCTTCGATATGGGGCTTCTGCAGGGATGCTCCGGAAGCGAATTCGTCGTGCATGCGGAGGGCATCGACCACGGTCACGATGCAGTCGAGCACGGGAATGCCGTTCTTCACATAGGCGTAGCCCAGTGCAGGAATCGAGCAGATGGTCTGGGCGATGGGTTCCGGTTCGCAGATGCCGCTCGCCTCGATGACGATATAGTCGAAAGTCTGGCGCGAAGTGATCTCACAGAGTTGCTCGATCAGGTCGGTCTTCAGCGTGCAGCAGATACAGCCGTTCTGGAGGGCCACCAGACTGTCGTCCTTCTTGCCCACCACACCGCCTTGCTGAATGAGGTCAGCATCGATATTGACTTCTCCCAAGTCATTGACAATCACCGCAAAGCGGATGCCTTTGCGATTGTTCAGGATCTGGTTGACCAGGGTGGTCTTGCCGCTGCCCAGATAGCCGGTCAGCAGCAGTACCGGAATTTCTTTGGGTTCTTCCATTTCAAAACAGTTTCTTATTTCTTTTCAAAATGTTGATAATCTTTCATCGTGTTCCAGGCGCCGCCCCACTGGAAGCCGCGCGAACGGAACAATTTGCAGCACAGGTCTTCCTCCGTGATCTTGTGCGGGAAATCCGCGCTGCGGTCGGCATATTCCGCCGCTTCGGGCGGCTCGACGACATCTCCTTTCACGTATGGATTCTGCAAGGGGTTGATATCCACCGCCATGCCCCGGGCATGCGCGGAAAGCGACGAACCGGAGGTCTTTGTGCGGTAGTTGAAGCAAGACGTGTTGTTGGCCGCCATCGAGCGGGCATCGTCGCCGTCGTAGTCGTCGATCAGCCGGACGCTGGCAAGCGGGTATTTCGCCTTGTAGAGTTCCTTGAAAATGTAGAGCAGGTCATTCGCGATGGCCTTGTTGCAGACCATCTCCCCTTTCCGGACCCGGCCGTTGAAGTCGTAGTACAGGAGCTTGAGATAGCGCAGGTCGGACATGTCGATTTCCGCGCCTTCCTCCGGATACGAACGGCCCGTCATCCGCTGCTTCACAGAAACGGGAATGGTGTCTGCGCTAAAGGCCGACAGGCCCGGATCCACCGGATTGAGGAACTTGCGGAAGCGGCTGTAGGTATACGGAACACAGGTATTGGTGATGTTGTTGGCGAAGAGGATATCAGTGATGTGATTCTCGTCCACGAATTCCACGACATTCTTCGTAAAGTACCGGAAATCAGCTACATGAATCTCTTCGAAAGAATAGAAGAGATAGCCCGGTACGGCATTGCCGAAGCTGTCCTTGATGACCAGCAGACGGCGCCCGTTGCCGGTGGATGTCTCGACCCGGGTCTGCTTGATGTCGCCGCCCATGAAGGTGGTGTAGGCCGCGCCGCTGCCATCTTTGAAGGAGAAGAAATACTTGCTCTTGTACGGCCGGGTCTCGCTCACCACGTGGAATTCTTCGTCCAGCTCGTAGTTGATGTAATACGTCTCATAGTCCACCTCCGTGGGCATGTAGTACACGAAGTCTTCCGGCGCCCGCTTGATGGAGGCGTTCTGCGTGTAGCCGTACATGCTGCCCACGTAGCGGTGCACCGTATCCGCCTGATAGGCAGAAAGGTCCCTGAAAGGCACGCCGGCCACGCGGGCGAATTCCTGCGCTGCGTAATAGGCGCCCAGCGGCGACCAGTGGTGGTCGGTGCGCAGGTAGATGGGTTCGTCGGTATGCTCCGCCAGCACGGAGTAGACGTCCACGGGCCTGACCCCGTTGGTCAGGTTCGAAAAGATGCTGTTGAAAACCGGTGCCTGCCGCTTCGTGAACTTGGCGGCTTCTTCCGGGCAATAGTACTCCGTAGAGGTCGGGATGGGCATGCACCACACGTTCACGTCCTTGCCGAACGCGGCGCCGTACTGGCTGACCACCTCCGCATACTTCTCCCCTCCTTTTTCCGTGCCGAAAAAGCCCATCAGCGCCCGCACGTTCTCGCCGCTGCCCACCAGGATGATGCCGGAAGTCGCCACCTTGGCCACATCTTCCGCACCGGCTTCCGCCTCGGCATAGTCGACAGCCTTGACCGACTTGACGGTATCTTGTGCTGCCTCCTGGCTTTCAGCCGCTACCACGGGGTCTTCCTCTTCGGCCGGGGTATCCTCGAACGGCGTGTCACCGGCCAGGTATTCGATCTGCTGCCCGCCCAGATGCAGGCCTTCCCAGTGCCGGAACTGCATGCTGAGTTCCATCAGCGTATCGCGGTACGGTTCCGTGTCGCTGTACCAGGACGAGATGGCTGCGGTATAGGAGCCGTCGGCCAGCGAATCGGCCGTGAAGGCCGGGAAATGCTGCAGGTCGCGCTTCTCCAGCAGGGAGACACGGCTGCGCGGCAGGAAATTGAATCCGGCGGTCAGGGCCATCCAGGCCAGTGCGACGACAGCTACGTAAAAGTAATTTCCTTTCATGTCAGAAGCGCGTGTAAATGAAAGGATTGTTGGTGGCACCGACCAGCAGGGCCGTACTGACGGCCAGCAGGACGAGCGCCACTGCCAGTTTCGAGAGCATGAGCACATTCCGGCCGAAGGCACGGCGGGTGCCGATCAGGCGTTCCAGCCAGCGTCCCAGCGGCAGGCAGCAGACGATGGCTGCGATCCAGAGCCAGAAACGAGACAGGATGGCGCTGCGGACCGTGAAGTCGGTAAAGGCTTCCGCCTTGCCGAAAAGCACCGGGAAAAAGGCCGTCATCTGCCCGAAATCCACGCAATAGAAGACACCCCACCCCAGTACAACGAGTATCAGGCTGTAGACATGCAGCAGCCAGGCAGGCACTTTCCAGCGCAGGATGGTATATTTCTCCAGGGCTACGATCAGGCCGAAATACACGCCCCAGAGGATGAAGTTCCAGCTGGCGCCGTGCCACATGCCCGTCAGGAACCAGACCACCAGGATGTTGAGCGCCTGGTGCTTCCGGTTGCCGCCCATGGGGATGTAGAGATAGTCGCGGAAGAAACTGCCCAGGGAGATATGCCAACGCCGCCAGAAATCCGTGATGGAATTGCAGCAGTACGGATGGTCGAAGTTCTCGCGAAAATGGAAGCCCATGCAGCGGCCGATGCCGATGGCCATGTCCGAATAACCGGAGAAATCGAAATAGATCTGCAGGGAGAAGGCCAGCAGCCCCACCCAGGCGCCGGCCGTCGTCAGGCCGGTGAGCGATCCGGCCAGGAACTGGTCGGAGACTTCGGAAAGCTGGTTGGCCAGGATCACTTTCTTGCCCAGACCCACCAGGAAACGGAAACTGCCGTCGGCCAGGTCGTCGATCGTGACCTTGCGACGGTGGATTTCTTTGGCAATGGTGCCATAACGGACGATAGGGCCCGCAATCAGCTGCGGGAACATCGCGATATAGAGCAGCAGGTCCCAGAAACGCTTTTGCGCCGGACTCTCGCCCCTGTACACATCCACCAGATAAGAAATGGACTGGAAAGTGTAGAAACTGATGCCGATGGGCAGGGCGATCTCCGGAACGGAGACGGACACCCCGATACGGTCCAGCAGATCAGCGAAAAAGCCCAGATACTTGAAGGTGCCCAGGATGGCCAGGTTGACGACCAGGCCGACAATAAGCCAGAACGTCTTCCCGCGTCCCCGGCGCCCTACCCCCAGGCCGACGAGCCAGTTGAGCAGGGCGCAGAGTACCAGCAGGAAAACGTACACCGGTTCGCCCCACGCATAGAAGATGAGCGAGAAGACGACCAGTACCACATTCTTCACTCCAATGCCTTTCGCCAGCCCCGCGAGCAGATAGCAGATCGCGAAAGCGGGCAGAAAGGCATAGAGAAAGAAAAGGTCGGCAAAGACCATTTATTGGGCCAGCTCCTTCTTGAGGCGTTCGGTGAGCAGCGGCACGACCTTGTTGAGGTCGCAGACGATGCCCAGGTCAGCCACGCTGAAAATCGGCGCGAACTTGTCTTTGTTGACCGCGATGATGGTCTCGGATTCCTCCATGCCGGCCAGGTGCTGGATGGCGCCGGAGATGCCGAGGGCGAAATACACGGCGGGACGGACCGTCTTGCCGGTCTGTCCGACCTGGCGTTCGTGCGGCATGACGCCGGCGTCGACCATGGCACGCGACGAGGACACTTCACCGCCCAGGACCGTAGCCAGTCCCTGCAGCATGTCGAAGCCTTCCTTGCAGCCGACACCGCGGCCGCCGGAGACCAGGATCTTCGCGTCGGAGATATCGACGGCAGTCTTCTGCGCCTTCACGGTCTTGACCAGTTTCACCACGAACTTGCTCGCGTCGAACTTCGGCTGGAAATTCACGATCTCGCCCTTGCGGTTGAAGTCGGGCGTCGCTTTCGGCATCACGCCGGGACGCACGGTCGACATCTGCGGACGGTGCTCGGGGCACTTGATGGTCGCCATCAGGTTGCCGCCGAAGGCCGGACGCGTCATCTCGAACTCGTGAGTCTCTTCGTTGATGGTCAGCTTGGTGCAGTCGGCCGTCAGGCCGGTGCCCAGACGGGCGGCGATGCGCGGAGCGAGGTCACGGCCGATGGTCGTGGCACCGTACATCAGAATCGACGGCTTGAATTCGTTGACGGCCTGGAAAACAGCCTGCGTATACTGCTCGGTCACATAGTCCTTGAGCACGGGATCGTCGATGACGATCACCTTGTCAGCACCGTAGGCCACCAGCGTCTGCGCCTTGTCGGCGATGCCGCAGCCGGCCAGGATGGCGACCACTTTCTCGTTGGTTACCTGCGAGAGGTCACGGGCCTTGCCGATCAGCTCCAGGGCTACCGGCTGGATCTCACCGTCACGCTGCTCTGCAAATACATAGATGTCTTTATAGTCAGAAAAATCCATAGCAATACAGTTTTAGACGGTTAGATAATGTGTTTTTCCTTCAGTTTGGCAACGATCAGTTCCACGGCCTGTTCGGCATCCACTTCGTGGATCTGGCCGGGCTCCTTGAGTTCCTTGGTGAACGACTTGACCACCTTGGTCGGCGAGCCTTTCAGGCCGAGTTCGGTCTCAGGCACGTCAATGCGGTCGGCACCCCAGACCTCGACTTCCTTGCCGTAGGCATCCACGATGCCGCCTACGCTCATATAGCGCGGTTTCACGGCGGAAGCCAGGCAGGTCAGCAGGGCCTTGCCCTGGAATTCCAGGATCTGGCAGCCGTCTTCCGTCTCCTTGGTCACCGTGAATTTCTTCGTGTCCGGATCGTATTCCAGGCCGGCGACATAGGAAATCTGCGGAATGCCCAGATGCTCGGAAATCTCCGGTCCCACCTGCGCGGTGTCACCGTCGATGGCCTGGCGGCCGGCGATGATCAGGTCCCAGTCGAGCTTGCGGGCCACACCGGCCAGCGCCTTGGAGGTTGCCAGCGTGTCGGCGCCGCCCAGCTTGCGGTCGGTCAGCAGGATGGCGCGGTCGGCGCCCATGGCGAAGGCCTCGCGGAGGATGATCTCGGCGGCGGGGATACCCATCGTGACGACCGTCACTTCAGCGCCGAACTTGTCCTTGAGCTGCAGGGCGAATTCAAGACCGCCTTTGTCGTCCGGGTTCATGATGGCGGGAACGCCTTCGCGGACCAGGGTCTTGGTTACCGGATCGATCTTGATCTCGGTGGTATCGGGAACTTGCTTGATACAGACTAAAATTTTCATCTGGGGGCCCTCCTACTTGATTTTACCGAACAATTTACCTGCGATGACCATGCGCTGGACCTCGGAGGTACCTTCATAGATTTCCGTGATCTTGGCGTCGCGCATCATGCGCTCGACCGGATACTCACGGGTATAGCCGTAACCGCCGTGATACTGGACGCACTTGGTCGTCACTTCCATCGCGGTCTCTGCAGCGAACAGTTTCGCCATGGCGGCGTCGGCCGAGTAGTTCACGCGCGGGTTGACATTGTGCTCGTCCTCCCGGAAGGCCGCGCTGCGCACCAGCAGGCGGGCAGCCTCGATCTTGGTCTTGAGGTCGGCCATCTGGAACTGCGTGTTCTGGAACTGGGCGATCTTCTTGCCGAACTGTTTGCGCTCCTTCGTGTACTTGACAGTTTCGTCGAGCGCGCCCTGCGCGATACCGAGCGCCTGCGAGGCAATGCCGATACGGCCACCGTCAAGCGTCATCATCGCGATCTTGAAGCCCTCGCCCACCTTGCCGAGCAGGTTGGCTTTCGGGATGCGGACGTTGTTGAAGATCAGCTCGGCCGTGGCGCTTCCGCGGATACCCATCTTCAGCTCTTTCTTGCCGATGGAGAAACCGGGCGTCGTGGCCTCGACGATGAAGGCCGAGATGCCTTTCGTGCCCAGCGACTTGTCGGTCATGGCGATGACGATATACACATTGGCGTGTCCGGCGTTGGTAATGAAGATCTTGTTGCCGTTGATCACCCACTCTTCCCCGTCGAGGACAGCCGTCGTCTGCTGGCCGGCCGCATCGGTACCGGCGTTGGGCTCGGTCAGGCCGAAGGCGCCGATCCACTCACCGGAAGCGAGCTTGGGGACATATTTCATCTTCTGCTCCTCCGTACCGAACTGGAGGATCGGAGACATGCAGAGCGAGGTGTGGGCCGAGACCACGACACCTGTCGTGGCGCAGCAGCGCGAAAGCTCCTCGACTGCAATGGAATACATGATGTTGTCGCCACCGGCGCCACCGTACTGCTTGGGGACGGGGATGCCGAAGATGCCCAGCTTCGCCATCTTGTCGACGGTCTCCTGAGGGAAGCGTTCCTGCTCGTCGATCTCGGCGGCCAGCGGTTTGACCTCCTTCTCGGCGAACTCGCGGATCATCTGGCGGAACAGTTCCTGCGTTTTTGTCAGATTGAAATTCATAGTTTGTTCGGAGTTCTTCTGTTAATACTTGTAGAAACCTTCTCCGGTCTTACGGCCGAGCAGGCCGGCGCGGACCATCTTGCGGAGCAGCGGGTGCGGACGATACTTGGGATCGCCGAACTCTTTGTAGAGCACCTCCATGATGGCAAGGTTCACGTCGTTGCCGATGAGGTCGGCCAGTGCCAGGGGACCCATCGGGTGGTTGGCACCGAGCATCATGCATTTGTCGATGTCCTCGGCGGTAGCGATGCCGTCGGCCAGGATGCCGACAGCCTCGTTGATCATCGGGATGAGGATGCGGTTCACCACGAAACCGGGGGCTTCCTTCACCTCGACGGGCTGCTTGCCGATGGATGCGGCCAGGTCGACGACGCATTTGCACACTTCGTCGCTGGTCAGCTGGCCACGGATCACCTCGACCAGGGCCATGCGGTCGGCAGGATTGAAGAAGTGCATGCCGATGAACTGGGCCGGACGCTTGGTGCAGGCAGCGATCTCGGTGATGCTCAGCGAACTGCTGTTGGTCGCAAAGATCGTTTCGGGCTTGCAGATGCCGTCCAGCTCGGTGAAGACATCTTTTTTCAGCTGAATGTCCTCGACGGCGGCCTCGATGACGAGGTCGGCATCGGCGAACGAAGCGTAATCCGTAGTGGTCTGGATATTCGCCAGGATCGCATTCATTTTGTCCTGGTCGATCTTACCTTTCTCGACGAGCTTGCTGTAGCCCTTCGAAATCGAAGCCATGGCCTTGTCAAGGCTGGCCTGGGTGCGGCTTTTCATGACGACGGGCATCTTGGCGGCAAAAGCCTTCACGATTCCCTTGGCCATCGTACCGGTTCCAATAACGCAGATTTTCATATCGTTGGTAAAATTAGAAGATTATTCATGCTTGAACACGGCGGGCCGCTTGTTCAGGAAGGCATCCATGCCCTCCTTCTGGTCGGCCGTCGCAAAACACTTGGAAAAATACTGGTTCTCCAGGGCGATCGACTCGTCGATGTCCAGGTCGTAGTTCTCGTTGATGCAGGCCTTGGCAAAACTCACCGCGATGGGTGCGTTCTGCAGGATGAGCGCCACCAGGGCGTCGACAGCACCGGCAAGTTCCTCGGGCGCCACGACACTGTTGACCAGGCCGATGCGCAAGGCTTCGTCGGCGTCGATCATCCGCGCGGTGTAGATGAGTTCCTTGGCCACTCCCTGCCCGACCAGCTTAGGAAGCCGGTAGGTGCCGTTGAAGCCGGGGATGATGCCCAGTTTCACTTCGGGCTGGCCGAAGCGGGCCTTCATCGAGGCGATGCGGATGTCGCAGGCCAGCGCCAGTTCACAGCCGCCACCCAGGGCGAAGCCGTTGACGGCGGCGATGACCGGGAAATGCAGGTCCTCGATCTTCTTGAACACGCGGGAACCGCGCTGTCCGAAGGCCAGGCCCTCCGCATCGCTCAGATGCGCCATCTCGGAGATGTCGGCGCCGGCCACGAAAGCCTTCCCCTCGCCCGTGATGACGAGGACGCGCGTGTGGTCCACGTCGATGGCGTCCACGAAATCCTCCAGCTCACGCAGAATAGTCGAATTGAGCGCGTTGAGCGTAGCCGGGGAACTGATGGTCAGCCGTACGACGCCCTGCGGCGCTTTCGACACTTTCAAAAACTGATAGTCCATCACCAGAACGCTTTACTGGGCCATCGGCTTGAGGTCCTTGGCAATGATAAGTTTGGCCTCGGTTGCTTCCTGCACCTGTTCGACGGTGAATTCCGGATTGATCTCCTTGAGCACGAGGCCTTCGGGAGTCACGTCCATCACGCCCATTTCGGTGATGATCATGTTTACCTGATGCGCTGCGGTCAGCGGCAGGTTGCACTCCTTCATGATCTTGTGGTTGCCCTTCTGGGTATGTTCCATGGCCACGATCACGCGTTTGGCGCCGACGACAAGGTCCATGGCACCGCCCATGCCCGGGGTCAGCTTGCCCGGAATCATCCAGTTGGCCAGGTTGCCTTTCTCGTCGACCTGCATGGCGCCCAGGAAGGTGCAGTCCACGTGGCCGCCGCGGATGATCAGGAACGAGTCTGCCGAAGAGCAGGCATATGCGCCCGGATAGGCCGTGATGTAGGCGCCGCCTGCATTCACGTAGTCCTTGTCCTCTTTGCCCGGTTCCGGTGCGGGACCCATGCCCACCAGGCCGTTCTCGGACTGGAGCGTCACGTTCACACCTTCGGGAAGATAGTTCGGAATGGCGGTCGGAAGACCGATGCCGAGGTTCACCACGTCGCCGTCCTTGAGTTCCAGTGCGGCACGGCGTGCGATCGTTTCTCTGATTTGAGCTTTGTCCATAATACGATAGATTTGATATTGTTATTTCTTGGTATTCATTCTCTTGACGAATTCCTGGGCCACGAAGGAAGCCACGTCGTCGGCGTAGGTTCCCGCACCGAAACCGGCGTCGAAACCGAGTTCCTTCGCCAGTTCATGCGAGATGCGCGGACCGCCGCACACGACGATCAGTTTGTCGCGCAGACCCTCCGCCTCCAACAGTTCGATGAGTTCCGTCATGTTCTTGATGTGTACGTCTTTCTGCGTCACGGTCTGGGAGACCAGCAGGGCGTCGGCATGGAGTTCCACGCCCTTGGCGATAAACTCCTCGTTCGGCACCTGGCTGCCCAGGTTGTAGGCCTCGAACATGTCATAGCGCTCGATGCCGTAGTGGCCGGCGTAGCCTTTCATGTTCATGATGGCATCGATGCCCACGGTATGGGCGTCCGTGCCCGTGGAGGCACCCACCACGATGAGTTTCCGGCCGATGTTCTGCCGGATGTACTCGTCGGTCTCCTTCATCTCCATGACCGTCGACTCCACCTTCGGCACGTAGATCGAGGTAAAGTCCACGGTGTGAATCGTGCTGCCGTAACAGTTAAAGAAGGTATAACCCGGGGTTAGTTCCTGGTAGAAGACGACCAGCGGATTGTTGAAGCCCATCTCCTTGAGCAGCTGCTTGGCCGCTTCGACGGCTTCAGGCCCGCAGGGCACAGGCAGCGTGAAACTCAGCTGCACCTTGCCGTCGTTCATGGTATCCCCGTAGGGTTTTACTTTGGTCAGGTCCAAGGTCTTGTCGAAATCCTTGGCATCCATCGAATAAAGTCCGCCACTCATCTTTTATCTCCTCCCTTTCATCAAGTCAATAAACGGATTGGAATATTGCGCGCCCTTGGCGACCACGCCGTCGAGGCCCTTGCCGCCGTTCTTCGGACGTTTCACGTCGCCGAACTTGCCTTTTTCCAGCGCGTTGAACAGGCCTTCCTTCACCAGCTCCTCGAGCAGCGCCACGGCGTTGTCGAGCACCAGCGCGGCCCGCTGGCGGATGATGCCGCCCTCCTTGAACTCCACTTCCTCGCCGATGTCCTTCATGTTGTTGAAGATGTAGCGGGCATTCTCGATGGAGAGATAGCGGTCGCTCATGAACGGGGTGTGGATGGCCTCGGTGGGCATGCCCAGCAGCTGGATGCCCTGGTGGGTCCAGATGCCGATGATGTTGAACAGGGCGTCCTGGATGTGGCCGCGGAAGATGTTGCCGGTCATGAACTTGGTCGGCGGCATGTATTTCAGCGTGGCCTTCGGGAAGATCTCGCGGGTCATCTGTGCCTGCGCTAGCTCATAGAGGAAGCCGTTGGTGAGCATCGGGTCCATCTCGAAGGCGTGGCCCAGGCCCATCTGCTCTTCGGGCAGGCCGGCCAGCAGGGCCAGCTGTTCGTTGATAATGTCGGAAGCCAGCACGGTATGGGCCGCCTCCACGGCGTCGGCCGTCGTCAGGTAGTTGTCCTCGCCCGTGTTGATGATCACGCCGGCGAAGCCGTTGATCACGCGCGAGAAATACTGGTCGACCAGCGTACGCTGCATGTTGATGTCGCGGAACAGGATGCCGTAAAGGGCGTCGTTCAACATCACGTCGAGGCCTTCGAAGGCACCCATGATGGCGATTTCCGGCATGCAGAGGCCCGAGCAGTAGTTGCACAGGCGGATGTAGCGGCCCACCTCCTCCCCGACCTTGTCGAGGGCGGCGCGCATGATGCGGAAGTTCTCCTGGGTGGCGTAGGTGCCGCCGAAACCTTCCGTCGTGGCGCCATAGGGCACATAGTCCAGCAGCGACTGGCCCGTGGTGCGGATAACCGCGATCACGTCGGCTCCCTGCCGGGCGCCGGCCTCTGCCTGGACGACATCCTCATAGATGTTGCCCGTTGCCACAATGATATATAGGTATGGCTTCGGCCCTTCTCCCAGGGTCTTCAGGTACTGTTCGCGCCGGTTCCTGCGCTGGCGGATGCGCTCGATCGAGCCCATGATGACGGGCTGCAGGGCGGCGTCCGCGCTCTTTTGGGCGGCGACCGGAACTTTCGTCAAGTCCAGCGAGCCGTCGGCCACCGCCTCGGCGATCTGCTGGGGCGTCTTGCCGGTGGCCACCATCGCGTTGCCGACATAGAACATGACGCCCTGCCCCAGCACGCCGGCGCCCCTGAGGGCTTCCACGACCACGTTGGGCAGCGGCACTTCGTTTTCGTCGACGCCGTCAATGCCCAGCAGGCGGCAGATGGTGCGTTCCACGGCCACGGTCGTGTAGCCGTCGGCGAACGACTGCACGTCTTCGGCAATCATCCGCGCGAGCTGGCGCGCCCGGTCGACCTTCTGCTGGTCCAATCCAAGTTTACTTTTATTCATATAGTTTCTTCATTATAGTGTCAGCCAATTCAATCCACCGCGCATCGATACCCAGTTCCCGCGCGATGTTGAGTGCCTCGTGGGGCACTTCGTGGCTCGCCGTACGGACGAGCCGGTAATCCATTTTCCTCCCTTTCGTGCCCGGGAGCAGGCCCTGGACACGCCAGCACTGTCCGGCGTGTTCCACCGTATAATGGGTCGTCATGACCAGCGCCAGGCCGGCCTTGTCGGAGAGTCGTTCCAGCAGCGCCGAAACGAGGGCGGTCCCTTCCACCGGGTTGGTGGTCCGGGCCGGCTCGTCGACCAGCAGCAGCACCCGCTTCCCGGTCTCCGCCGCCGCGATGGCGCGGTCGATGCGCTGCATCTCGGCGGCAAAAGAAGACAGGCCCGTCTTTTCGTCCTGTTCGTCGCCGATACAGAAGCGGATGTCGTCGAACGGCGTCATCACCGCCGAAGTCACCGGCAGTGCGAAGCCGAACTGATAGAGATACTGCAGCATGCACAAGGTCTTGAGCGCTACGGTCTTGCCGCCCATATTGGCGCCGATCACCGTGGCCGGAACCCCGCGCTCGAAGGAGAAATCCACCCGCTGGAATTCCCGGCCGGAAGCCTTGAGGGCGGCCCGGACGCCCGGATGGAACATGCCGGTAATCACGGCACCCGCTCCGGTGGAAGGGATGACCAGCCCTTCAGCGTGCATCTGCACGGCCTGCGCCAGCGAGATGTCGAGCTCGGCCAGCGCCTGCAGCGTCTGTCGCAACGTCGGGGCGTACGGCCGGAGCTTGTCGCTGAGCATTTTCTTCAGCCGGTCTTCCTCGTTGGCCAGGTCTTCCTGCAGCTGGGCGTCCTCGGGATCGTTCTCAACGGCGTCGCGCAAGCGGCGCAGTTCCACGGAATACGAATCATAGAGGTAGAAGGTCCCGATCTTCAGGCCGTCCGGATCGAGGATATCGATGACCTTGTCCATGTCCGCTCCCAGCTGGAGCGATTCGGCCAGCATCGCCAGGTGCTTGATTTCAAAGAACTCGATCTCGTCGAGCATGGCGCCGTCGGCCAGCGCGGCGAGCGTGCCGGAGATATCGCGGAGGCCCTGCAGGCGGAAGCGCATGTCTTCCACCCGGCGACGGTCGGTCACGACCAGGTCGTAGTACCTGCGCAGGGAGGCGTATGCCGCATCGATCCGGCCGGCATCCGTCATCATCTCCCTGTCCAGCAGGACCTTCCGGGCATACCCGCTCTGCAGTTCGAGTTCATCGAACAGGTAACGGATCCCACAGGGACTATCTACGATTTCACGAAATTTCATATTCGTTCTTTACAATATCATATACGGGCAGGCCGATCTTTTGCGAGAGCTCCCGGCAAAGGATGTCGGAGTCCAGCACGATGCCGTTGGGCGCCACGGGGTTGACGCAGACGGCCAGCAGCTGGCTCTTCATCCGGACCGAGATCCTTCCGCCGCGCCGGATGAAAGCGCGGTAGAGCTCCTGGGAGCAGAATACCTTGGTAAAATCGCCCACCACCAGATCGATCTCCCCTTCCCCAAGGCCATTCTTGACCAACTGCAGCAGACGGTCGGTCAGCGCACCCTCCACCTCGATGGCGCGATTGCCTTTCAGGGCAGCCGCATCGAGGGAAGAGAACGAAGAGACCCGCAGCGCAGGATCCGGCCCCGTATAAAGCGGGAGACGGATCAGCTCCACCACATAGGCCGTCTTCGACACCAGGTCACGGATGTTCGCCGAAACCGCAGCGCCGGTCGAAAGCACCATCGCCTCGCTCACGGCGGGCGATGCCGTGCTCAGCCGCGAAAGCGCCCCGTCCACCAGGACCAGGTCTATCCCGAAATCTTTCAATGAACGCATCCATCGTTTCAGGGCCTCGGCACCGGAAGGACCGCTGAGCAGCACCTTCCCTTCCTGAAGGGCCCTGGCCGTAACCACGCGCCCGAGGGCCGTGTCCTCATCGCTCACGTCATACAGTTCGGAGAGGGGACGCTTCTGGCGGAAATGCTTCTCACTCGTCGCGAAGAACATCCCCTCCCGTACCGTAATCTCGGGTTTCGCGGTTCCCGTCACCTGGTCGGTGGTTTCACCGTCGATCCCGATCGAAGTCACCGCTACTGTGAAATAGTCGAGCGGCAACCGTTTGATGATGTAGTTGAGACACTCCGTCTTGCCGGCATTCTTCGCCAGGCCGACGATCGATACGCTCCGGTACTTGAGTATCTCCCCTACGAAAGGCATGCTCCGTGTCTATTTAGGGCGCTTTTTACTGCGCTCCTTGCGCTCCAGATATGCCGGTTCGATGGCCATGCGCTGGCCTTCCAGCAGGCCGGCCACACCTTCGAGCTTCTTCTGGCACTCGGGGCAATGGCACTCCTGATGATAATCTGTCGGTTCGGTATAGGTGGTGATCACGCCCTCGAAGTTGCGGAGGACCACCTTGCCCGGAGCCTGGGAAATCACGTACTGCGGCATGACCGGAGTCTTTCCGCCGCCACCCGGGGCGTCCACCACGAAGGTCGGAACGGCATAACCGGATGTGTGGCCGCGCAGGCCCTCGATGATTTCGATACCCTTGGAAACCGGCGTACGGAAGTGCTCCAGACCCATCGAGAGATCGCACTGGTAGATGTAGTACGGACGCACACGCATCTTCACCAGTTCGTGTACCAGATGCTTCATCACATGCACGCAGTCGTTCACGCCGCGCAGGAGCACGCTCTGGTTGCCAAGCGGAATGCCGGCGTCTGCCAGGCGCGCACAGGCGGCCGCCGACTCAGCCGTCACTTCGTTCGGATGGTTGAAGTGGGTGTTGAGCCAGATCGGATGGTACTTCTTGAGCATATTGCAGAGCTCGGGGGTGATGCGCTGCGGGCAGACGACCGGGGTCCGGGTGCCGATGCGGACGATCTCCACGTGGGGAATCTCGCGCAGGCGGCGGATGATGTCTTCCAGCCAGGCGTCGCTCACCATGAGGGCGTCGCCGCCCGACAGGAGCACGTCGCGCACCTCGGGGGTGTTGCGGATGTATTCGATGGCCTTGTCGATGCGCTCGCGCGGGCT
>JAEEGH010013820.1_pt1 | contig 17839 bp, 15 predicted proteins | sample 9134181 | NCBI WGS metagenome assembly JAEEGH01 (sample SAMN16246544, study PRJNA631951) | gut metagenome | biome: gut microbiome; feature: rumen; material: DP-attached | host: Bos | place: Iran: Karaj | collected 2018-10
AGAGGGCGTAACAGTAGTTGAATTTGCCCTGCGAGAAGAACGTTTTGGCTTCGCGGAACATGATGAAACGGTCCGTATGGGCCAAATCCAGCATAAGGCTTTGAAGCGTCGTGTTTTTCGGCACGTCGTTGCCGACGATTAGTTCTTCGAGAATATCGTCCGCGATGGTGTCCATGATCTTGTCATGTTCGTCATGGAAGACGTTCGTGGCGGGGGGGACGGGCGTGTGTTCGATGGCGCGGCGTTCATCGTATTCCTTCCGCGTAAACGGATCCGAAAGAATGTCGAACGCATTTACAAGTTCTTGGAATTCTTGTGTTTTGGCAAGATCGCCGTTGAAGAGGTCTGGATGGCACAGCTTGACCTGACGGTAGTATGCCTTCTTGATTTCCTCGAAGGTCGCCGTCACGCGGACGCCCAGAATGTCATAGAGGGAACGCACGGTCTGGCCTCAGTCGATGGCGGGTTTGGAGGTTGCGATGCCGCGTATGGTCAGCAACGGCGGCGCGGGAGTCAGTTCAGGGATATTTTCAAGAAAATACGGCGCGTCACCGCCCGTCGTGAAGATCTTGCAATCCAACGCGTTGAGCAGTTGTCGCGTTTCGTTGACAAGCTGCCGGACGCAGCCGATGGCGCCGAGATCGACACCTGCGAGAATGGCGTCATGCGTGGTCGTTCCAAGAGGCGATGGCCGTTGATGTTGGATTGGAATGAGCGGCAATTGGGCCGTATGGTCCGCAAGGCCGCGCCGCATGAGCATGCGGCCAAGCATGATGGCGCCGCCGCGGAAACGATGCTGCGTATCAATGGCTTCCGTGACAAGACATGTGCCGCAGTCCAAAACGATCGCGGGGCCGTCGCCCATCAATCGGAGGGCGGCGGCCGCATTCGCGATGCGGTCCATGCCAACCGTCCGGACATCGACCATTGAAAAATCCAGTTGCGGAAAGTCTTGCGCCGTAAGAAAATGGATCTTTTTTCCATAGCGGTTGAACAGTTTTTCCTTCAGTCGCGGGACGACGGATGAGGCGACGGCGCGCCATGGAGCCGTCGTCTCGTCGAACAGCGGGACGCGACCATCGTCTTCAAACAGTTTCGGCGAATCGTATCGGGCCAGCAACAGCGGTTCGCCGTCCTGCATGACGGCGATTTGCGTGTGGGTGTTGCCGATGTTGACGAAAAATAGAGGCATGGTCAGTAGATTCTGAACGGTTTGGTCTGTTCCATGAAGGCTTGGCTTTCGTTTTTGGCTCGTTCGATCATGTGATCGACGGATTCCGTGCCGAGGCGGAGCGTATCCGTTCCGATGAGATGGTCGAAATGGCCGGAATAGAATTTGAGTTCGGGGCAGTTGCGGCGGATTTCATCGAAAAGTCGCAGGCCTGCTTCGAAGGGGCGGAAAGCGATTGGATCGGTGATGTGGAGCTGCACGCCGTGGCAGAGTTCGTTGGCGAATTTGCTGAACATCGGCGTGAAATGGGCAGGCCGCCAACGGATTCCGGGCAGTTTCATGGCGTTCAGACTGCCGGCGAGTTTCGATGCATCGATGAACGGCGCTCCAATGAGTTCGAAAGGATGTGTCGTGCCGCGGCCTTCGGAAATGTTAGTTCCTTCAAATAAACACGTTCCGATATAGACGAGGGCGCTTTCCTGCGTCGGAATGTTTGGGGATGGATTGATCCACGAGAGGCCTGTGTCTTTGAACTGCGTGTCGCGTTTGTAGTTTTCGCATGGGATGACGATGAGATCGCAGCCGATGTCGAATGTCTTGTTGATGTAACGTGCGTATTCGCCGATGGTAAGAGCGTAGCGCGTCGGTATCGGATACATGCCGACGAAGGATTTGAAGCGATCCGCTTCCAGCAGGACGCCTTCCGCAATCATATTGCCAAGCGGATTGACACGGTCGAAAACGACGACGGGAATGTGATTTCGCGCGGCGTCCTCCATGGCGTAGCTCAGCGTGTATAAATAGGTATAGTAGCGCGCTCCGACGTCTTGGATATCGTAGGCAAGCAAGTCGATTTGCGAGAACTGTTCGTCTGAGATGTGCAACGTCTTGCCGTGCAAGCTATAAACGGGTATGTTGAGGACGGGATCCATGAAGTCTTCGACCTTTTTGCCGTCCTGCGCATCTCCGCGGACGCCGTGCTCCGGGCCGAAGAGCGCCGTTAGGTTGAACGACTGAGCCAGAATGTCCGTCGTGTAGTTCAAATCTTTATCAACGCCGGAGGGATTCGTGATGAGTCCGATGCGTTTTCCTTTGAAGATGTCCGAATAAGCTTTTAGGTTGTCAATGCCGTTCATGATGAGATTCCCATGTTTTGCCAAAAAGAAAAATACTCAATCTATACTTTGCCATTGGAACATGGAAAAATCAATTATCATGATTAAATTTTAATCATGGAGACGACGGGATGGCGTGAAAAAAGAGCGATTATTGTGAAACGGACGAGCAAGATACGGATAGGCGAGGGGAAGCCGCTCGGGATATTGGATTACCTGTGCGGCCGTTTCACGTATCGTGATATGGCCAGTTGGAAGGAGGAAATCGCGGCCGGCCGTATCATCGTGAACGGCGTGGCGGCGACGGCGGAAACGTTTTTGCGTTGCGGAGACGAAATGGAATATCTTCCGGAAGCACGGCCGGAGCCGGAAGTCGATGAAACCGTGACGGTTGTGTATGAAGACGACGATTTTCTCGCGTTGTGCAAATCCGGCAATCTGCCGTGCCATCCAGCGGGAATTTTCTTCAATAAAACGTTGTGGGCGATGCTGAAGGAAGGCCGTGTGCAAGGCGTCGCGCCGTTGGAGGAGATCCATTTTGTCAATCGTCTGGATCGGGAAACGTCTGGGCTTGTGCTCGTTGCGAAAAACAGCCGCGCCGCGAAAACGGCGGCGCGGGCGATGAAACACGACGACGCCTGCAAGGAGTATTGGGTGGTCGTCGAAGGCGATTTTCCAGACGAATTGTCGGCGGACGGCTGGCTGTGGCAGGATGAACGGTCCGCCGTCAAGAAGAAACGGCGGTTCGGAACGGAACGCCCTGAAAATGAAATAAATGCGGAGACGGCGGTGACATCGTTCCGCTGTCTGCGGCGCGGCAATGGCCTGTCGTTGCTATTAGCGACGCTTGGAACGGGGCGGACGCATCAGATTCGCGCGACGCTGTGTTCATTGGGATATCCCGTCGTCGGTGATAAATTATATGGTGTGGACGATGGGATTTACCTGCGCTTTGTGAAAGGCCAGTTGACAGAGGAAGATATCCGCCGTCTGCGGATCGACCGGCAGGCGTTGCATGCCTGCCATCTACGGCTTCCGTTGCCGCAAGGGCGGACGCTGGATTTGCGGACGGAGTGGCCGGATTTTGAGAAGCTATTGGATTGTAACCATTAAGGAGTTTTCATGGAACGAATTGTGCTGATTGACGCATACGCGCATATCTACCGCATGTACTACGCAATGTCCCATTCGGGCGGCTTCACGAATCCCGCCGGCCAGCCGGTCGGCGCCTTGTACGGAATGGCGCGGTTGCTGCTGCAGACGGAAACGACGCTGCCGAGCCGCTACGGAGCGGTTGCTTTCGACAAAGGAAAAGCCGTGAACCGTTGTGCGTTACTGCCTGAATACAAAGCACAAAGGCCACCTATGCCGGATGATTTGCGTGCACAGGTGGAGTCGATCAAACAGTGGATGGAGGCCTTCGGCTGGCCGTTGCTGATGGAGGAAGGCCGTGAAGCCGACGATTTGATTGCTTCCGTGACGGCCCGTCGTGATGGTCATGCCGTTGATATTCTGGCATTTGACAAAGATATCACGCAGTTGGTCTGCGGCGACGTCCGTCTGCTCGCTCCAGGCAAGAACGGCAATTGGATCGAGACAGGCATCCCGCAGGTGGAGGAGAAATTCGGCGTGAAGCCGGAAATGGTTCCCGCCTATCTTGCGCTGCTGGGCGATACGTCTGACAATATCCGCGGCGTGGATGGCATTGGCCCGAAGACGGCCAGCAAGCTGCTGACGGACTACGGCGGGCTGGACGGCTTGCGCGAACATCTGGCCGACATCAAGTCGGATCGCATCCGCAAAAGTCTTGAAGAATCGGCGGATTTGCTCGACCGTAATATGAAACTTATCATCCTCGACAGCAAGGAGATAGCGGGATGGAGCGGTTTGGAGGGCATCCGTCGGAAACAGCCTGACTGGGAGAAGATTCGTTCCATGGCTGTTGAGCAGAATTTCAAATCGTTGATGACGGCGATCGACAAGGCGATGAAATCATCTCGTCAACCGACATTGTTCTGATGTTTTTTCACAATGCAAAAAACGGAAATCGAAAAATATCTGCAAACACGTGACTTCGGACGGAATCTCGTCTGTTTGGACAAGACGGAATCCACGAATCTTGACGCTAAAATGGCGGCGGCAAACGGTTGCGCACATGGATACACGGTGGTCGCGGACGAACAGACGGCCGGCCGCGGCCGTCTGGATCATGCATGGATGTCGCCGTCGGGCATCAACATCTATGTTTCCATTGTTCTGAAACCACGAACCGCGCCGTCGTCGTTTCCGCAAATACCTGTCATTTGCGCGATTGCGTTGCATCAGGCGTTGGCGAAAATGGTTCCATCGGTCGAATTGGCGCTGAAATGGCCGAACGACTTGCTGACGGCGGATACCCATCGGAAAATCAGCGGAATTTTGTGTGAAGGTGTGACGATGAAAGACCGTTCATTGGCCGTCGTGGCAGGAATCGGCATCAATGTAAATAGTTCATTGGAAGATTTTTCCGATGATTTACGAGCGACTGCGACATCGTTGAAAATGGCGACGGGCCAATCATGGAGCCGCGAACAAGTATTGGCGGCGTTTCTCAATCGACTGGAATTTGTTTTTAATGAATGGCAGGATGCCGCCACCCTGCGTCCATTCATGGATTATTGGAACCACCATGATTTGCTGGCGGGCAAATCCATCGCCATCGAACAAGGCCAGCAGATTGATGAAGGCATTGCCCGCGGAATTGATGACGAAGGGCGATTGCTGCTGGAAGTTGCTGATGGCGTGAGACTTGTTCATGCGGGAGATGTCCACTTGCGGTGGTGAAGTGGCTAGAAGCCTAGAAGCCTAGACGCCTAGAATTTTTAGAATTTCTAGAGCTACTAGTCCCACAGGATTGGTCCCTCCTGCGGTTTCGATTTGCAAAAAACGCCAGATAGTTTTGAAAAAATATCAAATAAATATATGGTATAAGAAAGTGTAAACCATACGCAAAATCAATGGTTGTAATCATTGTGCATTATAAATCGTAAATTGTATTTTGTAAATTGTTAATTATTAAGTGTTAATTGTTAATTGAAAAGATGCCTGAAGAGGATAATAAAATAAGATTGGCGAAATTCATGGCGGCGGCGGGTGTCGGTTCGCGGCGGCGTTGCGAAGAGATGATCGCGGAAGGGCGCATCACCGTCAACGACCAGCCAGTGCTGACGCCCGCGTTCAACGTCGATCCGCAGAAGGACGTCGTGAAATACGAAGGGCGTGTGTTGGAAGCGCCCGTTGAGCATGTGTATGTCATGCTCAACAAACCGGCCGGTTATACATGTTCCGCAAAGGACGAGCATGCGCGGCAGCTTGTCTATGAGCTTCTGCCGGAACGGCTTGGACGGTTGTTCACCATCGGACGGCTTGACCGCGAGACGGAAGGCCTCCTGTTGTTGACGAACGACGGCGAACTCGCCCAGCAGTTGACGCATCCTTCCTTTCAGGTGGAGAAAAAATACATCGCGGAATGCGAAGGGATTTTCACGGATCGCGCCAAATACGCCATGCTGGACGGCGTCATGGACGACGGCGAACTGCTTCGCGCAAAACGCGTGACGAAATTTCGCGAACATGACGGGACGTTTTTGCTGGAAGTCGTTCTGACGGAAGGGAAAAAGCGTGAAGTCCGGCGGTTGTGCGCAAGCCTCGGCATTCCCGTGCTGCGGTTGGCACGTATCGAGTTCGCAGGATTGCAGTTGGGCGATTTGCCGACAGGGGCCTGGCGGCCGTTGGACGAATACGAATTGCGCCGTCTTCGCAACGCGAAATTTGCATCTCGATAAAAAGAGATTAAATTATATAGATTCAGTATTGCAGTATGACGGAAACAACAGGACATTTTGAGAAAGAAAACGAAGTACCTGTTGTGTATGTCATTGCAGGACCGAATGGGGCGGGCAAGACAACGTTCGCGTTGACTTATCTGCCCAAGATAGCCGGTGTTTTTGAATACGCGAATGCCGATGAGATAGCCAAGGGATTGTCGCCATTGAACGCCAACGCGGCGCAGATGGCGGCGGGCCGATTGTTTATCGACAGGATAGAGACGTGCATTCGGGAGCGAAAGACCTTCGCTTTCGAAACGACTCTGGCGGCGAAGTCGCTCATGCTTCGAGTCACGAAGCTGAGGCAGGAAGGCTGGCAAGTCTTTCTGTTCTACCTGTATCTGCCGAGCGCGGAATTTTCGCAAGATCGTGTGAGAATGCGTGTGGAGCAGGGCGGGCATGACGTGCCGCAAGACGCCATCGTCCGGCGGTATCCGCGGAGTATCCGTGCGTTGTTTGAGTTCATGCCGGAGTGCGATGGAACGTTCTGCTTCGACAGTTCTCTTTCAACGGTGAAACCAATCTTCAAGTACGATCATGATGTCCTGACCATCTACGATCAAGACAAGTACAATCGCATTAGGAGCTTCCTGGAACATGACGGAAATTGAATCCATCAGCTTTATGAATCAAGCTTTGTCAACTTTGCAGTCAGCCGTGACGGCGGCGCTGGAGAACAAAGCGAAGCTTGGGCAGAAAGCGGTAGTCTTCAGAGGCGGCAGGACGCGAATCGTCTCCGCCAAGACATTAGTCAGAGAAATCAAAGCAAGTCACGACCTTCCGACGGAATTCTGACGGAAGGTGAGCAAAAGAGCGGCAGTTCCCTTGGGAGACTGCCGCTCTTGTTTTGTAGATAAGGGATTGATTGGACGGCAGTCATGAAGACGATACATGAAATGGAGCGGGACATTCCCGTCATCGCCGAAACGGATATTTTGATTGCGGGCGGCGGTCCGGCGGGAACGGCGGCGGCTTTGGCGGCGGCGCGTTGCGGCGTCCGCGTGATGATCGTGGAAAACAATTCCTGCCTGGGCGGCATCGCCACAAGCGGCATGATGTCCCATTGGACGGGCGGCACGTTTTCGCCTATCACGAACGAACTGCAGGATGCCTGCCATCAGATCCACTGGCCTGTGGAGGACGGCTTCAAGGCGAATTACTTCGCCATCAATCATGAAAAGCTTAAATTAGTGCTGTTCAATAAGTTAGACGAAGCGGGAGTCGTCATCCGCACCCATACGCTCTGTGCAGATGTCGTCATGGACGGCAATGACGTCTGCGGCGTCATTCTCGAAAGCAAATCCGGCCGTGAGGCCGTTTTGGCGAAAGTCATCATCGACGCGACGGGAGACGGCGACATAGCGGCGAAGGCGAACGTCCCGTTCCGCAAAGGACGCGACGAAGATGAACGGATGCAGCCCGTCACGCTGATGTTCAAAATCGCGGGCGTCGATTATTCGCGGGCCATCTTCCCCGGCTCCTTCGAATCGTATGTGCAAGTTCCGAAAGGCGAGATCCAAGCCCTTGGAAAGCAGATTCTTCCGAAACCGGCCGGCCATACGTTGCTGTATCAATCTACTCAGGAAGGCCATGTGGTTGTCAACATGACGAATCTCATCGACATCGACGGCACGAATGCCGACGACTTGACGAAGGCTGAAATTGAAACGCACCGCCAGATTCCGCTGATTATCGATTTCCTCCGCGAATACGCTCCCGGTTATGAAAACTGCTATCTACTGGCCTCTGCGGAAATGGTTGGCGTTCGCGAGACGCGCCATTTCGAAGCGGAGTATATCATTACGGGAGAGGATATTATGGAGGCGACGGTGTTTCCTGACTGGATCGCCACGAAGCTTCTTTTCAATTTTGACATCCACAATCTGGATGGCGCAGGGCTGGACAAAAACGGTGCGCAACGTCATTTCCACAGCAAGGGAAAATATACAATCCCGTACCGTTGCTGCGTGCCGAAAGTCGTTGATAATCTGCTACTTGCGGGACGTGATATCTGCGGAACGCATAAGGCTCATTCGAATTTCCGCGTCATGCCGATTTGCGCGAACATCGGTCAGGGCGTGGGCGTTGCGGCCGCGCAGGCCGTGAAGAGCGGCGTGAAAGCGCGGGATGTCGATGTTGCCGCCGTGCAGGAAGTTCTGAAGACGCAAGGTGTTGATTTGTAAAATATTGCCAATAGGAGAACCTTCGCATGTTCGATTTCACCAGAAGAGATTTTCTGAAGAGCTTGTTCGCCGGAACGGTTTTCGCCGGTCTGGGCGGCGCGCGATTGATAGCGGCCGATGACAAGAAGGCCGCCGCCGTTCCGAAACTGCGCATTGGCGTCGTCAGCGACGTGCATATCAAGCTGACCGCCAACACGACGAACGTGTGGGAAAAGACATTGAGATGGTATGATGCGCAGGGTGTTGACGTCGTGCTGGTTGCGGGTGACATTGCAGATACGGCCCAACTGGAGCAGTTGAAGAAATTCTCCGCCACATGGTACAAAGTCTTCCCTGATGACAAGGGCTCCGATGGCCGCCATGTCGAGAAGTTCTTCATCCAAGGCAATCACGACTATGTAGGATGGCGCTACGGCGTGAACACGGAGGAGAAGCGCAAAGAGCGTTTCGAGACATCCATCATGAAGGATATCAAGGCCGCGTGGGACGTCTGCTTCCATGAGGAGTGGCAGGGCATCTACAAGAAAGTCGTCAAAGGCTATACGTTCATCGGTGCCAATTGGCCGCATCATGTCAAGATCGGCGAATACATGGCGGCGCACAAATCGGAAATCGATCCGGCCCTGCCGTTCTTTTACACACAGCATCCGCATCCGAAGAACACATGCTATGGGCCATGGGCGTGGGGCCACGACAACGGCGCATCGACGAAGACGTTCTCCGAATTTCCGAACGCGATCGTCCTCACAGGCCATTCCCATAATCCGTTGAGCGACGAAGCAGGCATCTGGCAGGACAGTTTCACATCCATCGGAACGGCGTCGTTGCGCTATATCGGTCATCGCCGCGGCCGCGCAAACGGCGGCGAACCAGGGCCGCTCGAACTCAAGAGCCCAGGCGTCGGCAATGCCGATCAGCATGGCATGTTGGTGACTGTCTTCGACGACCATATCAACATTAAACGCCGTTCCTTTGCATTCGATGAACCGCTTGGACCAGACTGGACGTTGCCGTTGCCGCTCGGCGAGAAGAAGCCATACGAGAAAGCGCATCGTGCCCAAGTGGCAAGACGGAAACTCCCAGCGTTTGCGGAAGGTGCTGGAGAACAGATTGTTATCAAAGAGAATCCGGCCGCCGCCAAACTGCCTGCGCATATTGCGGTGACGTTCCCGTCGGCCGTCAGCGGCGGAATGGTTTTCGACTACGAAATCAAGGCGGAAATCGGAGACGATCACAAAGAACACGAAGCCATCGGCAAGCCGATCTACGACGTGCAGCCGCGCAGATGGACGCGCCGTATTTTCGCGCCTAAGTACTTTGTGCCGTTGTCGAAGCGTCCGGAAACAGCCACTTGCTTCTTCGGCTACACGGAAATTCCGCTTGGTGAAAACATCCGTTTCGCCGTCACGCCGATGGATGCTTTTGGCAATCGCGGCAAGACCATCTATAGTAAGGTAAGTAAATTCACCAAGCCTGCCGAACCGCCGAAACCTGCGGAACCACCAAAGCCCGCTGAAAAACCCGCTGTTAAGTGATGACTATTTTGGGTAGTCGCTTCTGAAAACTTAACGCATTGATCTTTAAATATTTGAAGATTATTCAAACCATTTAGGAGAGCCATCGAATGTTTGATTTCACAAGAAGAGATTTTCTGAAGAGTTTGTTTGCCGGAACGGCGATAGCGTCGTTCGGTGGCGTGCGGCTGTTTGGCGCGGACGAAAAAGAAGCCGCCGTTCCGAAACTGCGTATCGGCGTGGTCAGCGACGTCCATATCTATATGGATCCAAAGTCCACGAGTGTATGGGAAAAGACTTTGAAGTGGTATGACGCGCAAGGCGTCGATGTCGTACTTGTTGCGGGAGATATTGCTGATACATCTCAGTTGCAACAACTTAAGAATTTTGCTAATGGTTGGTACAGAGTCTTCCCGAACGATAAGGGAGCGGATGGCCGCCATGTCGAGAAGTTCTTCATTCAGGGCAATCACGATTTTGAAGGCTGGAAATATCCGAAGGCGGATGCGGAAAAGCGCAAGGCGTTGTTTGAATCCTCCATCATGAAGGATATCAAGGCCGCATGGGACGTCTGCTTCCATGAGGAGTGGAAGGAAATCATGATGAAGAACGTCAAAGGCTACACGTTCATCGGTGGCCATTGGCCGCATCATGGGAAGATCGGCGAATTCATGGCCGCGCATAAATCGGAAATCGATCCGAATCTGCCGTTCTTCTATACGCAGCATCCGCATCCGAAGGGCACATGCCATGGGCCGTGGGTGTGGGGCCACGACAACGGCGCCTCCACGAAGACGTTCAACGAATTCCCGAACGCGATTGTTTTCACAGGCCATTCCCACAATCCGCTGAGTGACGAAGCGTGCATCTGGCAGGACAGCTTCACATCCATCGGCACGTCTTCTTTGCGCTACATCGGCCATCGGTCCGGCCGCGTAAACTCCTACAACTTCGGACCATGCGCTATCAAGCATCCGTTTGTCGGCAGCAATGATCAGCACGGCATGTTGCTGTCCATTTACGACGACCATATCAACATCAAACGCCGTTCGTTCGCCTACGACGATTCGCTTGGTGCGGATTGGACACTACCGCTGCCGCTCGGCGAGAAGAAGCCCTACGCAAGGTCTCAGCGTGCGCAGATGTTCAGACAGACGTTGCCTGCGTTCGCGGAAGACGCCGCCGAGCAGATTGTCATCAAGGAGAACCCGGCAGGCAAGTTGCCTGCGCATGTCGCGATCACGTTCCCGGCGGCTTTCAGCGGCAGCATGGCGTTCGACTATGAAATCAAAGCGGAAATCGGCGATGATCATAGCGAACACGAAGCCCTCGGCAAGCCGATTTATGATGTGCAACCGCGCAAATGGACGCGTCGTATTTTTGCGCCTAAGTACTTCATGCCGTTGGCAAAGCGCGACAAGACAGCCTCCTGCATGTTTACTTACACGGAAATCCCGCTCGAAGAGAATATCCGTTTCGCCATTACGCCGCTGGACGCCTATGGCAATCGCGGCAAGACCATTTATAGTAAGGTTGCAAAATTCACCAAACCCGCCGAACCGCCGAAACCTGCGGAAGCTCCGAAGCCGGCGGCAAAACCTGCGGAAGCTCCGAAGCCGACTGAGAAAGCAGCGGCTGATTGATTTTGGTGGATTTTTCTTAAAACATGTGGGGCTGTTGCTGCCTTGTTAGGTTTTGCAACAGCCCCTTTTATATTAATCCGCAAGCAGGAGATAGCCGAAATCGAATTGATGGCCTGTGCTTTGCGGATGCTTTTCAGAGAGAATACGGAGTGAGAGCGTATGAGTTTCGGCGGGAAGATTCCGTCCAAGCTCTTGCAGGACGGTGTGGCCGCCTTTCCATGCTAAGTCGTTGGGAACAGGGAAGTAGCTGTCGATGACGACTGGTGGTTGGTCGTCCAATTGCACTTCGGCCATGCCGAAGGCTCCCGCGTATTTTTTGAAACCGATCGTGACGATGGAACCCGTGAAGGAGACTTTCAAAAAGGCGCCTGGCTTGTCCGATTGAAAGGCCGTGTAGCCGCCGCGATGGGGGCCGGTTGTCCATCCGTCGTTTTGCAGAACGGTGAGCGATGTGGCGTCCACGATGCGTCCCGTGGCGTAGCGGAGCGAATCCGCGAACATCGGCGCGGGAAGAGGTTGCTCATGAATCGATGGGGTGGCGGTGTCCAAAAAATGGCAGACGAGTTCCGCGACGAGACGATGTCCGTCTTGATTCGGATGGACTTCGTCCGGCGAGAGATCGCGCCATGTGAGATTGCCTGCGGTGACTTCCGGATAGAGTGCGTCGCGATAGGAAATCATCGGCAGTTGGTAGTGGTTGCCGATTGGAATTTGCAGATGCTGAACGTTGCTGCCATTCTCCTCCATCGTGAAAATCAATAGGACGAAGGGCTTTGTCGGAAGCGCAAGACATTGGCGGACAAGGCCTTCGAAGCCTGGCTGGACTTCGGGCTTATTTGCGTCGTTGACGGCATATTCGATGGTAATGAAATCCGGATTGTATTTCAGCAAATCGTTTTTGGCGCGATAACAGCCGAAAAGACTGCCGCTTGCGCCGATGCCCGCGTTGACGAGTTTCGCACCGATGTGGGCAGCGATAAGATTTGCATAACGGCCTTCGGCGCTGTCTGCCTTCGCGCCTTCCGTGATGGAACCGCCGATGGAGCCATAGACGATCGGCTGGCCGGATTTGATTTTCGCGCGAAGCCGTTCCAATGGTTCCAAGCTGCCGACGGCGACGACGGAACGATCAATCCAATTCTGTTGCATGGTCAACATAAGTATTTGTCCTCAAAGGTATTATTTATTGTGTCAATGATGACTTGTCTAGGCGGAAAGTCCGCTATTCATGAATCAATTCCTGCTGAAAGAATGTCGTTTCCATGAACTGTATTATATTAATGTAATGCAGTTTGTCAACGAAAAGGAGCTTGAAAACACATGTATTTGTTTGATGCGCATGTTCATACGGCGGAAAGCAGCCGTTGCGGAAGAATGCCCGGTGCCGAAGTGGCGGAGATTTACAAGAAAAAAGGGTATTCCGGAATCATCATTACGGATCATTTCATCAACGGCAATACGCGGGCGGATCGCAACGCGCCGTGGGAAGAGCAAGTCGCCGTTCAGATGGCGGGTTACAAGGCCGCAAAGGCCCGTGGGGATGAAATCGGTCTCAAGGTTTTCTTTGGCTTCGAAGCAGGTTCCGAAGGAAATGATTTTCTCACCTATGGACTGGATGAAGAATGGCTTTTGAAGCATCCTGAAAGCCCGAAACTTCCTCTGAAAGAATATCTTGCGATGGTTCGGGCGGAAGGCGCGTTCGTTGTCCATGCGCATCCATACCGTCGTGCGAACTACATCAAATGCATTCGTCTTCTGCCGGATGAAGTCGATGCCGTTGAAATCACCAATCTCTGCCGTCCGGAATTGGACAACCGTTTGGCGAAAATCTACGCGGAAGCCTATGGACTGCCCGCAACGGCTGGTTCGGACGCACATACGTTCGAGGCGGTAAAGGATTTTGTCATCGGCACGGATACGCCTATTGAATCCGTGGCGGACTATATCGAACGCGTCAAACAGGGGCGGCTGACATTGGCATAAAAGCCGTCAGCTCTCCTGCGATTCCACAATCTCCTGATAAACTTTGCAGGTCTTGGAGAGTTCGTCATGCGTGCCGAGACCGACGATTTTGCCATCCTGCAAAACGAGAATCTTGTCGGCCGTTTTGACGGTGGAAATTCGTTGCGCAATTTGAATGACGGTGACGCCTTTGCACCATTCGCGAATGCCTGCGCGGAGTTTCTGTTCCGTCGTGCCGTCGAGAGCGGACGTGGAGTCGTCGAGAATCAACAGCCGTGGCTTTTTCAGCAAGGCTCGCGCGATGGAAAGGCGTTGTTTCTGACCGCCGGAGAGCGTGACGCCGCGCTGCCCGACGATGGTCTTGAAGCCTTCTTTGAAGCTAGTTATGAAACCATAGGCTTGCGCGGCTTTGGCGACTTCGACGACTTGTTCATCCGTCGCGTCCGGATTGCCCCAACGGATGTTTTCGGCTATGGATCCGCTGAAGAGAACGGATTCCTGCAGGACCATGCCCATGAGGGAGCGGAGTTCGCTCAATTCGTAGTCCTGCACTTTGTGTCCGTCTATGATAACCGAGCCGGAATCAACGTCATAGAATCGCGGCAGCAGATTGACGAGCGTACTTTTGCCCGAACCCGTGGAGCCCAAAATGGCCATCGTTTCGCCTGGCTTGAGTTCGAAACTGATGTCCTGCAAAATGGCTGGTCCGGAAGCGCCCGGATAACGGAACGTGACATGGTCAAAGGCGACGGATGCGCCGCCGCCAGTGGTGGCTTCGGCCTTCAGTGTGCCGTCGTTGCGGACGGATACTTCGGAATCAAGCACTTCGTTGATACGTTCCGCAGAGACTTTCGAGCGGGCGATATCCGTCATGACGAATGATGCAAACATAAAGGAGAAAAGGATTTGCGTGATGTAGTTGACCATGGCGACGACTTCACCGACGGACAGTTCGCCGCGGCGAACTGTCCAACCGCCGATCCATAGGACGGCGAGAATGCCGAGATTCATGAGAAACATCATGGCGGGCATCATGCCGGACATGAAGCGCGCCGTGCGTATATTCTGATCCGCCAACGTCTTGTTGGCGTCGCCGAACTTCTCGTTTTCATATTCTTCACGGACAAAGGCTTTTACGACGCGCACGCCTGTAAGATTCTCCTGCAACACAGCGTTCAGGGCATCCGTTTTCGTCTGGACGGACATGAACATGGGGCGGCTGTATTTGAAAATGATGAGCACGAGAATGACAAGTGGTGGAATGAGAACGGCGATAACAATGGCGAGTTTCGGATGGATGTGGAGCGCCATGGAGATGCCGCCGATGAGCATAAGTGGTTCGCGCACAAGCATTCGGAGAGACATGCCGATCATCTGCTGAACCTGTTGCACGTCCTGCGTCAACCGCGTGATCATGGAAGCCGTTGAGAAGCGGTTCGTCTCCGCGAAGGAGAGTCCTAAAACTTTGCTGAACAGCGCTTCACGCAAATCCGTGCCGAAATATTGCGCGGCCATGCTGGCGAAAATCGTGCAGCCGACGCCACCGAGCATGCCGACGGCGGTCGTGCCGAGCATGATGGCACTCGTCACCCAAATGCAACGCAAGTCGCCTTGTGCGATGCCTTTATCGATGATACGCGCCATGAATCGCGGCTGGAGGAGTTCCATGGCGACTTCGATGAACATGAAGACGGGCCCCATCAGGGCCAGCCATTTGTACGGTTTGAGATAACGGAGGAGTTTGAGCATTTTTCTTCAAAAAATGCTTTAGCTAAAAGCTTAAAGCTTAAAGCTAAAAGCAAATACAGGAGCTAAAAGCTTAAAGCTGAAAGCTTAAAGCAAATGCAGGGTGGAGAGCTAAAAGCTGAAAGCCAAAGGCTTAAAGCAAATACAGTAGATGGATAATACTTTTTAAATGAAAATATAAGAATGGATATCGGTTATACAAGTTTTTTATGGTTTTGATTTTTTACATTATAATTGAAAGCGTAGCTTGTGTGTTTTCGCTTTTAGCTTTTGGCTTTAAGCTTTAAGCTATTCGGAGATGTTTTCCGCGCGGCGGATGTACATGTCTTGTTCGACGGGAGCCATGGTGGTGAAGCGGACGTTCCATCCGCAGACGCGGATCTGGAGGCCGCTGTACTTTTCTGGCTCGCGTTGGGCGGCCTTCAACGTCTCTGCGTCGAAGACGTTGAAGTGGATGGCTAGACCGTTGTTGTCCAGATACATGCGCAAGAGGCTCCGCCAGACGGCGAGGCCTTCGTCGCCTTGCACGGTGGCGGGATGGAGCATGACGTCTAACGGATAGTCATCGGGATAGAGCAACGAATCGATGGATGTGACGGAGCGGATGAGGGCGGTAAGGCCTTTTTTGTCCATGCCCATGGTCGGCGAGAGATTTTTCGACATCTCTTCGCCGTTGAAGCGGCCGTCTGGCGTGGCCATGGTCTTTTCGCCTAAGACGAAATACTGTTTCGCACAATGGCCGGATGCCCGCCAATTGCCGCCACGCGCGTTTGGGCGGCCGTTGATGAGGAAGCTTAAAAATTGCGAGATGCGGACGGCGTATTGATCAACATCCGGCAGGCCGTTGCCGTACTTTTTCGGGCTGTGGAAGATTTTCTCGCGGAGCTTCTCATAGCCTTGCCAGTTGCTGTTCAAGGCGTTGCGCAGTACGACAAGGGAGATTTCCTGCTTGTCGAAAGCGAAATCCTTCACGGCCATCAAAGCATCCACGGCGGTTCCAAGGCCAGTTTGTAACAACGATGTGGAATTGGTGAAGCAACCGTTGAAGAAGCCATCAAGACTGCGTTCGATGCTGAGCGAAATCGTTGCACTGAAGACGTTGGATGGGTTGATGTCCGCAATATACTGCTCGAAGTCGTTGGCGACGTTGATGATAGAGTTGACGCTCCATTTGAGGTTGGCGAGATAGCAACGGTAGAAATCGTCGAAAGAATGGATGTCCTCCAACTTCATGAGGCGGTCGCCCATGGCGGATTTCGTGCGCGAATCAAAGCCGTCGTTGAAAATCCATTCAAATGGCTTGAGCATGTTGACGTGGCCGCCGCATGTGCCGTTGGCGTTGTAGCGGCCAGACGGCGCGAATTCATAACATCCGCTGATGAGGCAGTTTCTGGCATCTTCATCCGTCGCGCCCATGGATTTCATGATGCGGCCCATGCCCTGTTCGCCGCAGAAGACGAGACTGCTGTGGCCTTTGCGGATCATGCGGAGGGCCGTATCGATGAATTCGTCCGGCGTGGTTTTCGCGATTTTCAGTTGGATTTTCGGCGTGGGGATGGCGAGTTTGTCGAACTCCTCTAATATAAGGTAAGAAAGGCGGTTGATGCGGCTGGAGCCATCTGAATTCGTGCCGCCCAGATAGAACGGATGGCCCCAGTAGTTATTGATGGCGCCATACTGCATGAGGAAGTAGTCGAAAAGCACGCGGATCTGCTCTTCCGTGAAGATGCCGTTTTTCAAATCGTTTTCGACGTAGGGGAGCAGCATGTTGTCCAGATTGCCGAGCGAACGGACTTGGAAGCGGTCGATGTGTTCGCTGAACATGAAATACATGTAGATGAACAACAGCACTTCGTAGGTATTGGATGGCACGCCTGTGCGGAGCTTTTCCAATGCGTCGGCGACGAAAAGAACGCGTTGCGAGCCGTTTGCGTGGCTCCTCGCATAGTCGCGGAAACGCGCAAGCATCTCCAACATCGCATCATACGTGATGTCGATGCCGTCGTAATAAGCTTCCTGTTTTGGCGTCAGCGGCTGTTTTTCAGCCAATGTTTTTCGCGCTTCCTGTGCGCGTTTGCGAATGCCTGAAAAACCGAGCGGCAGGATGGCCAGCCAGTCTGGAACGGAATGGTCGAAATCAATCCAACTGTTGCTCGCGCCGCTGGCATTCATTTTATCCCACAGGGCGGCTTGCGTCAGTTTTTCACGACGGATTTTCTGTTGGAAGAAATTGACGAATGCCGTCAGCGGACGGTCGTTGCGATCCCAACAATCGAACGTCGGGAAGAAATCATGCGGATTGACGTCGATTCGCAGATTGCGTGTGACGAATTGGAAGACTTTCGCCTTGTGGATGGGACGCGGAAGTGCGCCAAGCTCTTCGTCTGCAGACATTTCCGCAATCCGCACCTTCACGGAGGCGTAGTCCAGTCCTGTTTCGGCAGGACACGTGAAGGAGCTGAACTTCTTCCAGATGTAGTCCAAATCGTCTTTGAATGATGTGAACATGTTGCGTTTCAATGAGTTATTGGATTAGAAATAAGCGTGGAGCAACAGACGTGACAGCAGGGAGGCGACGGCGAGCAAGGCGGCAACCGCCAGTAGCGGTGTCAACGGCACGGAGACGCGCCGCGCAGTTT
>JAEEGH010013824.1_pt1 | contig 17837 bp, 13 predicted proteins | sample 9134181 | NCBI WGS metagenome assembly JAEEGH01 (sample SAMN16246544, study PRJNA631951) | gut metagenome | biome: gut microbiome; feature: rumen; material: DP-attached | host: Bos | place: Iran: Karaj | collected 2018-10
CATAAAGTAACCTGTTTTCCCATTAATATGTAAAGTCAAAAAACTTCCAAATAATAATATACTTATATTATAATTTAAGGACAAGGTAAAACTTGTACAAAAATCGGAAAAACAGGTAAATTCCCTATGAAAACAATCGGTATAATAGCAGAATTTAATCCATTTCACGAAGGTCATAAACTCCTTATCGAAAAGTGCAAGGAAAAACTTGGAGCTGACAGAGTCGTTATCGTCATGAGCGGAGACTTTGTTCAAAGAGGCGCTCCGGCCATCGTCGACAAATATGCAAGGGCCAAAATGGCTCTTAGGAGTGGCGCCGATCTGGTACTTGAGCTCCCTATCTATTACAGCACAGGAAGCGCTGAGTACTTTGCTCAGGGTGCAGTCTCAATCCTTAATAGCCTTGGCTGCATCGACTATCTGTGCTTTGGCAGCGAACATGCTGACCTGAAAAAGCTGGATAACATCGCAAACATTCTGCACTCCGAATCAACTCTTTATAAAGAGATTCTGGAAAAAGAGCTTAAGCAGGGTAAGCCCTATCCTGCAGCCAGCGCAAGCGCGCTTATGGCAGCTTTAAAGAATCAGTCCGTTGATAACAATATCGATGTATACAGGCAGATCTTTGAATCTCCCAACAGCATTCTTGCCATCGAATATTTAAAAGCACTTAAGAAACAAAAGAGCAAAATAATCCCCTACACCATTGAGCGTATAGGACAGCCCTATCACAGCGACGATCTTGGAGGCGTTCCAAGCGCATCAGGTGTAAGAGCCAGGATCTTTACAGCCTCAGAGCGCTACACAAAGGCCAATGCCCATGAAATTTTAAGTGGTTTCATGCCGGAAGGCGCAATTCATGAGATTGCCTCCTACAGCGGAAGCTTTTTATCTTCCAATTCGCTCTCAAGGCTTATGCACTATAAGCTAACCCTGGAAAGAGACAAGGGCTTTACAGATTACCTTGACATAAGCACTGACATCTCAAATCTGATAGTCAAGAATCTCGACAGTTTTGATGATTTCAGCGGCTTTTGCTCCAAACTCAAGAGCAAAAACCTGGTATACACAAGAATAAGCAGATCACTTCTTCATATCCTGCTCAACATAACCAAGGAAAACATGAACGAGTACAAGAAAGGCTCTTTTACCTGCTATGCACGAGTACTTGGCCTTAGAACCGACTCCTCGGATGTCCTTGCTCTCATTCACGAAAGATCAAGCATTCCTGTCATCGATAGGATAAAATATGCGGAAAAGCTTCTTGATCCTCTGCAGAAGAGGCTCTTTGATGAGACCCTTACTGCCAGTAGCATATACAACTCTATCTCCAAGTCCTATGAGGGTTCAGAGTACAGTGTAAAGCCCGTACTACTCTGACACCAATTATTTGAAGTAAAGTTTTATACGTGATAACATATATGTGTATGGTCACTTGAGTCAGATTCCCGGAGGCGCCATGGGTCTTATTAAGCTCGAAAAAGGTCAGATCCTTCATAAAGCCGGTAAGGATATCGTATCTACCGTGGAAGTTCTAGTTAAGGGTAGTCTAAAGATTTCTAACCCCTATTCTTCCATCACGGCCGGGGTTGGAACCTTTATCGGAATTGTTGAGCATCCGGGTAAGCCCTACAACTACACTATAGAGGCGATTGAAGAATCTTCCGTCTATTCATATCCATACGAATCCATTGAAGATATTCCCAAAATTGTAAGATCAAATCCGAAGATAGCACCCATTCTGGCAGCTCAGTCTACTGATACTGCTGCGCGTATCTGCGCTGTTTATGACCAGCAATTTGACGAGGTCATTAAGGAGTATGAGCAGCTTATGGCAGATTACACAGACTATCCCAATCTGTGCATCAAAGTTGGCGAAGTGGTAAAAGAGTTCCCGGAGCTGGAAGCCATCATTCCTCCCGAGAGGATAAATAATATCCCAAAGTGGGCAATTGATTTCATAAATTCCTTAAAGGAAAATGAGGAGCTTATGAAAAAGAACCTATATCCCATAAATGTGGAAATCGCCATCGGAATGATCATGAGTACCTTTAATATCTACAACACTATCTCCGATGAGGTTGTTCTTTTAAACGAGTACAGAAAAACCCTTAAGAAGAGAACTACTGCCTTCAACACCACCATGACTGCCATAAAGACAAAACTCGCAGAGCTTGAAAAAGCTGAAAACGGCGAAGGCGACGGCGAAGTCAGAGTTGTGAACGCCCTTGCCACTATTCTCTCCTACTCAGGTGTAAGCGGAGAAGTCTCAGGATGGTTTGAAGATCTTATAGCCCAGTTTAAGGCAAATGAAAACAGATATGATTCCTCTGACGAAGCAAGACTTCTTAGAAAGAACATACAAAGCACGTTCTATGACATATATCTGCCTGCTTTTATGAGAAGTCTTACTGACGACAATATTCCAATCGAAGTAAAGATGTTCTTTATGTTTGGTTTTGTTGATGAGGAACTTGCAGGTGAAAAAAATACCACCATCCTCTATAACATGGCCAAATCCTATACTCCCGATCCTGAAGGGAATATCTTCACTGTATATGAGTGGCTTAAAATGATATTCATGCAGGAAGCAGAGCCCTCTAAAAACGAATTCGACCAGGACTGGCCTACATATCTCAGGGATCAGAAAAACAGCGGAACAATCACTGAAGAGCGAATGGAGGCCATGCTGAATAACCCTCAGAAGAAGCTTGATTTTGAGCTTCGAAATCTCTTTGCGCTGGGTAACAGAATGACCTTTGGCAGAGTTACTTCCTTTGTCCCTGTTTTTGATGCACAAAACGTTCTTCGCCCTCTTGATATGGCATATATTACTGCCGCAAAGATAAACGAGTATTATGAAAAGATCCGCAGCATAGACTATAGCGTATTCTGCAGACAGGCTGTTTACTCAAATCCTGAGATAGGAATCACTCAGGTTTATTACGACGAGGACATTACACCTATAATGATACTTATGCCCAATGTCGGAAGCAGAGCTGCCCTGTGGCAGGATATAGATGGTAAGAACAGAAGGACCAGGGCACGTATGCTGGTTTCAATCTTCAACACAGAAAACACTGAAGAGGCATTGATAAAGCTCTTTGGCGAGTTCAGATGGGAAATGTGCAAGACGGTTCAGGGTGTACACTGGAACGATGTAACAGATCCATCCCTCACTTCCATGTACTGCGACTATCTGCAGTTCTTTAAAAAGAACTCTGCTCTCTCAGCAGATAATAAGGAAAAACTAAAGACCGACCTCAAGAAGTTCAGCAACAACTTTAAACATGTCTTTATAGCGGATTACCTTTCCTACATAAAATACGAGTCGGCCGGGTCTCCGAGACTCAACAAGGTTGCAAGAGAAATCCTCTTCACCTTCTGCCCGTTCTCCAAAGAGATCAGGGAAAAGCTTTCAGACAATCCTCAGTACAGCGAGCTCATAAATCACCATAATGCCCGAATAGGAAATATAGCCAAACCAATTTCAAATCTGATCCACAGGCTTACCAAGGAAGGCATCCATGTGCCTGCCCAGATAGCCGGCCAGCTTGAATATCTTCAGAAATAAAAAATCCCTGACCACCACATAGGTGATCAGGGATTTATATTGTTTATATAACTTTAATTAGTTAAGTGCCTCAAGAGCATCGATAAGTGCGTCTGTTGAATCCTCGTTGAAGCATGTAGCTGCGAATGCAAGCATGTAGTCACCCTTCTGAAGGTTAACCATCTCGTTGTGGAACTCAACACCGTTGAACTCGCCGTTCATCTTAAGAACCTTGTGAGTCTGTCCTGCAACTTCTCTCTCAACGATCTCGGTTGTGATGTTTGAGATGCCCTGAGCCTCAAGAGCACTCTGTGCCTGAGAAACGCTGGCATTGAGAACTGCTTCCTCATCAAGGATTGCGTTAGCAAGTGTAGCATTTGACTGAGCTGTTACATTGATGTTGCAAAGACCTGTTGAATTCTGTGCATATGCAACGATTGCTGCTGTGCCTTCCTCAATAGCCTTAGTAGCAAGCTTGTTGTCAGAAAGCATATCTGTTGTCATACCTGTGATCTGAGCAAGTGTCTCGTCATCAACAAATGAATATCCGTCAAGAAGGTTAAGCTTAACACCGAAGTACTCGTTTACATAAGCGTTGCCCTCAACTGTACCGATTGAAAACTCGCCATCAGCTTCCTCAGTGCTCTCCTCTGTTGTAGCCTCTGCTGCTACTTCTGATGCAGATGCTTCCTCAGTAGCTGCCTCTGCAGCTTCCTCTACAGTAGCCTCTGCTACAGGCTCCTGTGTCTCAGCGCTCTTACCACATGCTGAAAGAGCCATAACCATTGTCATTGTCATTACTACTGTAATAAATTTTCTTTTCATAATTCTCTCCTCTAAAACTGTTATTCACTTATTGTAATATTTTTCTATTACAGATTCAATGCACTTTTTGGATTCTACAGCTGTTTCGGGTTTAGTATCTTCAAGGGTTGCATGAATAAAGGGCTTGTTTTCAAGAGCAAACTTCACTATCTGAGTGTAGTCCATATCGCCAAAGCCACATCCTACGCTCTTTACCTTGTCCCCATCAAGAAGACAATCCTTTAAGTGGATCATGGCAACGTCTTTCCCAATAAGATCGATTGCTTCAGCTATAACCTCATCTCTCTGCTCGTAATTGTCAGTCCAGATAAGATTTACAGGATCAAATATGATCTTAAGGTTCGGAGAGCCGATACGATCAAGGACTTCTCTGGCTCTTTTGCCGTCATATACTATGTGCCTGTAAACAGGCTCAATCGCAAGGATCACTCCGCACTTCTCTGCACAATCAATAACAGGGCGAAGGTTCGTAATAAAGGTCTCCAGCGCTTCTTTTGAGTGGCAGGCCTCCTTGTCGTAGGTGTAGCCCTCATTTGGTGCACCTGTCTCTGTTCCCACCATTCCGCAGCCGGCAATGGATGCAAAGCGAAGGTGTGCGTAGTATTTCTCCTGAATCTCTGAGAGCTTCTCGGCATTTGGATTTGCCAGGTTTAAATAGCAGCCAAGAACAGCCATATCAAGATCTGCCTTCCGCAGGGCATTCTTTAGATACATGGCATATCCGGGTGTCAGGGCGTTTGTATCTGCCGTAAATCCCGGAACCTTGGAAAGCGCTAAGTGGATGCAGGAAAAGCCCTGGTCCTTAACCTCTTTTAATCTCTCCTCAAAAGGAAGTTCTCTGGTGTCATGAAATCTAATTCCAAGCTGTATCATCTTGTCATCTCCATTCTGTAGAATATACCTCTTTTATCCATCAGTTCCTTGGCTGTGCCACACTCTGCCACAGTTCCGGAATCTATAACAACTATCTTGTCGGCCTTCTCTATCGTAGCAAGCTTGTGGGCAACTATAAATGTCGTGCACTTATCCGACATGTTTTCAAGAGCGTAGGTAACCTCTTTTTCAGAGAGCGCATCCAGCGCGGATGTAGCCTCGTCAAGGATGATCACCTTAGGGTGCCTTATAAGAGCTCTTGCAATTGATATCCTCTGCTTCTGACCGCCGGAGAGCTTGTCTCCGTGCTCGCCAACTTTTGTTTCAAGTCCCATAGGGAGCTTGTCAATCACGCTCCTAAGGCCCGACTCATCTATTACCCTGTTAAGCTCAGCCTCAGTCACATCACTGGTTCCGTATAGTATATTGTCCCTGATGCTTCCGGAGAACAGGATTGTGTTCTGGGGCACAACAGCCAGATTCTTTCGATAGCTCTGAAGGTTGACCTTGCTGATATCCTTATCGTCAACAAGGATACGTCCACTTGACGGAAGGCCAAAGCCCACCAAAAGGTTCATTATGGTGGATTTGCCGGCTCCGGACTCACCCACAAAGGCCACAGTCTCACCGGGCTCAACATGCAGATTTATGCCATGAACGATCTCTTCAGTACTGTCAGGATATGAATATCCCACATTCTCAAAGGTAAATTCACCCTTGATCTCTCCGATCTCTTCCTTATCAGAGCTGTCCTCAACGTGCTCAAATTCCAGGATCTCCCCGATACTTGATACAGACTCAAGGCCCTTTGATATAACAGGAAGCAGTGTCAAAAGAGATGATACCTGTCCTACAATTGATGTGAAGTAGCTCTGGTATAGCACCACATCTCCAACCTGCACTCTTCCCTTTACAGCAAGTATTGATGTAAACGCAAGGCACAGTACCTGGAAAATCTGGAAAAACGCCCAGCTTACGGCTCCGAAATTGCCCTGAATAATATCAAGGTTGTAGCCCGCCTGAGCAATGAGATCCACCTGGGTATCCATCCTTACGATCTCCTCATCCTCTAAGGCATGGGCTCTGGTTACGGGCACCAGCTGAACCATCTCCATGACCTTGGCTGAGGTCTCTTCCATCTCTTTTCTAAACCTCTGATTGTGCTTCTTGATTGGCTTTTTGAATGTCACCACCAAAACTGCCGCAAGAGGCACCATGAACAGGAAGAAGAAAAACACCACAATGCTCTTTGTTATGGTAACGGTAAGAGCTACGGACATATTGATCACAATATTGATAAGGGAGACAAATATCTGATCCGACAAAGTCTCCACCGCCTCAACATCTCTTATTACCTTGGACTGAAGCCTGCCTGAGAGCATGTCCTTCTGATGCGGAATGGACATTACCTGTATCTTGTGAACAAGAGCGCTCCTAAGTCCTGCCTCTACCTTTCTTACAGACTTACTCCGAAAGTGTATGTGCAGGTAGTTCATCGGGACGTTCAGGATAAGGAGAAATACCATCAGCACTATGTTGAAAATGATCAGAGTTACTACATTCGGATCATGATCGGTTACCGCGTTTATGATATTTGCAGTCACAATGGGAAGTATCCATACGGGACTGTGTTTTATCACATAAAACACGGTAGATAGCAAAAAGTTGTGGTACATTCCCTTATAGAACCCTATCAGAGTCATCAGGGGATTTCCCTTATGTCTTTCATAGCTGTCAAAATAGACGTCTGTATCTAATTTCATCGGTATCCCTCTTACATCTCCTTAAACATATCATCTCTGAAGGAAACAATCATCTCATTTGCGCCTGAAAAAGCATACATTCCGACCATTGCTCCGGTAAATCTCTTGCCCCAATCAAGCCCCTCGTCGCACAGGTAAAAGACATTTTCCAATGTCGCAAAGTGTTTTCTGTCGCCTTTTTCGTTCAGGCAATAGGAAAGCTCTCTTCTTTGGCGATCCGTATCCATATACAGCCTTATAGATCCTGCTGCGCCATCAAATGGCTCTTTTGACAAAAGAGCTCTGTCCTCATCTCCAATGTGCTCGTTAGCATAGAGATATCGCCTTCCCTCTTTACTTGTAATTCCAAATTCAAAGAAGGTGTTCTCATCATAGTATCCGCAAATTCCTGCGCTCTGTCCATCCTTAATATCCGGAATATCCATTGAAACCGAATATGAAAAGACTAAACTACTCTGCCTTCTTAAAACTATGTTCCTGCTATCTACGCTTGAAAGAGGCGCTCTGCTTCCCTTTATGAGAAACTTCCTCTCATCAAAGCTGCAGACAACTTCACCTTCCTTAAAGGGACGTGGCGTCATATATTCCATGTAAAGCCCGCAAGGGGATATTCGCACTTTTTTACCATTATCAACTTCCGCATCCGTATTCATCTCGGGAAATGGTTTAACCTGCATAGCTGAAGGTCCCTTAAGGTTATTGACGATAGGCCATCCGTCAGGCGTCCAGGTCACGGGATCGATTGCCGTCTCCCTTCCAAGAATACTGTACCTGCCATCCAGTGCTCTTCCGCAGAGGTAGACCATAAACCATCTGCCATCTTCTGTCTCTACCAGGTCCCCGTGTCCGCATCTCTGAATTGCAGCACTTTCGTCTTTCTGCCTCATTATCGGATTGTAGGGACATCTCTCATAGATGCCAAAGAGCTCTTTTGACCTGGACACAGTAACCCTGTGGCCGGGGCCGGTACCACCTTCAGCTTCAAGCAGATAGTAATATCCGTCTTTCTTGTATAAATGCGGCCCTTCGGGAGCTCTTTTATGGTCTCCGTAGTAAAGAAGCTGAGCTTCGGAAATCTTCTTCGTTCCGGATTTATCCAGCTCGAAGATCCTCGCTCCACGGTTTAGGAGCATATATCTCCTGCCGTCATCATCATTAAAGATACTTGGATCGATTCCATCTTCATCAATGAAAACAGGCTCAGTGTAAGGGCCTTCCGGCTTATCAGAGCTTACAACAATCTGCCTTCTGTAAGTTGGTGGAACATCGTTTAGCCTGTAGGTCGCCGTTATGTAAAATCTTCCCTCGTAGTAGGAAATATCAGGAGCCCAGTAGCCCCTTCCGCCTTCAAGTTCATCAAGATGTGCCCAGTCAGGGTTTGTTATGGCATGTCCTATTATCTCCCAGTGAATAAGGTCTCTCGAATGAGAGATCGGAATACAGGGGAAAAAGATGAAGGAAGAATTGACCATATAGTAGTCAGAGCCAACTCTTACAATTGACGGATCCGGGTAAAAACCGCGCCTTACGGGATTGTGATAGTAATCCTCGTATTTATGTCCAAAATGCCCTTCTAGGTATTTTTCAATCTCAACATATCCCTGAGCTATTGAATCCTCAGGATATTCATCATACATATTCTCATAGCTTTGTCTAAGGTCATGTGCGATATCCCATGGCGTCACAAGGTCCTTATCACCTTCAAGAGGATCCATGCCACATCTTTCAACCAGATATTTAAACACTTCTATGTCGCCGGATTCAGCGCCAAAGTGCAGCACGTTTCTGTGCTCATCATCATATTCATTAAGGCTGATCCTGGAGTATTCAACAAGGTATTTAAGGATGTCCAAATTCCCGAGCTTTGCAGCTTCAAACAGAGCCTCCTTACTTACAAGCGAAGGCTCATTTATAAGTATCTCTTTTAATATGTCAAGGTCATCATGCCTTATCGCATCAATCATTGGAGCTCCTCTAGTATAAAACTCTTAAAGTCAGCGTGTCCGTGTTCTTTATTATCGCATCCCCCAGGCAGCGCAAATATTCCAAGCTTCGCCCCTACCCAGGTGTGGTCCGAAGGCTTGTAATCTATGCCAAGATCAAACATCTTTATTCCATCAAATGAAATGCAGACCTTGAGTTTCATATCTTCTATTTCCGGGCTATGAGTAACGTTCTGAAAATAGGTATCTGCACCGGTGAAGGTCATAACCCATTTGATGTTTTTGAGAGCGTCCTCCAAAGAAAGTCCGCTGTCTTTTACATAGTTCTCAAAAAGCTCAGAGAGGTCTGTTGCTTCACTCTTGTGCGCATCATCGCCCTCAGAGTGAATGGTTCTTACATAATATTTGCCCTCTGCATCTTTCTCAATAAAAGCAGCCACGTACTGCCCGCCTGTCATGCAGACGCCCGCTCTTTCTCCCGGCAAAAGCCCTGATGCATCCATTTCAGCTTCTGCCCTAAAGGAAGGGTAAATCAGCTTCTGCGTAAGAACATTGCTGCTCCTCCACAGAACGGGCATATCATCATGAGACGGATTCTGGCAAAAGAGCCTTAAGCCGCCTCTTTCAGCGCCGTTTTCATCTGTTACACTTCCATAAAAGCTATCGTCGTGATCACCCATCCATTGCCACGAAAGATTTGGTTTACCGTCCTTAAAATCATCTGACCCTTCAAGATATACGGGTTCTTCGCTTGTAATAACAGGCTTATCCAGCTCAAAAGCCGGCTCTCCGACTCCGTTTTCATCAGGATTTATTCCGATAACAGGCCATCCGCCCTTCCAGCATACCGGTTGAAGATGACATATCCTTCCATAGAGTCCTCTGTCCTGGAAATGGAGGAAATACTCTTTTCCATCAGGGGTATCCACAAGTCCTCCCTGGTGAGGGCCGTTGATAACAGTGCTGCCCTGAGCCATCACAGTCTTTATCTCATAGGGGCCGTGAATATCTTTTGACCTGAGTGCAACCTGATAGCCCTCCCTTACACCACCGGCCGGAGCAAGGATATAGTAAAATCCATCCCTTTTATAAACTTTGGGACCTTCTATTGTCACAGCCGGATGAGATGGGTCATTTCCGTCAAAGACAAAGTGATCTTCACTTATAGCCTTCAGTCCGTCGGGGCTCATCTCAAATATTCCGAGAATGCTCTTAAAGCCGATTCTGGACTTGGCATATCCGTGAATGATATAAGCCCTTCCATCCTCATCCCAGAACGGGCATGGGTCAATAAGACCTTTCCCTTCAAGGACAAGAACAGGCTCTTCCCACTCTCCCAATGGGTCTTTTGTCCTTACTACGTAGTAGCCTTCATCCGGCATTCCGTAGTAGATGTAGAACATTCCCTCATGGAATCTGATGGCAGGAGCCCAGACGCCCTCGGAGTGCCTCGGTATCTTAAATCTCTCCTGCCCAATATTTTTAAGGGCATAGTTAACCAGCCTCCAGTTCACAAGGTCTTTTGACACAAGGATTGGAAGCCCAGGTGTGTAATTAAAGCTGCTGGCAGTCATATAAAAGGTATCTCCGACCCTTATTACATCAGGGTCAGAGTAATCTGCAAACAGCACAGGATTTCTGAATTTATCTCCAAGATCAGAATAAGTTTTCATGTCTTTATCATCCGTTTATCTCAATATTCGTAGTGTCTTTTAAAAACTCTTCATCTGCAAGGAGAGATGCATAAACTCCGCCAAGTTCCCTTAGGCCCTTAGCTATCATGCCTGCATATAGCATTGCTCCTTCGTACTTTAAATGGGAGTTATCTATCTTACCCTCAGGAGCCCAATTGGCTTCTCCGGGCGCAAGATTCATATAGTACTTCTTTGAAGCCTCATCACCTGTCTTAGTTAAAAAGTCCCTGCTCATGGTAAAAAGATCCACAACCGGAACATCAAATTCTAAAGCAGCTTCCTTCATGCCCTTTACATACTCGGTATGCTCTGAGGGCTTAAGATTACCGTTTTCATCAAATAGCCTTCTTTCAACCGAAGTGATGAAAACAGGATATGCGCCTTTATTTCTGGCTACATTCACATACTTGCCAAGATTGACAATAAACTCTCCATGAGGATCCGTGTATCTTGAAGGGTCATTTTTCTTCTCATCGTTGTGGCCGAACTGAATAAAGAGAAAGTCCCCTTTTGTAATCTCATCATAAATTGGTGCAAGACGTGATTCATCTATAAAGCTCTTGGTGCTCCTTCCGTTTACAGCTCTGTTGCAAACGCAGACATCCATGGCAGTGAATCTGTCAAAAGCCTGTCCTATTCCTGTCTGGGGATAAGTTGATGCCTTGTTGGTAGCTACCGTTGAATCTCCTGCCCAGAAAATATGTCTCATAATTCAATCTCCTAAAGCTAATATTTAGTCAAAATAAAAGCCATCCGGGTATATTTTCATGGCCAAACTGAATTGATTTTTCGATGAACAGCTTAAGTATAGCCATTTGTAACAATAGAAAAATCACTGAAGTTTGGACATAAAATATACCCGGATGGCGTATCATTCACTATAGTTGAATCAGGTCAACGATTACTCTTTAACGGCTCCTACGTTAACACCCTTTACGAAGTACTTCTGAAGGAAAGGATAAAGAAGCATGAAAGGAAGGATTGCACAAACAATGGCTGAATAGTACAGAGTACTCTGTGATACCTTATAAGCCGTCGTCGGCGTATCTCCGTCCATGACCATAACTCTCAGGATGTACTGGAAGTTAACCTGATCACGGTTTGTGATGTAGATCTGAACTGTTGAATAGTCGTTCCATACAGTTACGGCAAACATCAGACCGATTGAAGCAAGGGCTGCCTTTGAAAGAGGAAGCACGATCTTGAAGAAGATACCCATTGGTGAGCATCCGTCAATCTTAGCTGCTTCAAAAAGTGATCCCGGTATTCCTTCAAAGAAGTTACGCATAAGAACCAGGTTGTAAACATTCATACCATGCTTAACAACAAGAATCCACATCTTGTTAAGAAGGCCAAGCTGTTTCATAACCAAGTACTCAGGGATCATACCACCTGAGAAGATCATGGTGAAGAGAAGGAAGTATGCAAAAAGTGTTCTTCCGGGCATCTCGTACTGTGAAAGTACATATCCACCAAGGGTTGACATTACAAGACCAAGCAGTGTTCCAAGAATTGTTGTAACAACTGAATTAACGAATGGCTTGTAAAGCTTAGCTGTGTGAAGGATTGTACGATATCCGTCAAGTGTTGGCTGATTCGGGAAAAACTGGAATTTGTAAACACCAACGGCGTTGAAGGAATCAACAACAACCTTCCAGATTGGGAACAGAACTATAAGTCCCAACAAAATAAATACTATGTAATTTACTACGTCAAATGCATCGGTCTTTTTCTTACGACCTGCACCAAATTCTACTCTCTTTGCCATCGTAAGCCTCCTTAAATAATACCGCGGCCGCGGACTTTCTTGCTGGCCCAGTTACAAATAAGTACCAGTGCGCATCCAACCAGTGACTTGAAAAGACCTACCGCTGTTGTGTAACCATAGTTAGGAATAGCTGTCATGAAGGTCTTACGATAGATGTATGTTGAAATAACATCTGAAACAGCAAATACTCGGTTGTTGTACATAACGAATACTGACTCAAAGAGGTTAAGAACCTTAGCCAGATTCAGGATAAGTACGATGATTACTGTGTTGAGAAGTTCAGGTACTGTTACATACCAGATCTTCTGAAGTCTTGTAGCACCATCGATATCTGCTGCTTCATAGAGCTCGGGGTTAATTCCTGAAAGAGTTGCCAGGAAAATAACGGTTCCCCATCCTGTTTCCTTCCAGATATTTACCAGATAGTAAACAGGTCGCCAGAGCGTGAGCTCGTGCATGAAATCAATACTCTCTTTTATAAGTCCCCAACTCTTAAGTGTTTCATTTACGAAACCTGTTGAAGAAGTTGAAAGGAAAAGTGTGAAGATAGCTGCTGTAACTGTCCAAGACATGAAGTGTGGCAGGTAGATAACTGTCTGCAGCACTTTCTTGGCGAACAGGTTTGCCATCTCATTGATAAATACAGATACAATAACCGCAGTACCTGTGGTGATCAGCAGCTTGATGATAGAAAGCTGTAGTGTATTAAAAAAGGCTTTCCAGAAATCAGCGTCTGAGAACATCTTCTCAAAATGTTTAAAGCCTACCGGTTCCAATTTCTTAAGTGTGTAATCATAAAATGCATATCTTACGCCCAGCATTGGCCAATAGTAGATAATAAGAACATAGATAACTACAGGAAGAAACATAAGATAAAAACCTCTGTGGTTCCATATACGCATACCCAAAGGCTTTTTATTTAATGTTTGTCCTGTGGATGTAACCTTCTGTGTTTTGCTCATTTTACTGCCCCATTCATATTCATACTTGTTGATTGTGGTAAAGGAAAGGATTTCTTTAAAGTTCTGCATGGGCACCCGGATGGATGCCCATACAGTTTATAGATAGTTTAAAAGAATTGGTTTTGAAAAAAGAAATTACTGTGCGTTAAGCTCGTCAAGGATCTCTGTGATTGTATCGCCCCACTTAGCCTGGTACTCAGCGATAGCATCCTCTGCGCTCTTCTTACCTGCAACAACTTCGTTCATAAGAGTTGTCTTATCTGTTGCAAGATCAGCCTCAACCTCTGTGAGGATCTCTGATGAAGGTGACTGAGGAGCATCTACACAGTTCTCTGTGAAGAACTTGTTACCAGCCTGTACAAGCTCGTCGTTATCTACGAAACCGTTTGTAAGAGGAGCAATAACAAGTACGGGATCAAGGTGATTCTTCTTCCATACAGAGTTAGGGTCGTTAGGTGACTGCTTAAGGTGGAACTTGCCTTCCTCGTACTCATAATCCTTCTTCTTGTCAGGATCATCAGGGTTAGTTGTGAATGACTCTGCGTGTGTTGACCAGTGAACATCCTCAGCACCATATGTCCAAAGTGTCTGAACCTTGTCACCGTCAAGCATTGTCTCAAGGAGTGCATCGAAGATAGCCTGCTCACGAGAGTTGTCTCCGTCGCCATCATCTGTGATTACCCATACAGGAGCCTCACGGTTGATGTATCCGCCCCATGTATCCTTGATTTCCTTGATAGGAGGAAGCTGTACAAGTCTGTCATCGCCAAGATCTGTATCAACATCGTTCTTGTCAAGGTTATCTGTAAGAGTTCTAAGCCATGTACCAGCCCAGTAAGTGAATACACCTTCTGATGTTGACTGGTCATTTGAGAACCATTTCTCACGTGCTGTCTTTGTTGAAGCTTCCTCAGTATCCTTATCGATTACGCCATCAGCGTAGCCCTGAGCAAGTCTTGTAAGAGCATCGATTGTAGCCTGCTCCTGGAATCCGTCAACCCACTGTCCGTCCTTCTGGTAGATAGCTGGGTAAGCACCCTGCCAGAACTCAGGCATGTAGTTGATGTATGGAGCCTCGTCAAGCTTACCGAATCCTGCTGCGATAACACCTGTCTGGCCATCCTTTGTGAAAGCCTTGAGCATGTTGTAGTAGTCATCGAATGTCTTGATGTCATCAACCTTAAGTCCTGCAGCATCGAGCCATGACTGCTTGATGTATGTAACACATCCGTTACCGTATGTAGGAGCGAAAGCGTAAAGCTCGCCGTTTGCAGTCTTCATGTTCTCGTTGATTGAAGGAAGTGTGATCCTTGACTGGAACTCTGCGTTTGCATAAGCATCAGCCATGTTCCAAAGGATTCCTGTGTTCTGATACTGCTTGAACATTGTAGCGCTCATGATAAGAGCATCAGGATACTGTCCGTCACCGGGCTGTCCTGTTGTAAGGAGCTGAGCTACATTGTCCTTGTAACCTGAGTGCTCAGGCTGGTTGATGTGAAGCTTGATGTCATGTCCGAGCTTCTCTGAAACAGCTGCTTCCCACTGCTCGATGAAAGCATCCTGTCCGTTATCAACGTTTGCTGTAAGTGTTCCGTCTACTGTGATGTAGAGGTCTGTGAGCTCATAGTCGCCTGCAGGAGCTGCCTCTGTAGCCTCTGTAGCAGTTGCATCAGTTGTCTGAGCTGCTGTGTCAGTGCTCTGGCCGCCGTCTGTTGTTGCAGGTGCTGATTCTGATCCGCATGCTGCAAGAGAAGCAACCATTGCTGTTGAAAGAATTAATGATAAGACTTTCTTTTTCATTTAATTTGTTCCTCCCAATTTGATTTTTGAAAATTAAATGTAAGCACTTTCATTTGCTTGTAACTGTACTTTATCATGTATCTCAATCCATTGCAAGTACAAATTTTGTAAGATTTGTAACAATCTCTCCGGACTTTTGTCGAAAGTGGCATTTATAAGGCAATTTTGGAAAGTGCTTACATGTAAAAGTTTACAAAAAATTTATTTAAAGTGTCACTCCTCTTTTCCATATTGCCATATCATGGAAACCTGCCAGTTCACTTTTAAGCTTTTCACCGGATGCTGTTCTTACTATCTTGTCAAAGAGTTCATCAGTGAGATCCTCAAAGGTTTCTCCGTCTAATATACGGCCTGCACAAAAGTCGATCCAATTGCCCTTCTTCTGAGCAATGGTATTGTTGCTGGCTATTTTCATAGTAGGAACGGGACATGCAAAAGGTGTTCCTCTTCCTGTTGTAAAGAGCACAATCTGAGCTCCTGCACTGGCAAGGGCTGTTGCTGCACACAGGTCATTGCCGGGTGCGCACAAAAGGTTGAGTCCTGTCGTCTCAGTTCTCTCACCATATTCCATAACGTTCATTACAGGATAATCGCCGGACTTCTGTGTGCATCCAAGGGACTTATCCTCAAGTGTTGTAATTCCGCCCGCCTTATTTCCGGGAGATGGATTCTCATATATAGGCTCGCCCTGCTTTGTGAAGTACTCTTTGAAGCCATTGATCATATTAACGGTATCTTCAAAGGTCTTTTCATCCTTACATCTATTCATAAGAATAGTTTCTGCTCCGAACATCTCGGGAACCTCAGTCAAGATGCTGGTTCCGCCGTACTCTATGATGCGGTCTGAAATTCTTCCAACAAGAGGATTTGCAGTGATTCCGGAGAAGCCGTCGCTTCCGCCGCACTTAAGTCCGATTATGAGCTTGGAAAGATCTGCATCTGTTCTTTCATCAGCTGATGCTGTATCTATAAGCTCTTTTAACAGATTAAGTCCATCCTCCATCTCGTCATCTGACTTCTGGCATACCAGGAACTTGACTCTGTCCTTGTCATACTCTCCTATATAAGGCATAAGAACATCGATGTTGCTGTTTTCGCAGCCAAGGCCGAGAACCAGGACTCCGCCTGCATTCGGGTGTCTTATAAGATCAGCAAGGATCGTTCTTGTGTGCTCCTGATCATCACCTGTCTGTGAGCAGCCGTAGTTATGGGTAAAAGCAACCACTTCGTCAATGCTTCCCTTAATATAAGAATTAGCCTGTTTGGCAAGAGCTGTTGCTATGTTGTTCACACAGCCGACAGTAGGGATTATCCAGATCTCATTCCTAATACCTACTCTTCCGTCTCCTCTTACAAAGCCCTTAAATGTCCCTTTTCTACTGGCCATTTTGGCTTTTTTGGCAGGAACATATTCCGGATCAGGCTGATACCTGTAATCAAGGATTCCCTCAAGATTTGTCTTTATATCATGAGTATGAACCCATCTTCCCGTTTTTATCTCTTCAGTAGCATGTCCGATGGCATAACCGTATTTCACAATGTCTTTTCCATCTTCAATATCCCTGACAGCCATCTTATGGCCCGCAGGAATGTCCTCCAAAGCCGCTACCACTGTACTATTCCCAAGAGTTACACTGTCTCCCTTTTTAAGCTCTTCAAGGCAGACAACCACATTGTCATCAGGATGGATCTGTAAAAATTTGCCCATTTGTAACCTACCCTTCTTTATCTTTTGAAACAAATTTGTAAGCGTTTACAATAAAATCATATCTATTCCCACTCAATACGTCAACAAATTTTTCTATTGTATTTAGCATGGCAGTCCTGTATAATACATTTGAAAAAATTTATGAAAATGCTTTCATAATTTATTTCATAATCAAGAGTTGGAGGGTATACAAAATGAAAAGATTTATGGATGAGGATTTCCTTCTGCAGTCTGAATCTGCCAAGAAGCTTTACCATGACTATTCTGAGAATATGCCTATCCTTGACTATCATTGCCACATAAGTCCCAAGGAGATAGCCGAGGATCGTCATTTCGATACGATCACACAGGTATGGCTCGGAGGAGATCATTACAAATGGCGTATGATGCGCTCTTTCGGGGTTGATGAAAAATTCATCACAGGAGATGCATCAGACAAGGATAAATTCCTTATGTTCGCAAAATGCCTTGAGAAGTCTGTAGGTCACCCGCTTCATCACTGGGCACACCTTGAGCTTCGCAAGTATTTCGGATATCAGGGAGTTCTTAATTCCAAGACAGCTGAAGAGGTGTATGACCTGTGCAACAAGGTCCTTCAGGATCCTGCCACCAGCGTAAGATCACTTATCAAGGCTTCCGGTGTAACACTTATATGCACAACAGATGATCCTGTTGATACACTTGAGTGGCACGACAAGATCAAAGAAGATACTACTTTCGACGTCAAGGTTCTTCCCGCATGGAGACCTGACAAGGCTAAGAATATCACCAAGTCTGAGTTCACAACATATCTTGAGACTCTTTCAAATGTAAGCGGAGTTAAGATCGACTCCTTCAAATCTCTTAAGGAGGCTCTTAGGGTAAGACTTGACTACTTTGCTTCAAAGGGCTGCACCGTAACGGATCACGCTCTTGAGTATGTTATGTACTACCCTGCTTCAGAGGAAG
>JAEEGH010013827.1_pt1 | contig 17833 bp, 12 predicted proteins | sample 9134181 | NCBI WGS metagenome assembly JAEEGH01 (sample SAMN16246544, study PRJNA631951) | gut metagenome | biome: gut microbiome; feature: rumen; material: DP-attached | host: Bos | place: Iran: Karaj | collected 2018-10
AATGTATCTTTGCATCATAATTCAACATATATGTAGATTTAATATGTGTTTTACAATTTAATTTATCAGATAAGTTAGTTTATAATGGAAGACTATTCAGAATATTCAGTGACCGAATTGGTGAGGCTTTTAGGCTCACGCTTCAAGGATTATCGGCTGAGAGCCAATATGACCCAGAAAGAAGTGGCGGAGATGTCGGGGTTATCCATGATGACTATCCATCGGTTCGAGAACGGCATGGTCAAGAACATTTCACTAGGCACTTTCCTCTTGCTCCTGAAAGCGGTCGGAAGCATCAACGACCTAAATGAGCTCATGCCTGAACAGCCTGAATCTCCTTATTTGTACGATGACAACCAAAAAAAAGCACAGCGTGTGCGACATAAGAAATGAAAGAAGTCTTGAAAATATTCCTTTGGGGCATGGAAATCGGCCGTTTGATGTGGCATGAAGGCCGACATTTGTCCTACTTCAACTACAATCCGGAGTTTCTTCGCGGGAACCTCGACGTTGCACCTTTGACAGCCTCCATCCATAATCCTTTAAGCACCCGTGCCATTTTTGGTGAAGCGGAGCGTATCTACCAGAAGCTACCTTCTTTCATCGCCGACTCGCTTCCCGATGCCTGGGGCAACCAACTCTTTGACCAATGGCGCAAAGAAAACCACCTATCCGAAAGGAGCGTGACCTCATTGGAAAAGTTGGCGTTCATCGGCAAACGAGGCATGGGAGCATTGGAGTTTGTGCCAGAGATTGACCGTGGTGCCATGCCAGACAAAATCGACATCAAAGCCTTAGCAGTCTTAGCTGAAAAAATTGCCATAGAACGCGAAAACGTTAAGATTCTCCCCGACGAATCGCTCACCCTGCAATCCCTGATTTCTGTCGGGACATCGGCAGGAGGCCGCCAGCCCAAAGGAATCATCGCCATCAACAAAGAGACTGGTGAGATTCGCTCCGGACAAACCGAAGTCGACCCTGACTATGATTACTATCTATTGAAGTTCGGCGACGAGAAGCGTTCGTCGGCCGAGTTGGAGCAGACCTATTACGAAATGGCTTTGGCGGCTGGCATCAATATGATGGAGTCGCGTTTGCTCGAAGTGGATGGCACGAAGCATTTCCTGACCAAGCGTTTCGACCGAAACGAGACGGGGAAGCTCCACACCCAGACCCTTGCTGCAATGGATCCTGAAGCCGACAGTTACGAAAAGTTGCTGATTGTGTGCCGGAAACTACACCTTCCCGAAGTGGATTGCCAAGAAGTGTTCCGTAGGCTCGTGTTCAATATCCTTGCCAACAACACCGATGACCACCACAAGAACTTCACATTCATCATGAACCGACAAGGATTGTGGAGGCTCTCCCCTGCTTACGACCTGACTTATATTTTCGACACAGGAGGCTATCTGCCCAACAAGGAACATTGCCTGATGATTGGTGGAAAGATTCGGGATATCAGTCGCGAAGACATTCTCTCATTTGCCAATGAAAACGGCATTCGCACTCCAGAGTCCATCATTCGCAAGGTGGCATCTGCAGTGGCTTCTTTCAGGGCTTTGGCGCAAAAAAACGGCGTGAAAGAGGAATGGATAGGCCGCATAGAAAGTTGTTTGTCAGAACACCTTTCAGCATGGGGATTCGCTACCAACCCAAAGTCTTTTTCGTTTTCGACCCCATCAGGGCACAACATTGAGGGCGCACACATTGAAGCCGCATATAAAGGCAACTTTCATCTCCATGCCACCATTGACGGGAAGGCCTATAAATACATTCTCCGCATGAGCACCCAAGACCATAACGAGATAACCGAGACTGGCCTGTCGAACCTAACTGAAGATATGATGAAGGAATTGGTCAGCCGTTATTTACTTCCAAAAGTCTAATCCCCTAGTTCGGTCGGATTTGCAATCCGACCGTATTGAAACAGCGGATTTGCAATCCGCATTGCATTGTTTGTTAACGGATTACAAATCCTTATATTCAAGCCAGGCGGATTACAAATCAGCCTGAACCTATGGTTTCACTTCACACGAATCTCAAACCCCGACCAGTCCTTGTTCTCGGTCAACAAATCATAGTAATAACAGATGTTCTCCTCGGTGATTTTCTCACCATTTACTGAAATGATTTGGTCGCCAACCTTGAACTTCTCTTTACCGTCGACAAGGCGAGTCATAATTCGCAAAGTGCCATCGGCGGTAGAAACGCGGTAAGCAGGCGCATCGAAAGGCTTGGCTTCAACGGTCTCATGCGGCTTGGCATACATCTGTAGATTTCCGCCCCGAGACGAGATAATCCAATCGTATTTCGAAATTGCATTGAGACCCATGTTGTTACTTGACAATGATTTCACATATAAGACTTCGGTTTCCTTGTCGGCACCAGCCAGGTTGAGACGCTCTTGATTTGCCCACACAAATGTCTGTTTGTCGGTATGTCCTCCAATGGCTTGTCCGTACGAACCTTCAAAAACGTAATCCTCCTTTTGAGGGTTGTTAACCCGTTGCTCATCCTGCAGCAAAAAAGCCGCGGCGCCATTGCCCGTGTCAAAGATGCATTCATATTCTACACCGTTGATTCGTGGATAAACCCACAAAACATTCATCTTAAACTTGCATTTGATTGGGATAAATTCAGTCGTGTCGACAATTAGGGAATCAGGTAACTCATACATCATGTCGTTCGCAAAATCAATCTTATAGCGAATCAAGTTAAGGCCTTGGAAACCAATGATATTACGCAGCGACAAAGATGACTCCTTTTGACAAATGGGTGGCTCCGGGCCTAAATTGGCCACACCTACTCCATCCGCCACCACCATATCCGTTTTTATTGTCACTGGCAAAGTCGTCACTTTTACCTTTGACTTTTTGTCGGCCCCAGAAATCCTGTGGTTATAAAACTTCATCCCTTCAGGTTTGGTGCTTGGGGTGTACATGAGCAGAGCAAACGAATTGACACCTGAATCATACATCACCGTGTCCATTTCCCCATTGATTTCAGCCTTGAGCAACATTTGGTTCTTCTTGTTGACAACAAAACGGATGGTGTCACACGCCGAGTTGACACTAAAACTTTGAATGTCATTAACGATTTTAGCGGTGTGAATCAACAGTCCAACCGTTCCGCATGATGTCATGGCCATCACCATCGAAAGCATGACCATATATTTCAGTAATTTATTCATAGCTATTCTACTTACTTTTCAGGATAGGCTATCCTCACATGATAAATGCTCATCAGCTTCTTTTTCAAAACCTTGCGAGCAGTTTCTATATCGTGTAAAGTGAGGTCGGTGTTGAGGAACTGTCCTGCCTCCATCTGCTTGTTGATGATATTGTCGACCAAGTCGCTGATTTTCTTCTCGTCGGGGTCTTTCAGACTGTGGGAGGCAGCTTCGATGCTGTCGGCCATCATCAACACGGCGGTCTCGCGCGAGAAGGGTGCCGGACCGTGATAGGTGAACGGCGTCGGGTCGATTTCCTCGTCGGGATGGGCCTTTTGCTCGTTGATGTAGAAATAGTCAGTGCGTCGCGTGCCGTGGTGGGTGCGGATGAAGTCAATGATGCGCTCAGGCACATGCGCTTTGTGTGCCATTTCGATGCCATCGGTCACATGCGAGATGATGATTTCGGCGCTTTCAATATTAGAAAGGTCGTTGTGCGGGCTATATGCGCCATGCTGGTTCTCAGTGAAATACATCGGATTCTTGATCTTTCCGATGTCGTGATACAAAGCACCTGTACGGGCCAACTGGGTATCGCCGCCAATCTCAAACAAAACCTCTTCACAAAGGTTGGCAACTTGGATGGAATGCTGGAAAGTACCTGGTGCAGTGGCGGCCAACTCTCGCAGCAAAGGTGTGTTGGTATTACTCAATTCCATCAACGAAAGCGAGGTGGTCACTCCAAAGATACGCTCAAACATAAGGATGAGCGGTTGCGCCAAAAGGGTGAACAACGCATTCAGCAACAGCAATAGCACCACTGACCAATCGATCTCGGAAGTGGACAGGAAAGTGAAAGCAAGATACACCAACAGATAGCCCACAAACACAAACAACGCTGCCTGAATAAAGCGGTGGTGCGTGCGGGTATTCGACATGCCAAACACCGTGACCACCGTAGCCACCAGCTGCATGAAAATGAACTGGAAGGGATTGGGCACCACGAGCGAAATCAGCATCACGGCGAAGACCTGTGTGGAAAAAGCCAAGCGCAGGTTGAAAAACGAGCCCACCATGATAGCCAAAAGACAAACAGGCATCATGTAGACCAGCCCCGGTACAAACTTGACCAATATGTACGAAGGGATGACAATCATCAGCATGAGTGTCAGCAGCAGTACGATGTTTTTCATTTGGGCAAACACCTTCTTATGCAGTTTGTTGCCATACAAGCCCATCAACACGAAGACCAAGGTGACAAGGAAAATCTGGCTCAACAACACTCGCAACGACTCGTCGCTCGACATGGAGCGTGTGGTATACTCACGTTGCAACGAATCCAACTTGTTGTAGATATTCTCGTCAACCAATTCCCCTTCTGAAACGATAACTTGATCCTTCTGCACCATCCCGTAAGTCAGCGAAATGGCAGCTACCGCCTTGTCGACTTCCTTCTTAGTCAGGTCTGCGTTGTAAAACACGTTTTGGCGCAACGCACCATTGACAAGTTCAGAGAGCAACTTTCTATCAATCTGCTTATCAGTATTTTCCAACATCTCAGCAACGGCTTCCGTAGCACTATTCATGCTATATAACTCTCCGTAACGGACACTGCGCATCACCTTGTTGCGAATGACATTCACTTCCGAGCTCGACTTCAGATTGGCAGTTGCATTATCATAGGCAACGATGCCCTGCTCCTCAATGGAATCGAACACATTGAAGAGACAGTCCAAGTTGCGGTCTCGATTGAGATGTGAATTGGCATCCCATTGTGACTCGAAGTTGACAAACAAAAGGTTACGTGAGGCACCCATCTCTTCATCATTGAAAACAAAGATGGGCTTCACCTTAGCTTTGGCGGCATCCGTCTCCGCATTCAGGGTTTCATAATCCTTGTAAATCGGGAAGTCGAACGGGGCATAGAGTGTCTCGTGTTGCCAAGGCTTTGAGAGTTGGTATTCGTACTTGAACTTGCCTGTGCGCGGCATCTGCCAGCAAACCAACACGATGGCCACCACAAAAACGAAAACCCTACCTATATTATAATAACTATGCCTAATTCTATTGAAGAAATCCTTTATCTTACTCATAGCCAAATACTTAATAATCAGCATTGCCGATTAAACCGAGGGCTAAATTAAGAAAAACTCCAATCACTTGAAAAAAAACGAAGAAAAAAGGCGATTTGCACCGAATAGTTCACTAATTTAGCGGTCAGAAAAACGACAAGAAAATGACCTACGGCATCTGCAACCTTACTGCCATCGCGTTGCGTAAAGAAGCCCGACATGCCTCGGAGATGGTGAGCCAACTGATTTACAATGAAACATATACGGTTTTGGACAGCACCAAGGAATGGGTGTTGATACAAACCGATGACGGTGCCTATCCTTATCAAGGCTGGATACAGACGAAGCAGTTTTGCGAAATCAGCGAAGTGGAGTTCAACACACTGAAGGGCAAGACTCCTTATCTAATTAATAAGCCCGTCGTGCAGTTTAACGGGCTGCTTCTAACTATGGGAACACCGCTCTACGAGCCGCATCCCGACGCCGTGTTGATGCCCGCCGAGTTTCATCCTGACCTCTTTGTCGACTACGCCAAGCGTCTGCTTGGCGCGCCTTACCTCTGGGGCGGCCGTATGGCAATGGGTCTCGACTGCTCGGGATTGACTAAGGTATGCGCCCGCTTGGCAGGTCTCGTCCTGCCCCGCGATGCCTCTCAACAGGTGAAATGCGGCGACTTGGTGTATTTCCTACAGGAGACACAGTCAGGCGACTTGGCCTTCTTTGGTGATGAGGACGGCATCATCACGCATGTAGGCATCGTCATGGGCGACGAGCAAATCATCCATTGCTCGGGGCACGTGCGCATCGATTATTTGGACCAGACGGGCATATTCAACAAGGAGAAAAATGAACATACACACCACTTGCAGGCCGTGAAACGGATGATATGATGAGATTACAGAATCTCACCCACACAAAAAAGCGAAAAAAAGCTGAAACAAAAGTTTTTCGCAATGAATTTTACTATATTTGCACCGCGTTTTTAAACGGAACAACAAACTTAAAATCATCATTATCATGAGGAAATCATTGTTTATTGCATGGGTATTGGCGGCCATCTGCATCATACCTTCGTGCAAGAAAGAATCCCTGAAAGACAAAGTCGTTTTTGGCGACACCCAAGGAATGTCCGTAACATCTTATGACAGTGTTACTTTGGTAGAACAATATAGCCATACGTCATGGGGCTACTCTTTGGACCTCAACGGGGATGGACAAGATGACATTCAGTTCCATTCGGAAATTCTCGGTTCAATACAATTTGGACAGGACATCGTTACTACTCTCGCATGCATAAATGAAAACGTCGCATTGTTGGGCTATTCCAAGAACCAAGTGTTATACCTCCACATTGATTCGACTTTCCATACCGAGGATAGCGTTTGGTGGGATGTTAACGTATATAAAACCTATACTTGCGAAGCCATTGACGAGACTGACCAGGTCGTGCAAACAAATGAAAAATTCGCTCTCCTTGAAAACGACGCCAACGACAACTTCGATAAAGATTACACCTTCAAGAACACCAATGTCATCCTAAAAGGCCGATCCCAAACCTATTTTGAGGTACCCGAAACCGTTGATCATGTACTCTACACTTACCAGGTCAACCACAAAGGCAACTGCGATGTATTTCCAATGGATGAAGTAAAATACATCGGTTTCAAAATCACCGAAAACGACAAGAGCCGTCTCGGCTGGATGAAAATCATCCTCCACCACGATTCTGTCGAACTTTTGGAAACCGCTATTCAGAAATAATTTACACCCGCATTTCAAGAACGAAACAACAACTTAAGCGCCATAATACCATGAAGAAATCATTGCTATTTGCATTATTACTGGCAACAATCTGCATTATGCCTCAATGCAAGAAAGACCCAAGCGGACAAAATGTAGAACCTATCACCGACAAAATAACCTTCGGAGACACAGTTGGTATGCATGTAGTTAAATATGATTCAACATTTTTCAGATACTATACCCCTCATGAAGAAATGTATCCTACATTTGAAATTGACATTCTCACTTGTGACACATTTTTGGATTTCAATAATGATGGAAACGAAGACATCCATTTTTCATCAGGACAAGGTAAGTTTTGGCTTTTCCAAGAGGTTTATAATGATGAGTATTTCTCCATCCGCAGTATCTCAAATTCCACCATCCTAGGCGATTTGTACTGCGACCAAGTCAGTTGCGATGTCTATCGTCATTCAGACACCACAATACTACAAACTAATGATACCACTGTCGTTGTTGTTGAACACTATAACAATTACAAGCCAATTTCAGAATCCGACCCTAATTTGTACACGTATAAAACCAGTATAATTCATCCTTGCAATGCAGGTGACCAGCTTTCAAAAGATGCTTACTTTGATCGGCATCCTCGGCCAGTTTATACTTTCCCTTATGAGGCTTATGGAGAAGAATACCATACAAATGACACCATTTATTATCAAGCAACCTACGATATCGACAATCCATCTTTTGATTTCCCTTTGGACGAAGAGAAATACATTGGATTCAAAATTAGAGAGAAAGACGGAGCCAATAAGTTGGGCTGGTTAAAAATCAAACTCATTTCCAAACCCGATGGCACACATCGCCTGAGATTATTGGAAACCGCTATACAGAAATAAAGGCTGAGATTCCCCTGCGGGAATGGAGGTTACCGATAAGGTTTCCTGCGGCGGCATGTGAAGATAACGATTAGTATGCTTTACTTGCCGCCGCTGGTTAACTAAACAAGCGCCCTCCATTCCCAAAGGGAATCCCACCCACAAAAAGAGAAAAAAAGTTGCGCTAAAGTTTTTCGCAATGAAATTTACTATATTTGCACCGCGATTCAAGAACGGAACAACAACTCAAACACCATAATACCATGAAGAAATCTCTGCTATTTGCGTTTTTACTGGCCACAATCTGCATCATGCCGTCGTGCAAAAAAGACCCTGCACAAAACAAAGTCGTTTTCGGCAACAGTAAAGGAATGACCGTAACATCTTACGAGGGTATTCCGTTGGTAGAACAATATGGCCATTTTTCTTGGGGCTATTATGTCGACCTTAACAACGACGGGCAAAACAACGTCCAATTCTATTCGACAAGTGAGATCATGGAAGGAGGCATCCTCACGGAACTATTTTGCGGAGTAAACACGGCGGTATTGGGCGAGCTTACCAATCAAAGGTTTTCGCTTTTGGCCAACAACGCCAACGACAGTTTCGGCAATGACAACACTTTCATGTGCACCAATGTCACACTACTTAGAAGCGACAATGAATATTTCCCGATGAATGAAGCGAAATACATCGGTTTCAAAATCATCGAAAACGACAAAAGCCGTCTCGGCTGGATGAAAGTCATCCTTCATGAAGATGAAGTCGAACTATTGGAAACTGCTATTCAGAAATAAAAAATTGGTAAAAATGAAGAAATCATTAGTATTTGTAATGTCATTAGCGGCTATCTGCATCATGTCCTCGTGCAGTAAGTTATCCAATTCGAAAACAATAACAATTGGGGACAATAGCGGGATGATGGTAACCACCTACGACAGTACTTTCTTACCATATACCCATACATTCGATGAGGATCTTTATTCTGAGCTGTACAGATGCGGAAATGTCATTGATTTGAATGGCGATGGCGTTGAGGATATCCAAATCGAATCACTCACTGGCGCAGAATATAACAACCATAATTCTGAACTCTTTTCCAAGACTACTATCATGTCGGTGGAATACAATACTTTATTATCATGTGAATACATATCATATAACAAATACTCACATTGCGATACAACCGACATCATTTGGGGAGACACCATTCGCATTTATAAAAATATTATCTACTCATGCGAAAAGACTTCTGAAGATGACTTCTGCCAAGAATTCTCTAGTTGTCAAGCAATTGCATACAACAAAGGGGATAATATTTCAAAAAATGATATTTCCGCACAATTCCCAATACATAATCCTTGTTTAGAAATTAATTACCAACCCACTCATCATTACGATTTTGATCCCTTCCCCATCAATGGCATCATTAATTACTCTACGGTTTATGAAGAATTTGTCTGCTCTAACTTCCCTTTAGATACAGAGAATTATATAGGTTTTAAAATCACTGATAACAATGGGGATGAAAAGCTCGGATGGATAAAATTCATACTTATTTCCCAGCCCGACGGCACTCATCGTCTGAGATTATTGGAAACCGCCATACAGAAATAATAAGAATCTTGAAATTTTAAATCTTCAAATCTTTAAATAACAAATAATGAACAACGCACTTATCACATTTGCGAAGCCGGACAACGAGCCTGTAAAAAGCTACAAGCCAGGCAGTCCGGAGAGAATCGAACTCCAAAAGGAACTCGAAAGACAATCCAACGAAATCGTTGAAATCCCCGCCATCATCAACGGCCAGGAAGTCCGCACGGGCGACATGGGCGAAGTGGTGATGCCCCACGACCACAAGCACGTCATCGCACGCTACCATAAGGTAGGCGAAAAGGAAGTCCGCATGGCCATCGACGCCGCCCAAGCCGCCAAGCACGACTGGGAGAACACGCCTTGGGACGAGCGCGCCGCCATCATGGCACGCATCGCCGAGATGCTGGCCACCAAGTACCGCGCCCGCATCAACGCCGCCACCATGCTCGGCCAGTCGAAGAACTGTTTCCAAGCCGAGATCGACAGCGCCTGCGAGACCATCGACTTCTTCCGCTACAACAACCACTACGCCAGCAAGCTCTATGCCGAGCAGCCCGCTTCGGCCAACGACCAGCTGAACCGTACCGAATACCGCCCGCTGGAAGGCTTCGTGTTCGCCATCACGCCTTTCAACTTCACCTCCATCGCCTCCAACCTGAACATGACTCCCGCCCTGATGGGCAACACCACCATCTGGAAGCCCTCGACGACCGCCCTGCTGTCGAACTACACCGACATGCGTATCTTCATGGAAGCCGGCCTTCCCGCTGGCGTCGTCAACTTCCTGCCTGGCAAGGGCAGCGTGATCAGCGGCGTGGCCCTGAAGGACAAAAACTTCAACGCCATCCACTTCACCGGCAGCACCGCCACCTTCAAGAGCCTGTGGAAGACCACCGGCCAAAACCTCGACATGTACAAGGCCTATCCTCGTCTCGTGGGTGAGACTGGCGGCAAGGACTTCATCTTCGTCCACAACAGTGCCGACCCGCAAGAGGTGGCCGTGGCCATCGTGCGTGGCGCCTTCGAATACCAAGGCCAGAAGTGCTCCGCTGCCTCGCGTGCCTACATCCCCGCTTCGATGTGGAACGACGTGAAGAACCGCGTGGGCGACATGATGAGCACCATCAAGATGGGTGACGTGAAAGACTTCACCAATTATGTGAACGCTGTCATCGACGAGGCCTCGTTCGACAACTGCAAGGGCTACATCGACCGCGCCAAGACCAGCAAAGACGCTGAGATCGTCTTCGGCGGCAATTGCGACAAGAGCGTCGGTTACTTCGTGGAGCCCACCGTCATCCTCGCCAAGGTGCCGAACTACGAGAGCATGGTGGAAGAGATCTTCGGACCCATCATCACCATCTACGTCTACGACGACAACAAGTTTGAGGAGATGCTGGACGTGTGCGACCAGAGCTCGCCTTACGCCCTCACCGGTGCCTTCTTCGGCAACTGCCTGAAGGCCCAGAAGATTGCCAACGACAAGCTTCGCCATGCAGCCGGCAACTACTACGTGAACGACAAGCCCACGGGAGCCGTGGTCGGCATGCAGCCCTTCGGTGGCGCCCGCGCCAGCGGCACCAACGACAAGGCCGGCGGCCTGTGGAACCTCATCCGCTGGACCAGCCCCCGTGCCATCAAGAACACCTTTGTTCCTGCTGCCGCTTACGGGTATCCTTTCCTGGCAAAAGACTAATCGTTTGTTTGTAGAGACGTGCCATGGCGCGTCTCTACAACGACAAAACACCAAGAAAAATCCGTCAAAAAGTTTGGCGGATTTTTTTATATATTTGTCGCCTGAAACAAACAAATCTTGCCATGAAACGACTATTCTCCCTTTTTACCGTTTTCATATTGGCCATAGGCATCACCAACGCGCAAGAAACCTATCGCTTTCGCACTGATGTCCCCCAAGGCATCAGCATAAAAAGCAGCACGTCTTCAGGGCTTATGCTACATTACTCCGTTAACGAAATCCTCGTTGCCGACTACGACAACGGCAACACCAAAGGGCAGGAAATCATCATGAAAGGCTGCTTTGGCTCATTTGCCGAGGGTTTGCCCAATTTGCCTTTCGAAAACCGCTATATTGCCATTCCCCAAGGTGCAACTGTCAGTCTTAGCGTCAAGGAGAACCACTGCCAGACCATTAGGGAGGTCGACCTGTTGCCCGCCGCAGAAGTCATGCTGAATAATGCCGATGGGTTGCCTAAGATACAAAAGGATATGAGCGTTTATGGCAAAGACGCCACTTTCCCATCCGAAAACGTTGCCATTACGCAACACACCCAAATCAGAGGTTTGGATGTTGTTATGCTTAACGTGACGCCTTTCCGGTACAATCCCGTACAAAAGACCTTAGAGGTCATCTACGACATGGACATCGAAATCAGCTTTGAAGGCGGCAACGGCCAGTTTGGAGATGCACGCTACCGTAACCCCGAGTGGGACGGCATCTTGCACGACCTGGTCATCAACGACGACATGCTACCCGAAGCGCATTACTACGAGCGGCTCAACGAAGCCATCCAAAACCGAGAAGAAGGATGCGAGTACCTCATCATCACCATTGACGACTCGGCCTTTATGGCTTGGGCCGACACCTTGAAATTATTCCGCACGAAGCAGGGCATACTCACCAAAGTCGCCACCACCGCCGATTGCGGTAGCAATGAACCCGAGGACATCCGTAACTATATCCTCAACGCATACGAGAGTTGGGCCATCCCGCCAGCGGCAGTTTTGCTGTTTGGCGGCAACCAGGTCACACAACCCGAATTCGGCCTCAAGCCTTTTATCTATAGGATGCCCAATAACACAATTTACGATTATCGTTATCCCACCGACAACCCTTTTGCCGACATGAATGGCGACAGCATTCCTGACTTAGCCATCAGCCGCATGGTGGTTTACAATGCTGACGATTGTCAACAACAAGTGGAAAAGCTCATCAATTTTGAGCTTTACCCTCCAACCGACCCTCATTATTACGACCATCCCGTCATCACTTCTGGATACGAGGAAGACAAATGGTTTATGATCACCTCTCAAAGCGTTGATGGCTTTTTGCGCAACCATCTTGCGAAGCATCCTGACAATCAATACATGGTTTACGACCAAATGAACCCAGAGCCCACGCCACCTGACTCCATTTGGTCTACCGACCCCAACACAGAGGCCGTATTGGATTATTTCGGGCCAAATGGCACACAATACATTCCCGCGACCATTGACGGACTCGATAATTGGGGAAACATGAGCGACAATCAACCTCTCATCAACGCCATGAGTGAAGGTGGGTTCCTAACCTTCTACAGAGACCATTCAAGCATCGAAACCTGGGGCAGCCCCTACTTATACCGCAACCACATCCCCTTAATACATAATGAAAAACCAACATTCATTTTTTCCATCGGCTGCCTAACCAACAACTTTTGGGACAATTGGTCAGCCAACATGTGCCTCTCCGAGGCCTTTTTAAGAGCAGAACCCGGGGCCATCGGATTCATTGGGACCAGCAGCGTCACCTATTCCCACTATAACGATATCGTAAGCTGGGGTATGTTAGACTATTTCTGGCCCGACTTCATGCCCACACTTGGCACCCACAACCAGCCCGAATCAGCTTATCCTTCGTTTTCTTTGGTAGCAGGCAAGGTTTTTCTCACACAACAAAGTTTCAGACCGTATTGGACGGAAGGCGTTCATAGGACGCTGAACCTCTTTTCCTATTTGGGAGAGACCTATCTCAACCTTTACACTGAAGTGCCGCGAACCATGGTTGTTTCAGCCGTTGTATATCAAAGAGAGGACATACCCGACTATACAATGACAGTCGAAGAAGGCGCTTTGATCTGCCTCGCCAAAGGCGACGAGGTTCTGCATATCGCCCAAGGCACGGGACAGGCTCAGTCTTTCGTCCTTCCCCAGATGCAGCCTGGCGAGCAGTTTGATGTTACTGTAACCAAACCCAAATGCGTCCGATTCCATCAAAATGTCACCATTATCCCTGCTTCAGGCCCTTATGTCATCATGAAAGACTACGATTTTTATGACGAAAGCTCCAACGACACTCTCGACTATGGCGAAAAAGCCTTTATTGACCTAACCTTGTTCAACGCCGGAGTAGGCATAGCCGAAAACACCCAGGTCAACCTTTCGTGCGACTCACCCTATATAGAAGTCATTAAGGGTACCGCCGACTGCCACCGGTTGGATCACGACGAGCAGATTTCCCTACAAAACGCTTTCATCATAAAAGCAAAGTATGACATTCCCGACCAAACCGAAGTCACCTTCAAAATCTCACTTGATAACGGCATCGTAGTCCAAGAATTCGTATTTCAAAAAACCGTATCGGCTCCGCTACTCCGCATTCAACCCTCTTTTAGCCTTATTACTGCCGACGAGCAACGAACCACCCATATTCTCAATGAAGGCACCACCCTCATCGGCTTCACAATAGCAAACACAGGTCATTGCAAAAGCGGCCCTGTCATGATAGATTTCAACGTGCTGGCACCTTTTGCGACGGTTGAAACGTCTCATTTTGTCATTGAAACACTTTTACCCGACAGTCTTATGCACTTAACCTTCCGTGTTGAGACTCAAACAAATGACTTATCCGGTGCTTGGCTGAAAGCGAGGCTCAGCATCACCGATGGTATTACCGAAGCTATTTATGAGCCTTCAATTCAATATGGAGGCATCTTTGAGGACTTCGAAACCGACACACTGAATCCATTTTTTACTTGGGAAAACTATGTGCATTACCCTTGGTTTTATACTGAAGCCGATGCAGCAGAAGGCCAGCGCTGCTTTGAGGCCACCCCACCTAAAAACAAACCTTCAGCGCTCACATTAAGCTCAGAAGGTTACATTCCTGCTGGGAAAATGTCGTTTTACGTCAAAACAGGCCGCTATGCTTCCAACGCACTTGAAACGCTAATCATCGAAGAAGCAACCGCCTCAGGCAATAAGACCCAAACCTTCTCAAGCGAGGAGTGGAATTATCGTGAAGCCTATGTGTTTACCGAATGCGAAACACTCAGATTCAGGATGAATATGTATGGTGAAGAAGAATTTGGCATCCGCATCGACAACATCTGTTTCCCTCCTCCGCACATTCCTATTATTTTTGCCGGTAACGACCAAATCTCCTGTAAAGGAACCAATATCGAGCTTCATGAAGCCTACGCTTACGATTATGACACTATTTATTGGACTACTGAAGGCGATGGCCTTTTTGATAACAACAATATGGTCAACGCACATTATCACCCAGGTACACAAGATTTTGTCAACGGAGAGGTCACACTAACCCTTCATGCATCAGACAGCATTCATTCAACGGTTAATTCACTGAAAGTGGTTTTGCTTGACGAATTCAATCTGGAAGGCAACATCATAGGCGACAGCATAGTCAACAAATACTCCACCCCCGTTTCTCGCTATTCCATTGATCCACAAGAAGGCATACATTATCTTTGGCAACTCGAACCCGCTGAAGCTGGTTTCATTTATGCATTGAACAACACCGTTGACATCCTTTGGAACATGGACGGAAACAACACTGAAGCCATGCTTTCGGTAACTACAGAAAACGCTTGCCAAGAGGAACCCGTGACAAAGCTAATCAAATTAGTCAGCTATGACACACCCGAATGGCACGCCATTAGTTTCGACCTCTTCCCCAACCCCACTGATGGCAAGGTCAACCTCGTCGTTGGCGAAACGCTGCAAGGCAAGGCCATCATTGAAGTCTACAACCTGTTGGGCGAGCGGATGATGGCAAAAAATACAGGTCGTTTGTTACAAGGCGAGACCATTTCCTTGGATTTAAGTCACCTTGTTTCGGGGCTCTATATTGTCAAATTGAGCACCGAAAACGGGAGTTGCTCAAAGAAAGTGAGCGTCAGGTGACAATTATTGGAAAGTAATTGCTAATTTTGCACCAAATCTAATTAGGAAAACAATGGTAAGCTACAAAGAATTAGGGCTCGTGAACACCCGCAAAATGTTCGCCAAGGCTGTGGACGGCGGCTATGCCATCCCCGCCTTCAACTTCAACAATATGGAACAACTGCAGGCCATCATCATGGCTGCCGTCGAGACCAAGTCGCCCGTCATCCTGCAAGTGTCGAAAGGCGCACGCAACTACGCCAACCAGACCCTGCTGCGCTACATGGCCCAAGGTGCCGTGGAATACGCCAAGGAACTCGGCTGCGCCCATCCTGAAATCGTGCTTCACCTCGACCACGGCGACAGCTTCGAGACCTGCAAGAGCTGCATCGACATGGGCTTTTCGTCGGTGATGATCGACGGCTCTGCCCTGCCTTATGACGAGAACGTGGCCCTTACCCGCAAGGTCGTCGACTATGCGCATCAGTTTGATGTGACCGTGGAAGGCGAACTCGGCGTGTTGGCTGGCGTGGAAGACGAAGTGGCAGCCGAAGAAAGCCACTACACCAAGCCCGAGGAAGTCATCGACTTCGTGACCAAGACCGGCGTGGACTCCTTGGCCATCAGCATTGGCACCTCGCACGGCGCCTACAAGTTCACTCCCGAGCAGTGCACCGTCGACCCCGCTACGGGTCGTCTCGTGCCGCCTCCGTTGGCCTTCGATGTGCTCGAAGCCATTGAGAAGAAACTGCCCGGCTTCCCCATCGTGCTGCACGGCTCGTCGTCGGTGCCGCAAGACGAGGTGGACACCATTAATAAGTATGGTGGTGCGCTGAAGGCTGCTGTGGGCATCCCGGAAGAGCAGCTGCGCAAGGCCGCCAAGAGTGCCGTCTGCAAGATCAACATCGACAGCGACAGCCGCTTGGCCATGACCGCCGCCATCCGCAAGACCTTCGCCGAGAAACCCGCCGAGTTTGACCCGCGCAAGTACCTCGGTCCCGCCCGCGACAGCATGAAGAAGCTCTATGAGCACAAGATCATCAATGTCTTGGGCTCGAATAACAAGCTGGAGCAGGCGTAAAGCAACATTTTTAAGCTTGATGAAAAAAGTATCGCAAAAATCCCTATTTTTGCGATACTTTTCAATTAATACATAAACGATGAACCTCAATCCCCTAACAGCCATATCGCCCGTCGATGGGCGTTACCGTTCCAAGACCGTTGAACTGGATGACTTTTTCAGTGAATTTGCCCTCATCCGCTATCGCGTGATGGTCGAAGTGGAATATTACATCGCCTTGTGCGAACTGCCCCTGCCGCAACTTGAGCAGTTCAACGGCGACTATGACGACCTCCGCGCCATCTATGAGGAATTCCAAACGGAAGACGCTTTGGAAATCAAGGAGATAGAAAAAGAGACCAACCACGACGTGAAGGCCGTGGAATACTTCCTGAAACGCCGCTTCGACGAACTCGGCCTGACCGAATTCAAGGAGTTTCTGCACTTCGGCCTCACCTCGCAGGACATCAACAACACCGCCGTGCCGCTCTCGATGATGGAGGCTCACAAACTGGTGGTGAAGCCCGCCTTGGAAGACCTCGTCGACAAACTGAAAGGCATGGCCGAGGAATGGCGTGACATCCCGATGCTGGCCAAGACCCACGGTCAGCCCGCCAGCCCGACGCATCTGGGCAAGGAGATCTATGTCTTCGTGGAGCGCCTCAACGACCAACTGAAGATGCTCAACAGCGTGCCTTTCACTGCCAAGTTCGGCGGCGCCACGGGCAACATGAACGCCCACAAGGTGGCCTACCCCGACATCGACTGGCCCGCCTTTGCGAAAAAGTTCGTGGAGAAGAGCCTGAAGCTCAAGCGCCAGCAGACCACCACGCAAATCGAGCATTACGACTACATGGCCGCCTACTTCGATGCCCTGCGCCGCGTCAACACCATCCTGATTGACCTCTCACGCGACATCTGGCTCTATGTATCGATGGAATACTTCAAGCAGAAGATCAAGGCGGGCGAGGTCGGCTCGTCGGCGATGCCCCACAAGGTGAACCCCATCGACTTCGAGAACGCCGAAGGCAACCTCGGCATGGCCAACGCCATCCTCACTTTCCTCAGCACCAAACTCCCCATCAGTCGCCTGCAGCGCGACCTCACCGACTCCACCGTCACCCGCAACATCGGCGTGCCGATTGCCCATACGCTGATTGCGCTCAAATCGCTGATGAAGGGCTTGGACAAGCTCTTGCTCAACGAGGACAAAATCCGCCAAGACCTGCAGCAAAACTACGCCGTGGTGGCCGAAGCCATCCAAACCATCCTCCGCCGCGAGCAGGTGGAAGGCGCCTACGAGTTGCTGAAAGGACTCACCCGCACGAACAAGCACATCGACAAGGCCGCCATTGACGAGTTCATCAAAGGCTTGCCTGTGAGCGAGAAGATCAAGGCAGAATTGGCG
>JAEEGH010013828.1_pt1 | contig 17832 bp, 17 predicted proteins | sample 9134181 | NCBI WGS metagenome assembly JAEEGH01 (sample SAMN16246544, study PRJNA631951) | gut metagenome | biome: gut microbiome; feature: rumen; material: DP-attached | host: Bos | place: Iran: Karaj | collected 2018-10
TTTAAGCGGTTGCAGGGCCAACTCCTGCGATTGACAACCTTGCGTTGTCGGGATGAGGCGACTCGAACGCCCGACCCCTACGTCCCGAACGTAGTGCGCTACCAACTGCGCTACATCCCGATTTGCAGACGATTTTTTCAAATCGCCTGCAAAGGTAGTATATTTAATTGACAATTGAGAAGGGTCAATTGAGAATTATCGGTTTTTAACATTTGGTGTTACTTGTTTCTCTTGATGAATGTCGTATAGACATCACAATTGGAGACAATGGCACTCACCCCGTTCTTGTTTGATTTCTCGAACTGCTCCAAGGCAAGTAATGCCTGGAACTGGGCAGATTGTGGACGATAGACAATCTCGAAGCGGGAGTTGTCGTTATTCCATACAGACTCATACCAAGGGGTAGGGTTGAGGTAGTAGTAACAACTACCGAAGAGAGCCTTCTCTTTCAGCACAGGGTCTTTGGTCTGACTCGCTTTCTGCAGCAGTTGCTTGGCAATCTGTCCGAAATTCGCCTCGTTGACTTCCACAGAGTCTGTCCAGCTCTTGCCATAGCGGGTGAGATACCAGCAGTCACCGCTATATGATGCCTGTGCATAACGGATGGCAAGGTCGTAGTAACGCTGACACTGTGCATCACCTTTCATGATGGCAGCCTCTTTCTCCATCGCGAGCATCTCCTTGGCGAAGTCGAGTTTATAGTTGCTCTTCAGTTTCTGTTTCTCATTACTGTACTCAATCTCGTCCTTCAGCCACTGACGAGTAATCCAAGGCTCAATGGTCCATTTACGATTGACGGCATAGACCACCTGTGTCTGGTCAGCCATATAGGAGACAGGAACCTGCTGCAACCAGTTGATGGCTTGCTCCCACTGACAGACACGCAGGTGCTTGGTGCCAATCAGTTCATACATTTTCGTAGGACTAATCTTCATTTGTCCTTTCAGATACTCGTCCAGCTCGTTGTCGGAAGGTGATTTTGTATAAGTGAAGAAATCCTCCAGACGCTCCACCTTCATCGAGTTGATGCGGGCCTCATAAGCATAGTTGGAGGTGATGTTAAGCAGGGCGTTGGTCGTGAAGTCACGTCCGACTTTGTCGTACTTGTCGACAAGTTGCTGGTTGATGGCACGTGTCAGTGCTCCCCCCTTGAAACCCTCGTAAGGACCCTCGCCACCATTGATCCATTGTAGTTCGTTGGTCAGCCACTTGTCGAAAGCATCGTTCAGTGGAGCCACATCCGACTTGATATAGAAGTGGATGACACGTGCACTGGTCTTTGCCCATTCCGTGCCGTCCATATTCAGCGCCTGCTGGATGTCATCATAACCCTGCTGTTTCTTCCCGAAGAGATATTCCAGCCAGCCCTGTGCCGCCTTCCACATCGCAGGATTCTTGGTTTTACCCTCTCTGATGACCTGTCCGGCAAACTGTGCCATCTGCATCGCCTCCTCCTTCTTGATATCACGGACGAAGAGCTTACCCTCCAAATCCTGGTCAACAGCCTCTTGGGCGTTGTTCACGAAGTCCTGCAACAAGAAAGGCAGTACTCCCGCATTGGCATCACGCTCGTACTCCTGACGGATGGCAGCGAAGGAGCGACGTTTGTAGAACTGTGTCATCAGACTGTTATAGTCGCCCATCTCCGCGAAGAGCTCTCCAGCCTCAGCATCCCTGCCAGTCTTATACAACGCACCAGCATAGATATTCTTCATCATGTCCTTATAGACCGTCTCAATAAACTGGCTTGCCGTATTCTCCCAGAAAGTGACGTTGTCACGGTTCAGTCCGAGCACCATATTACAGCGCATATAAAGTAACGCATGCTGGGAACGCAGTTTTGTCTTGACTTTGCTGAGAGCATACGCCTGTACCTCACGCAGTGTCTTGTTACGCTGGGCGAGTTCTTCCTTGGAGGGATACTTCCAAGAGTCGTCCCTGACACTGGAGCATACGTCAAGGTAGCGTTTCAGGTTCTTGACATAGCTGACCATCAAGGCATCGTTCTTCTTCTGGGCAGCCTTGATGATCTCATCGGCATCGAACCAGTAATAATCCTGGTCGCTTCCGAGATAGGCCTTCCAGTTGTCACGTGTAATCTTGTCGACACGCTCACTGAATTCATTACTGTCGTACAAACGGAACAAGTAGATGTTGTCTGTTCCATACCAGCCACATGCCATCATCGGCATGCCGAGCACGACAAGCAGGCTAATGAGAATAAATCTTTTCATAGGTTTCTGGTTTATATCTGTTAATATTATCTGTTGCTAAATCATAGGTGAGGATGCTGCGTTTCAGTTCCTCACGTTCTTTCTCCACTGCATTCTTGACCTTGAGGATCTCCTCAGCGGTAGCCACATGCTCGATATCCACCCCTTGGATGATACGATGCCAGAGGAAGACAGGATAGGCTGCCGCCAATGGCAGGTCATAGTCTTCGAGATAACGCAGATAAGGTGCCACATCACGGATATCAAGGATGGGGTTACGCTCCATGAACTTCATCGGGTGTCCTGTGTTATAGAGCATCAGCACTCCGTAGTCGACAGGCGGAACCTTCATCGACAACTGGTGGAGGCGGATAGTGGTTGACAGTTGATAGTTGAATGTTGACAATACCGACCTCAGCTCCTCCAGGAACTGATAGTAGAACATACGGCTTCGTGCTGTATAGTCACAGTCAATCTGTATCTCCCTCACTCCTTTGATGTCATTCGTCTCATTCATCTGCAGGATGCGGTCGACGATTTTCCTGGCGAGTCCCTCGGGCTTCTGATGCATACAGCTCTCGACGATAAAGACGGTAGGGATCATCTCAACACCTGCTGGCAGGGTTTCGCTGAATTTGAGGGTGGCATTAGGTATGGGACCCAGGCTGTCGCTCATCACCACATCAAAATAGCGGCAATACACCTTATTAATATGATACTGCTTCAGGAAGGCACGCTCCGTGGAGTCGAGCCGCAGGTCCGTGCGCCAGTAATAGACGGCATTCCCCTCCTTCATAGGTGATTGCTTACCTTGACAGGCAAGTAATAGGAGTATGGTAGAGGAGAGCAGCAGTCTTTTGATCATAGCAGTTCTGGCAATTGGAAGAGTTTATTACTGTTTGAGCCTTTGATGAGGATGTATTTGCCGGTTAGCGTCTGGCTGTTAGCGGCTATCGCTTCTTTGACTTCCTCGACATCCTTGAACTTACGGAAGTTACAAGGGATGTTTTGGAACTCCTCACCTACCAGCCATACCTCTTCGAAATGGGCATCGGTCAGCATATCGACAACCTTCTGATGCTCTTCTTCAACAACATCGCCCAGCTCACCCATCTTTCCGATAATCGCCATCTTATGCGGTACGTCCATCAGTTTGAAGTTGTCGATGGCAGCCTTCATACTCGTAGGGTTGGCGTTATAAGCATCCACAACAAGATGGTTATGCTCTGTCACCGTCATCTGACTGCGGTTGTTCGAGGGGATATAATTCTCTAAGGCGTGGTTGATCTGCTCAAAAGGTATGTTATTCACATAGCCGATAGTGATGGCGGCAAGCATGTTGTCGAGGTTGTAGGCTCCGATGAGATGTGTCTGTACCTCCATCCACTCAGAGGTATAGTCAGCATCGGCATCCTGTTCCCGCCAGCGGAACTTCAGGAAGGGAGCACAACTGATGACCTCACCACGAATCAGGATGTCCTTGGAGTCACTCTGTCCATAGTAGTAGATATCAGGCTGAACTCCTCTTTCCCCTCTTTCCTTCACCATTTTCATCAGATGCTCGTTGTCACGATTGACGAAAAGGGGACAGTCGTGGCCGATCAGGAAGTCATACAGTTCTCCCTTGGTCTTGCAGACCCCTTCGAAGGAGCCGAAGCCCAACAGATGGGCACGTCCAACATTCGTGATGAGTCCACTAGTCGGCTCTGCAGTCTCTACCAGTGTCTTGATGTCTCCGGGATGTGAGGCTCCCATCTCCACGACGGCGATATCATGATCCTCATTCAAACGGAATAAGGTTTTGGGCACTCCCACATCGTTATTGAAATTACCCTCTGTAGCCATCACGTTGTAGCACTCTGACAGGACGGCACGGATGAGCTCCTTGGTCGTCGTCTTGCCGTTGGTGCCCGTGATACCGATAACAGGGATGTCAAACTGACGACGGTGCTCCCGTGCCAGGTCCTTGTAGGTTTGCAGACAGTCATCGACCAGTATGAGTTGAGAGTTGAGCGTAGAGGGTTGAGCGTTGGAGGGGGCTTCATCCACGATGGCATAAGCGCAGCCTTTCTCCAAAGCCTGTACAGCGAATTGATTACCATTGAACGACTCACCTTTCAGGGCAAGGAAGATACTACCCTCGGGGCAGTTTCTCGAGTCGGTGGTAATACATGGATGCTGCTGGTAAAGTTTATAAAGTTCCTTAATATCCATTGTTATTTTATGATTTTGACGCAAAGATACAAAAAAACTCTAAACTCTAAACTCTAAACTCTAAACTTTTTCGTAACTTTGTCATAAAAAGACGAAGATACTCCATCTCAGCATAAAAAAAGAATAAATTCTTTTTGTTCTGCTTTCGATTTTTCGTATCTTTGGCTCTGCCGAACTTACTATGCACTCGGAAATGAAAAGAAAAAGTAAACTTTCCTTTTGCATTTCTCTCGTTTTTTCGTAACTTTGCAAAAAATATGGAGTACACACTGAACTGTAACGGACGATTATTAGAACTCAGCACCCCACAGGTGATGGGTATCCTGAATGTGACGCCTGACTCATTCTATGCGGAAAGTCGTCAGCAGACGGCGACGGATATTGCCTTGCGAACCAAACAGATTCTGCAAGAGGGAGGCAGCATCATTGATGTGGGTGCCTGCTCTACACGTCCGGGAAGTGAGCCGGTTACGGAAGCAGAGGAGATGGAGCGTCTGCGTTTTGCTCTTGCCATTATCCGTCGTGAGGCTCCAGAGGCAGTGGTCAGTGTGGACACTTTCCGTCCTGATGTGGCGCGTATGGTTGTTGAGGAATACGGTGTGGATATCATCAATGACGTGTCGGAAGGTGCTGATGCGAAGATGTTCCGTATGGTAGCGCGTCTGGGTGTACCCTATATATTAATGTCTGTTCAGCCGACCATTCGTGAAATGCTGCTTCATTTTGCCCGTGAGGTGGATGAGTTGCGCTCATACGGTCAGAAAGACATTATCCTCGACCCAGGCTTTGGCTTTGGTAAGACCTTGGAGCAGAATTATGAGGTGATGATGCAGCTGGAACGGTTATCCGTCATCGGACTTCCTGTATTGGCGGGTGTCTCCCGTAAGTCGATGATATATAAGGCGTTGGCATGTGAACCAGGAGGAGCGTTGAATGGTACGACCGTACTGAACACCATCGCTTTACAGAAGGGTGCCAGCATTCTGCGTGTCCATGATGTGAGGGAAGCCGTGGAGTGTGTCGCGTTAGTTGAGCGGTTAAAATTGAGCGAGTAGTATGATAGTAGAGTTAGGCATCAAAGATATTATCGATATCGTCCTCGTCGCCATGATGTTGTATTACATCTACAGGCTGATGAAAGAGTCGCGTTCCTTGAATGTGTTCATGGGAATCATGATTTTCATCGTGTTATGGCTGGTGGTGTCTCAGGTATTGGAGATGCGCCTGTTGGGTGCTATCATGGACAAACTGGTCAGCGTGGGTGTGATAGGTTTGATTATCTTGTTCCAAGAAGACATTCGTAAGTTCCTCTATAATCTGGGTGCCCATGAACGTATGCGAATGCTGACCCGTTTGTTGGGAAAGAGTAAAACAGCAAATAGCGAGGAACTGAAACAGACCATCATGCCGGTTGTGATGGCATGTATGGGTATGAGTAGACGTAAAATCGGTGCTTTGATCGTCTTTGAGCGGAATATGCCGTTAGATGATGTGGTGGCTACTGGTGAGCGGATAGAGGCCATCATCAGTCAGCAACTCATCGAGAACATCTTCTTCAAGAACTCTCCGTTGCATGACGGTGCGATGATTATCTCCAAACGACGTATCAAGGCGGCAGGTTGCATCCTCCCCGTCAGTCATAATCTGGACATTCCCAAGGAACTGGGTTTGCGACACCGTGCGGCATTAGGTATCTCACAGGAGTCCGATTGTGTCGCCATCGTGGTGAGTGAGGAGACGGGTGGTATCACCGTAGCGATCAAGTCTAACCTGCAGATTCGTCTGACCGCGGAGAAACTGGAGAGTATCCTCACGAAAGAATTGATGTAAATATATATTAAAAGTTTAGAGTTTAGCGTTTAGAGTTTAGAGTTTTTTTGTATCTTTGCAATTCAGTATATATCTTAAAACTAATAATAATAAAACAAACTATGGATTTATTAAGTCAAATCGTAGCGCGTGCTAAGGCAAACAAGCAGCGCATCGTGCTCCCGGAAGCAGAAGAGGAGCGCACCCTTTGTGCAGCCGACAAGGTATTGGCTGACGACATCGCAGACATCATCCTGATTGGTAACCCTGACAAGGTACATGCTCTTGCCAAGGAGAAAGGATTGACAAACATTGATAAGGCGACTTTGATTGACCCGGAGAATTTCGAGAAGAGTGAGGAACTTGCAGAGAAGCTCGCAGAGCTTCGTAAGTCAAAGGGTATGACTATCGAGGAAGCTCGCAAACTAGTGAAGAACCCCTTGTATCTTGGTTGTATGATTATCAAGACGGAAGGTGCTGACGGTCAGATCAGCGGTGCCCTCTCTACCACAGGTGACACCCTGCGTCCTGCCTTGCAGATCATCAAATGCGCTCCTGGCATCACCTGTGTCAGCGGTGGTATGCTGTTGATTTCCAAGCAGCCTCAATATGGTGAGAATGGTGTGTTGGTAATCGGTGACGTAGCAGTGACTCCTATGCCGGATGCCGCCCAGCTCAGTCAGATTGCCGTATGTACGGCACAGACCGCTAAGTCAGTGGCAGGTTTTGCTGACCCCCGTGTTGCCATGCTGAGCTTCTCCACCAAGGGGAGTGCCAAGCATGAGGTGGTGGATAAGGTGATAGAGGCAACGAAACTTGCCAAGGAACTGGATCCGTCTCTGAAGATTGACGGAGAGTTGCAGGCTGATGCCGCCCTTGTTCCTGGTGTCGGTGCCAAGAAAGCTCCTGGTTCGGAGATCGCAGGTAAGGCAAACGTCCTCGTATTCCCTAACCTGGAGGTAGGTAATATCGGTTATAAACTCGTACAGCGCTTAGGTGATGCCATAGCCATTGGTCCTATCCTGCAGGGTATCGCACGTCCTGTCAACGACCTGTCTCGCGGTTGCTCCGTAGAGGATATCTATTATATGGTTGCCATTACCGCCTGTCAGGCTATGGACGCAAAGAAATGAAGCGACTAACAGAATTGAAATTATGAAGATATTAGTATTGAACTGTGGTTCGTCCTCTATCAAGTACGCATTGTACAACATGGACGACAAGAGTGTGATGACGTCAGGTGGTGCTGAGCGTGTAGGCTTGGACGGTGCCTTTGTGAAGGTGAAGCTCGCCAATGGTGAGAAGAAACAGATTATGCATGACATCCCTGAGCATACAGAGGGCGTGAAGTTTATCTTCTCGCTGTTGACAGATCCGGAGATTGGTGTGATCAAAGACTTGAAGGAGATTGATGCCGTTGGTCACCGTATGGTGCATGGCGGTGAGAAGTTCAACAAGTCTGTCATCCTGACTGACGAGGTGTTGAAGGCTTTTGAGGAGTGTTCCGATCTGGCACCGCTGCATAACCCCGCCAACCTGAAGGGTGTGAATGCCGTGAAGGAGCTGATGCCTGGACTGCCTCAGGTCGGTGTGTTTGACACTGCTTTCCATCAGACGATGCCTCCCAAGGCTTATATGTATGCCATTCCTTTCGAGCTGTATCAGAAATATGGTATCCGTCGTTATGGTTTCCATGGTACCTCTCACCGTTATGTGTCAGCACGTGCCTGTGAGTTCCTCGGTATCCCTGCGGAGGGTACGAAGATGGTGACCTGTCACGTGGGTAATGGTGGCTCTATCGCTGCCGTGAAAGATGGTAAGTGTATCGACACCTCTATGGGTCTTACACCCCTTGAGGGACTGGTGATGGGTACCCGTGCCGGTGATATTGACGGTGGTGCCGTGACTTTCATCGAGAAGAAACTCGGACTGGACGCTGACGGTATGTCTAACCTGCTCAACAAGAAGAGTGGTGTTGCCGGTATCACAGGCGGTTCCAGTGACATGCGTGATGTCGAGAATGCCGCCAAGAGTGGTGACGAGCGTGCCAAACTGGCTCAGGATATGTATTTCTACCGTATCAAGAAGTACATTGGCGCCTATGCTGCCGCTATGGGTGGTCTGGATGTTGTCGTCTTCACCGCTGGTGTTGGTGAGAACCAGGTGAGCATGCGTGCCGAGGTATGCAAGGACATGGAGTTCCTTGGCATCAAGTTCGACGCGTCGAAGAACAATGTCCGTGGTGAGGAGGCTGTGATCTCCGCCGATGACTCTAAGGTGAAAGTGGTTGTCATTCCTACTGATGAGGAGTTGATGATTGCCACTGACACGATGAACCTGTTGAAGTAAGGGTTTCCCTACGACAATAACATGAGGAGGGTGTGCCAGACGACACGCCCTCCTATTAACTCAAAAACGAATATGAAGAAAGTTGCTTTCCTTTTGGTCATGACATGTATGCAGCTCGCTGTGTCTGCACAGTCAGAGACCGCAGTACTGAAGTTTGGGTTCCTCAGCTATTCTGCTGTGCTCCAGTCTATGAGTGATTATGCCCTTGTGGAGACAAACATGGCACAGTTGCAGGAGCAGTATGCCGCAGAGCAGAAACGTGTGGAAGACGAGTTTAACAAGAAATACGAGGAGTTTCTGGACGGTCAGCGTGACTTCCCGCAGACCATCTTACAGAAGCGTCAGACCGAGCTTCAGGAGTTGCTTGACAAGAATATCGCTTTCAAGAAGGAGAGTCAGCGTCTCTTGGCGGAAGCCAGGGAGAGGGCTTTGCAGCCGTTGAAGACACGTCTTGCTGATGCTTTGGCTCGTGTGGGCAGCTCCCGTGGTCTCGCCTTTATCCTCAATACAGACCAGAACGCCATGCCGTGGATGAATATCACGATGGGTGAGGATGTGACAGATGCAGTGAAAGACGCGTTACGTTAACGATGACCATGTTTCCGAGTAAACCAGGACCTATTGGTATCTTCGACAGTGGCTATGGCGGTCTGACCATCTTACATGGTATCCGCCAGTTGTTACCCCAGTATGATTACCTCTACTTGGGTGACAATGCCCGTGCTCCCTATGGTACCCGTTCCTTTGATGTGGTCTATGAGTTTACCCGCCAGGCGGTCACCCGTCTTTTTGAGATGGGCTGCCACCTCGTGATCTTAGGATGTAACACCGCGTCCGCGAAGGCGTTACGTACTATCCAGGAACATGACCTCCCCAACCTCGACCCACAGCGTCGTGTGTTAGGTATCATCCGTCCTACGGCGGAGGTCATCGGTTCCCTGACGCATTCCCGTCATGTCGGTATCTTTGCGACGGAAGGTACCATTAAGAGCCAGAGCTATAACCTGGAGATTCATAAGTTCTTCCCGGACATCCATGTCAGCGGTGTCGCCTGTCCGTTCTGGGTTCCCCTGGTGGAATATAACGAGGCAGACTCCCCTGGTGCGGATTATTTCGTGAAGAAACGCATTGACCAGCTCCTGCGTATGGACTCCGAGATTGACACCATTATCTTAGGCTGTACCCATTATCCTTTGTTATTGCCTAAGATTCATAAATACATTCCCCGTGGCATCCGTATCATCTCCCAGGGGGAATATGTCGCTGACGCGCTGCAGAAATATTTCCAGCGACATCCTGACATCGAACAGCGTTGTACCCAGGGTGGTGGGGTCCATTACCTCACGACAGAGAATCCTGAGAAGTTCAAGGAACAGGCACAGATATTCCTCCACGAACCCGTGGAGGTGGAGAATATCACATTAGTTTAATAGTCGCTTGGCGAAATAGCGTACGGGATACCATACGCTGAGGAATCCTACGGCGAGGACGGTGAAGAAGATGAGGATGATATCCCACGGATGTACGCTGACGGGATAGGCATCGATGATAAACGCCCCTTCTGACTGTCCCAGTCGTACGAGACCGTATTGCTGTTGCAGCCAACAGAGCAACAGTCCGATGGCGATGCCGATGACGGCTCCCATCGCGGAGATCATTCGTCCCTCAAACAAGAAGATATGGACGATCTGCTTGTCGGAAGCCCCCAGGTTACGCAGCGTCACCACATCATTCTTCTTGTCGATCATCAGCATCGAGATACTGCCGATGATATTAAAACAAGCGATGACAAGGATGAAGGTGAGGAAGATATATGCCATGAGCTTCTCTATCTTCATGATGCGGAAGGTGTCTTCCTGCTGCTCATAACGGTCACGCACCACGAAACGGTCGCCGGCGATCTCCTGCATCTCTGCCTTCACCTTCTCGAAGTCACTGCCGTTTTTCAGACGAAGCTCCAAGGAGGAGAGCATCCCCTCTTGGTCAAAGAGATGACGGGTGAAATGAATGGAGGTGATGATATACCGTTTGTCGTATTTCCCTTGTTTGATACTGAACAGGACACCGGGTGAGTACAGCTCATCCTCCACGAAACCTTCCTGCAGGTTTGCCATGTTGAGCTGACCCTCCCTCCGAGGGGCATAGATCTTCAAAGGGCGTTCGTAGGTATAGCCTGTCCCCAGCTGGTAGGCGACGCCAAGACCTAAGATGCCATAATACATATCGGCGGCATGCAGCTCAAAGTCACCGTCACCCTCCAATACCTCACGGATATGCGTCAACTTGTCGAAGTTATCCTCCACACCCTTCAGTTGAATCATAGCCTGTCGCTCCCCATAGACGGCAAGAGCCTGGTCTTCCATCACCTCTGTGGCGACATCCACCTGCGGCAGTTGACGGATACGTGTCAACAGTGAGTCATCGGCGGCAACCGTCTTTCCCTTGGCTGGGGTGATCTTGATCTGTGGGTCGAGTTGCGTGAAAAGGGAGGCTACCATATCGTGAAAGCCGTTGAACACGCTGAGCGTGACCACCAATGCCATCGTGGCAACGGCGACTCCCACGACGGAGATACCGCTGATCACGTTGATAGCGTTGGTGCTCTTCTTCGAGAAGAGGTAACGACGGGCGATATAGAACGGGAAGTTCACTTCTTCAACAGCTCGTCAATATGGTCGATATAGTCGAGTGAGTCGTCAATGAAGAAACGCAGCTCAGGGATGATACGCAACTGATGGCGTACCCTGGTCCCCAACTCATACCGGATCTGTTTCTCGTTCTTATGGATGTTCTCCATCAACTCCTCGCCACGCTCACTGGGGAAGATACTCAGATGCGCTGTGCAGATGCTCAGGTCAGGGCTCACACGTACTCTCGTGACACTCACCATGACCCCATGCATCGAACGAGTCTGCTGCTGGAAAATAACACTCAGTTCCTTCTGCAGCAACCGTGCAATCTTATTCTGTCTTGTCTCTTGCATATTTATTTCGTTCTTTTTTCGGGTACAAAGGTACGATTAAGTGAGTAAAATGCCAAATAAATTTGGGCATTTTCGAACGTGAGTACCTTCAACCATAGGTTAAAGGTAGTGCAAATCGGGTAAAATGCCAAATAAATTGGGGCAGATAAAATAAAATATCAATATTTTTTGTTTTTTACCAACTAATTTGTACCTTTGCAAAAATCAATAACAGTTAAATCTATAAATGAGAGAAAATGAAAAAGGTTTTATTATTGGTGGGTATTTGTCTGTTGGCAGGTTCCACAATTAGTTACGCACAGTTGACAAAAGAACAGATAGAGGCGCGTAAAGAATTAAAGAAGGCTACCAAGGCTGAGTTGAACGAAAAGGCTACTAAGACCGCCCGTAAGGAGGCTAAGAAGTTGACTAAAGAGGGATGGAAGGTCTCTCCAGGAGCTTTGCCCATGGAGAAACAGTTAGACCGTTCTTATATGATGGAGATGGAAATAGATGATGATCTGTTCCAGAAGTTCATCATTGGTGAGGCGATGAGTTTCGGTAGTGTCTATGATGCGGCGAAGATGCAGGCAACAGAACTTGCCAAACAGGCTTTGGCAGGTAAGATTCAGACCGAGGTGACGGCTCTTATCGAGAATACGGTAGCCAACGAGCAAGTAGGCAAAGACGTGGCGAACTCCCTTGCCAAGTCGATCATGGCGAATAAGAACCTGATTATTCAAAGCATTGGTCGTGTACTTCCTGTCGTGGAGCTCTACCGTGAGAAGACCAATGGCTATGAGGTGCTTGTCCGTATTGCCTATAATAGTAAAATGGCAAAGGCTGCAGCCAAAAAGGCGGCAAGCGAGGAACTGGCTAAGCAAGGTGACGAAGTACAGAAGAAACTCGACGACATCCTAGGCTGGTAAGTAATGAGACGAGCGGTTATCCTCCTGCTGACACTGTTGACAACTTCCGTTTTTGCCCAGAAGGTGAAGACGGTAGAGGGCGAATACACCTATCATGCTCCAGAGAATGTAACGATAGAGCAGGCAAGGCGGATTGCTTTGGAACGTGCAAAGATCCAGGCACTGGCTGACGAGTTCGGCACTATTGTTCAGCAACAGAACGTCACCCGTGTAGAGAACAGTAATGGTGAGTCTACGACGGACTTCTTCAGTGTTGGAGGCAGTGAGGTGAAAGGCGAATGGCTTGGTGACGAGGATGAGCCGGAATACAAAATCAGCTATGACGACAATATGCTGGTGGTGACTTGTCGCGTGAAAGGAAAGGCTCGTGAACTAGTGTCGGCAAAGATTGACTTCCAAGCCCATGTGCTTCGTAATGGTACCGAAGATAAGTTTGAGGACAGCGAGTTTTATGCTGGCGACGATCTCTATTTGTCATTCATCTCTCCTGTAAAAGGCTATGTTGCAGTCTATCTGATAGATGCTGATAGGCAGGCATATTGTTTGTTGCCTTATCGTAGTCAGTCGGAGGGCGCTTATGCTATAAGGGACGATCAGCGTTATGTGTTTTTCAGTGCCAAAGACGTTCCCCAACAAGAACGTGCCTTTGTTGACGAATACAATATGACCTGTGACAAAGACGAGGAGCATAACTTGATATATGTGGTGTTTTCGCCCAATGAGTTTACGAAGGCTGTTGACAGAGCATCGGATTCGGAGACGCTGCCTCGTCAGTTGTCGCATAAAGAGTTACAGGAGTGGCTTGCCAAGTGTCGTAAATATGACAAAGAGATGAACGTGCAGTCGTTTCCTATGACTATTAAAAAGAAATAATTCACTAAAACTATAAATAAAATGAAAAAAACATCTATTCTCTTCGCATTTCTCTGCTTAGTTGCAGTGAGTGTATCGGCAAAGACAAAAACCGACTATCGTAACGCATTGATTCTTGCCTATTCACAGGCAAACAGTGTCTATGAGGATGACAACATCAAGTTGGAGATATATAATGAGCAGTTATGGGCTACCAATAAGACCAAGAAGACTATCTTCATCGACAAGGCCCAGTGCTTCGCTTTCCATAATGGAAAGGCAAAACCACTGTTTGACCCTGAGCAGAACAAGCAAGGTGATGATAAAAAAGCTTCCAAGAAGGGTGTGAGCACCAAGGAGGACGAGTACATCACCATTGCTCCCAATATCGGTGCTAAACAGAATGAGACATACATCTGCAATATGTCGACATCACTTTACAGGAAATATACTACCTCAGAGACTACCGACGACGACTTCACGGAGTATGACAAGCGACTGCTTTCCATTGTCGAGGAAATGGTGAGTGAGTCATTGGATGGTGACCCAAAGGGCAAAGAGTATACAGGAACGGTTGTACGCCATCTGACAGAGGATGAGAGTATCAATAACATCGGAGCGTCTATTGCCTACGCCTTCAACAAGAAGAGTGAGGATTGGACGAATGTCTCGATGTCCACATGGGTAAGCGATGTTATTTTTGCTCCTTTTTACGTAGAGATGCCGACCGACCTGAAAAAGAAAGACAAGAAGGGGTTCGGAATCAAAGAGACGACACCGGCAATCCTCCACATCAAAGCCAATAGCCCCTTTGAGTTTGATGAAGATCGTTCACCTATCATTGTTTGTGACTGGGAAGGTAATTATAAAAAAGGTACCTTTACGCTGAATCACACCTGGATATCGAAGAAAAAGGGTAGCTTCCTTGGAAAGTTCGTAGGCGGTCTGTTTACTTTTGGAGCGTTGTGGTATACGCCCTTCTCCGAGAACGCCTATAAGAAGATTATCCATTTCGACGGTGCTACCGCAGACTGGGGAAAGCTTAATTATGTCAGCGACATCATGAATACCGGACAAGACGACTGATGCGAACATTACTGACGATAGTGATCTGTTTTTGTTGCCTTCACGGACATAGTGTGACGGTCGACAAACGCACCTCAGAAGCTCTGGGGTATATCAAGCAGGGCTATATACAATATGGGTTTGAAGAGCTGAAGAAATCAGCTGCCACCAATGATCTTGCCGCCCAGTTCTATTTGGCTGTCTGCTATCAATATGGTATCGGGACCGAGAAAAGTGATCCCGATGCCTTCAAGATGTATCGCAAGGCGGCAGAGCGCGGACTTCCTGACGCCATGTACCATATCGCTGCTTTCTACAGAGATGGTATCGCTGTGGCGCAGGATACTGAACGTGAGAAGGAGTGGCTGCAGCGATATAGCAAGAAGGGGGGACAATTCCTGCTCACCGACCTCATACCTATCTATAACGAAGGTGTGAAGTATTCGCAGAACTATGCCCTGAACCCCAAGGGAGGCAGTGGCACTCCTGCCAACCAGGTGGCTCAGAATACAGTCCAGCAGCCTCAGGTCATCGTACAGGCACAACCTATTGCTGTCACTCAGCCCCAGGCTGCCAATAACCCTGCTCCGCAGACAAAGAAGTCGGACGTCGACCAGAACATTCCTACAGGCAAACTGATGCGTACCCATACTTTTGCCCTCATCATTGCCAATGAGAACTATATGGAAGTGGCCAACGTTCCCAATGCACTGAATGACGGACAGATCTTTAAGGAATATTGCCAAAAGACACTCGGCATACCAGAAAGCAATATCCGTTATATACCTGATGCAACACTGAATCGCATGAAGAGACAGTTGAGTTGGATTACTCAGGTGATGGAGGCTTATAAGGGTGAGGCTAATATTATCTTCTACTATGCCGGACACGGTATCCCTGACGAGAGTAACCAATCGTCTTACCTGCTGCCTGTCGACGGCTATGGCTCTGACGTAACGACCGGATACAGCCTTGATGAAATCTATAAAATGTTAGGAGAAAAGAAGGCTAAGTCGGTTGTCGTTTTACTTGATGCCTGCTTCAGTGGTGCCAATCGTGACGGCGCTATGCTGGCTTCGGCCCGTGGTGTGGCTATTAAATCCAAACAGGGTGCGCCTCATGGCAAGATGGTCATTCTCTCAGCAGCGCAAGGTGACGAGACGGCCTATCCTTACAAGGAGAAGAATCATGGCATGTTTACCTATTATCTGCTGAAGAAACTGAAGGATACGAAAGGCGATGTGACTTTCGGCGAATTGGCCGACTATGTCACTAGTGAGGTCATGAAGCAGAGTGTCGTCGCCAACGGCAAGATGCAGACGCCTCAGGCTATTCCCTCTGACAAGGCAGAAGACTGGAAGAAATGGAATTTTAAATAGTGTATGCTGACGCCTCTGAGAATGCTCCTGCTGCTCATCATGATGGGTTCCACTGCGATGGCAGTCGCGCAGGATGTCAATCTGGACAGCCTGTACGGGGAGTATGTGACAGACGACGTGAGAGCGCAACTGGATAAGTTCAAGGAACTGGAAATACAACTGCAACAGCAGGAAGAGGAACGTGAACAGAAGAAGACGGTGTGGTATGTGATATTGACATGCTGCGCCGTCTGTTCTGTTGTTGTCACGGCAGGCATCTTCCGTGCCGTATTCAAGGGACAGGAGGGTGCTCCGCTCCGTAACAAGCTCTCTGCAGGAGCCGTCTGTCTGTGTGGCGGCATCGTTATTTTCCTGCTTGATGTCGGCTGGCTCTATATGTCGTTTGAGGCCAACCAAAAGGTGCAGAAGTTAATCCTCTTTGCCATCCTCCTCGTGCTGGGCATCGCCCTGTGGATTTACACCAAGAATTTGAAGAACGAAAAACCTGACGACGTATGAAGACTAGACTAATATTACTGACAACCCTGCTGGCTGTTGCGACGGCTGTCGTGGGACAGAACAGGTATCTCGACAACATCAAGAAGGCTGAGGCCGGTGATGCCGAGGCACAGTTTGAGGTGGGTAAAGCCTACGATTTAGGCGAAGGTGTGGAAAAGGATCTTGCTCAGGCCGCAGTGTGGTATAAGAAGTCGGCATCACAGGGCAATATGAAGGCACAGAACAACCTTGGGTTGGCCTATAAGAATGGCGAGGGCGTGGAGAAAGACCTCAACGAAGCGATGAAATGGCTGAAGAAATCGGCAGAACAGGGTAAAAAGCATGGCATGTTCACCTATTATTTATTAAAGAAGCTGCAGGAAACCAAGGGCGACGTCACCTTGGGCGACCTTGGCGACTACCTGACCAGAGAGGTGCGCCGTGAGTCGTTTGACGAGAACAGCAAGCTGCAGACACCTACCGTCATCCCCTCACAGGCGTTGGCGGGTAGTTGGCAACAAATGAAACTGAAGTAAATGAAAGCATTCATTCGACATATTATCATTACAGTACTGGCGTTTGTGCTGGTGGCAACCTTCGCGCTGATAGCCTATAACATCCCGTTCATGGGACCTATTGCAGAGGCTATCAAGGAGTTTGAGATGACGGATGTGTACTGTCAGATTCTGCAGGACACGAACGGGGATGATGAAGAGGTGAGTGACGACATTACCATCGTGGATATGTCGGAACTCTATACCCGTAGGGACCTGGCTAAGGCACTGCAGGATATTGAGTCACAACAGCCGAAGGTGATAGGCGTGGATGTCGTGTTCGAGGGACTGAAAGAGGACTCTATCGGTGACGAGATGATAGCCGAGGTGGCGTTGTCGAACGATAATATCGTGTTCTCCTACAAACTCTTGGACTATGTCAACGACTCGGTAGGTCATGCGACAACGGTGCACTCTTTCTTTGCGGTAGAGAAAGGGGCAGTGAATGAAGGCTTTACCAATATGCCCCGTAACCTGTATGGAGGCATCAAGCGGAAGTTGAGCCTGGGCGAAAGAGCGGAGGGAAAGACGGTACCTTCTTTTATCACGATGACAGCCGCTATGTATCATGATAAGAAGACGGATGCCGTCACGCAGAGTCAGGTGAATATCAATTTCATCCCTCGGCGCTATCGTGTAGTACAGCCAGATTCCATCACCCTTCATCCGGAATGGATCAAGGGCAAGCTGGTACTCTTTGGTGCGATGAAAGACGAGTATGACATGCACTATACCCCATTGGGAAAGATGGCGGGCGTGGAGCTGCTGGCGTATTCGATTGAGACGTTGTTGCAGAAGAGTGAGATCAAGGAGGTCAGCGGTTGGCTGATGGCTGTCATCGCCTTCCTGCTGGTGCTGTTGACGCAAGTCGTGTTCGGTGCCTATATGCAATTTGCCAAGAAACGGAAGAACAGGGTATTGCGCTTCCTGATGTCAGCCTCCTTTATGCGAGGCTATCTGATGTTCTTCTGGATCGCTGTCTGGATGTGGATTGCTTTTATCCTCTTCTATCAGTTCGACATCTCCTTG
>JAEEGH010013830.1_pt1 | contig 17831 bp, 14 predicted proteins | sample 9134181 | NCBI WGS metagenome assembly JAEEGH01 (sample SAMN16246544, study PRJNA631951) | gut metagenome | biome: gut microbiome; feature: rumen; material: DP-attached | host: Bos | place: Iran: Karaj | collected 2018-10
GCCGCGCCGATGACAAACTTCCCCCACTGCTCAGAGTCGAGGTTCATCAGGATGTCGCCGTTCAACTCGCCCGCGGGCAGACCGTTAGCACCAAACATACCCGTTTCCTCGTCGGCGGTAATCAATGCCTCCACGGGACCATGCTTCAGCGTCTTGTCCTCCATGATGGCCATGATGGCAGCAACGCCTAAGCCGTTGTCGGCACCTAAGGTGGTGCCCTTTGCCTTTACCCATTCACCGTCAATCCATGGTTGGATGGGGTCGGTCTCGAAGTTATGGGTACTCTCGGGAGTCTTCTGTGGCACCATGTCCATGTGGGCCTGAAGAATAACGCCCTTCTTTTTCTCCATTCCTGGAGAGGCGGGCTTACGCATCACGATGTTGTCGGCGGGATCCTTAAAGGCTTCCACACCTGCTTGCTTGGCAAAGTCTAACAGAAATTGCTGTACTTTCTCCAGATGTCCGCTTGGACGGGGCACCTGTGTGAGTGCATAGAAATTTTTCCAGATGCACGTAGGGTTCAGATTTTTAATTTCACTCATAGTTATTATGTATTTGGTTTAAAACGTTTTGTAAACAGTAATGCTGCCCATGCGTAGATGCCTAAGGCTACTACCAGCAGCGTTTGCACGGTATGCACGATGAGCACGAACCACAGGGCTTGTTCATCGGCCACACCATAGAGTATCAGCATGGTCTTGATGGCGAAATGCCAAGGACCAGCGCCATTGGGGGTAGGTACGATGACGGCGAAGTTGGCAACCACAAACGATACCAGCGCACAACCGATTCCGAGATTCTCCGTAAAGTCAAAGCAGAAGAAGGTGAGGTAGTAATGCAGGAAGTACATCACCCAGATACCAACGGAGAGAAAAAGATAAAGCGGTAGGTTCTTAACCCCCCGTAGCGAGAGTACACCTTCCCAGATGCCACTCAGTGTCATCTTCACCTTATTATATATAGAGAAGTTCTTCAGCAATAGGTGTAACAATATGAGGACGGCTATACCACAGATGGCGGTAACCAACCAACCCGTTGATGAAAAACTCCCCAGGATATGATCGAACGAGGTGCCGGTCTTTCTGAAGAAAGTACCGAAGATGCTCATTTCTATCAATAGGATGATGCCGGAGTAGAGCATCACAATCAGCGTGTCTACGGCACGTTCCGTAACTACCGTGCCCAAGGCTTTGCTGAATGATACGCCGTCTATACGCTTCAGAACAGCACAACGTGAGAACTCGCCGATGCGGGGAATCACCAGACTAGCCGCATACGATACGAAAACGGCATGTATGCAAGTGGCACTTCGGGCTCTGATTTTCTGATCGGAAAACTCTTGTTTTGCGGTACTGGGTCTCAGGTCCTCGATGGGATCCAGTGTTTGTTTCCATCGCCAACCACGAAACATCTGTGCCAATATGCCGAAGGGGAAACTCAGCAACATCCATGTCCAGTTCATCTCGTTTGTCACGACATGGCTGATGCGACTGAAGTCCTCTCCGCGGTACATCCAGTACAAAATCGCACCTCCCAAGAGTATTGGGAAGATGATTTTCGCTGCATTGGTCAAAATAGTTTTCACGCCACAAAGGTACTACAAATCGAGCGAAATACCAAAGGAAAACTCGTTTTTCTTTGTATTTCCGAGATGCCGTGTACTTTCGAGCGAAGCTCAGAGGTACGACTTTTAATTGATAAATATCAAAGAAACCCCAATATTTCCCTATTTTCCGTTGTTTTTCTTGTCTGTGTGCGCAAACAGCGTTACCTTTGCACTGGATTTAGGAACATAATTAAAGATTATAGAAAGGATAACATTATGGTAGTATTATTTATGGTAACATTCATCGTAGCCATTTGCGCTGCTGAGGCTCTTAAGGCTAACAATGGAATGAATCTTGGAACGAAATAAGTATTTTGAGAGAGAAAGAAAGCATAGTTTTGGGTGGGTAGGATAGTAATCCTGCCCGCTTTTTTTGTGTTTTATTTTGTATTTCACTCGATTTGTTGTACCTTTGTCCCCATGAAACAAGTTCGACCCAAGAAGAATCTAGGCCAGCATTTCTTAACTGACCTGAATATCGCCAAGCGAATCGCTGATACGGTAGATGAGCCATATGCAGAGTTGCCAGTACTCGAAGTAGGCCCCGGCATGGGTGTGATGACCCAGTATCTGGTAGAAAAACCTCGTCCGCTCAAGGTGGTGGAGATCGATAAGGAGAGTGTGGCATATCTGAAAGCCACATTATTTAAGGAGTCTCTCACCTCTCACCCCTCACCTCTCACCCCTATAATAGAGGGCGATTTCCTCCGCATGGATCTCCGCGAGGTGTTCGATGGACAGCAGTTTGTGCTTACGGGCAACTATCCCTACGATATTTCCTCGCAGATTTTCTTCAAGATGCTCGACAATAAGGATCTCATTCCTTGTTGTACGGGTATGATCCAGCACGAGGTGGCCCTTCGCATCGCCTCCCAACCCGGCAATAAGCAGTATGGCATCCTTTCCGTACTGATTCAGGCTTGGTATCATGTGGAGTATCTCTTCCAGGTTGAACCCGGTGTGTTCAATCCCCCTCCCAAGGTGCAGAGTGCCGTTATCCGTATGACCCGCAACGAGGTAACCGATCTGGGTTGCGATGAACAACTCTTCCGCCGAGTGGTGAAAACCGTATTCAATCAGCGCCGCAAGATGCTTCGCGTATCGCTGAAGCAGATTCTTTCAGACGCTCAACTCTCAACACTTAATTCTAATTTCTCCGATCTTCTGACCCGTCGACCAGAACAGTTGTCGATTCCCGAGTTTGTGGACTTGACAAATAAGGTGGAAAAAGTGCTGTTATCGAGCACAATTTAGGTGTGTTCGCACACAATTGGTTGATTTATATCAAAAGAAAGCCACTTTTTTGAGGAAAGTGGGTCATATTTCTTGGAAGATATCGAAAATCGTCGTACCTTTGCATCGTCAAAAGGAAACAATTGACAATCTTCAATAGAAGAGACGATTAATACAGAGGTATTAGTTTCAAAGGTATATAGATTGAATTAGGTTTTAGTTAGAGTTAATAGTTAGTTAGAATTTTGGTTTTAGGTTTATTAATGATTGATTGAGATAGGTATTTTCTAAGGCGTTAGAAAGATTTGTTAGTAAGGATAACAAAGACGCAGTGGTGACACTCCGTTTCTTCTCAGAAAAAAGGTTTTTAGTTATTCATAGATTGTTGGCGCCGCCCTTGAGTCGTTGATGACCCTTGAGCGGCTTTTTTTATGTATATACCTCAACGCGAAATCGTTGGGGTGTTACTTTTTCCTCACGGTTTTCCTCGCCACTTTCTTCACCGTAGCCTTCTTTTTCTCGGCTTCGGGCTGGGGCAGATCCTTTGTAACCGTGGCTTTCAGGATACGGATGTCCTCTAGGGGGCGGTCGTTCTTGTCCGTCTCAACGCCCTGAATCTTCTCTATCACATCCATTCCCTCTACAACTTCGCCAAACACGGTATATTGTCCGTCCAGATGGGGCGTGCCACCGATGGTTTTATAGGTTTCCATCATCTCGGGGGTGAGCTTTACCGAGCCCTGGGTGGCCGAGTCGAGGCGCTCCTGAACCTTGGCCAATCGCTTGTCATCAAAGGTTTTTCCCCATACGATATAGAATTGACAAGCCGACGAGCGGCGTTCGGGATTCTCCTTATCGCCCTCGCGGGCCATGGCCACCACACCTCTGCGATGAAAAATCTGTGGCAAACGGAACTCTGCCTCGGTGGTATAGTCGAAATCGCCCGTGCCCAACAGTTGCCCCGGTTTGGCATGCTTGCTGTTGGTATCGCCACTCTGAATCATGAAGTCCTTGATCACGCGATGGATGAGTAGCGAGTCGTAGATGCCCATCTTTGTGATTTTCAGGAAGTTGTCGCGAGTCAGTGGCGTCTCGTCGTAGAGGGCGATACGGATATTTCCGGCCGTAGTTTCAAACAAAACCTCCGTGTTCTTGGTCTGTGCCCAAGAAGTGCACAATGAACAATGAATTGCAATCAGCAAAAGGAAAAACTTCTTCATATCTTTAAATTCTAAACTCTAAACTCTCAATTTTCAATTCTCAATTTTCAATTCTCAATTTTCAATCTTCAATTTTCAATCTTCAATTTCAATTTCAATTTCTCCGCCCAGCCTCCTTTGAAGAGCCTTGCCAAGAAGATGATTCCACGGAAGGTCAGTTCGATAGCCATGGCCGTCCACACACCCTTCAATCCATACTTCGGGGCGAGCGTTGCGGCCAATGTCAAACGTACGGCCCACATCGAACTGAGGCTCATGATAGCCGGGATAATCGTGTCGCCAGCACCGATGAACACACCGTTAGCCACGATGGCCACGGCAAACATCGGTTCTGCCCAAGCCTCTATGCGGAGTACCTCCGTGCCCATGTTGATCACCTCCTCCACGGGCGACATGATACTCATCAGCTCCGGGGCGAATATCCACATCAACACGCCCATCACCGTCATCACGGCAATACCCAGACCCACCGAGAGATAGGCAAACGAGCGGGTCAGCAACTTCTGTCCCGCGCCGATACCTTGTCCCACGAGGGTGGTGGCCGCCTCGGCAATACCGAATCCCGGCATGTAGCAGAGGCTCTCCACGGTAATGGCTAGTGAGTGGGCGGCGATGGAGATCGTGCCCAACGGGGCCACAATCAGCGTGCTTACCACCTGGGCACCACCCATCAGCATATGTTGCAACCCCATTGGCGCCCCTATCTTAAAGGCCGTGCGGATGGTGTCTTCTCGGGGTTTGAATGATCCGGGATGGCCCACGAGTGCGAGCATCTTCGACCTTACCAATAGGAAGTACATCATCAATCCGGCCGTTATCAGCATGGCCACGCCGGTGCCGATGGCGGCGCCCATCACGCCCAAGTCGAGTATATATATAAATAGGTAGTTGAACACCACGTCCATCACACACATGCCGATATTCAGCATCGATGGAATCTTCATGTTGCCCGAGCATTTCAGCATCGAACCCGCCAATCCTTCCATCTGGAAGAAGATGCCGGCCACGCCGAAGATGGCGAAGTAGAGCGAGGCATCGCGGGCTATCTCTGCCGAGCCGCCCAACCAATAGGGTAGGTGGGGGGCGATGATGAGCGAGGTCGTGGATATCATCAATGCCCAGATCATGCAGCACACCAGCGATTGTCGCAGCACCCTTCGGGCCGCCTCGAAATCGTTGGCACCTATGAAGTGTGCCACCTGAACCGAGAATCCCATGTTGGCCGCCGAGGCCAATCCGCCCATCAGCCAACCCGTTGTCTCTACCAGTCCGATGGCGGCTGAGGCTTTGGCTCCCAGATGTCCCACCATCGAGGCATCGATGAAGAACATCACCGTGGCCGATATCTGTGCCAGAATCGAGGGAATACTTAGGCTGACGATGAGCCATAGCTTTTCGCGTTGGGTCATCGTCCGCCCCTCCCTGATATAGGAAAGCAGAATCTCGCTGTTCTTCACTTTTTGCATTGCGCTGCAAAGATACGAAAAAATCCCACCACAACCATCGTTGTAGCGGGATTTCTATGATTTATTAAGATTTTACTTGGCTTCGCCGAGTAAACTTTACTTCACCTCCTCGAAGTCGGCGTCCTGAATGTCCTCGGGCTTCGGACCCTCCTGCTGAGGACCGGCCTGCTGGCCACCCTGATAGGTGTCGCCGCCGGGCTGACCGGCTGCACCCTGCTGGTACATCTGAGCCGATGCGGTCTGCCAAGCCTGGTTGAGGGCTGCGATGGCACTGTCGATAGCTGCAACATCGCCGGCCTTGTGGGCATCCTTCAGCTGCTGGAGGGCCTGTTCGATAGCGGGCTTGTGCTGTGCGGGAATCTTGTCACCAAGTTCGTTCAGCTGGTTCTCGGTCTGGAAAATCATTGAGTCAGCCTGGTTCATCTTGTCCACGCGCTCGCGCTCCTTCTTATCGTTCTCAGCGTTCTGCTCGGCCTCGGCCTTCATGCGGTTGATCTCGTCCTGAGACAGACCAGATGAAGCCTCGATGCGGATGGCCTGCTCCTTACCGGTGGCCTTATCCTTGGCACTTACCTTCAGGATACCGTTGGCGTCGATGTCGAAGGTCACCTCAATCTGAGGAATACCACGACGTGCGGGAGCGATACCGGTGAGGTTGAACTGACCGATGCTCTTGTTCTGAGCAGCCATGGGGCGCTCACCCTGCAGCACGTGGATGGTTACCTCTGTCTGATTGTCAGCAGCGGTCGAGAATACCTCGCTCTTCTTGCAAGGAATGGTGGTGTTAGCCTCAATCAGCTTGGTCATTACGCCACCCATGGTCTCGATACCCAGTGTCAGCGGGGTTACGTCGAGCAGTACGATGTCACCTACACCGCCCTCCTTGTTCAGGATGGCACCCTGGATCGAAGCACCTACGGCTACCACCTCGTCGGGGTTCACACCCTTCGAAGGCTCCTTGCCGAAGTAGTTCTTTACCAATGTCTGTACGGCGGGGATACGGCTTGAACCACCCACGAGGATCACCTCGTCGATATCGGCGGTTGTCAAGTGTGCATCGGCGATAGCCTTCTGACATGGAGCCAGACAAGCCTGAATCAGGTCGTGGGCCAGCTGCTCGAACTTAGCGCGAGTCAGGGTCTTTACCAGGTGCTTAGGCACACCGGCCACGGGCATGATGTAAGGCAGGTTAATCTCGGTGCTGGTCGATGAGCTCAGCTCGATCTTAGCCTTCTCGGCAGCCTCCTTCAGGCGCTGCATAGCCATGGGGTCGTCCTTCAGGTTGGCGCCCTCGTCGTTCTTGAACTCCTGTACCAGCCAATCGATGATCACCTGGTCGAAGTCATCACCACCCAGGTGGGTATCACCGTTGGTAGAGAGCACCTCGAACACACCGCCACCAAACTCCAGGATAGAGATATCGAATGTACCACCACCCAGGTCGAACACGGCAATCTTCATATCCTTGTTGGCCTTGTCCACACCGTATGCCAGAGCAGCGGCGGTAGGCTCGTTCACGATACGCTTCACGTTCAGTCCGGCAATCTGACCGGCCTCCTTGGTAGCCTGACGCTGAGAGTCTGAGAAGTAGGCGGGCACGGTGATCACGGCGTCCGTTACCTCCTGACCCAGATAGTCCTCGGCGGTCTTCTTCATCTTCTGCAGCACCATGGCGCTGATCTCCTGCGGGGTGTACTTACGTCCGTTGATGTCCACACGGGGATAGCCACCCTCGTTTACTACATTATAAGGTACGCGCGAGATTTCCTTCTCGGTCTGCTGCCAGTTCTCACCCATGAAACGCTTGATGGAGTAAACCGTGTTCTTGGGGTTTGTAATGGCCTGACGCTTGGCGGGATCGCCAATCTTACGCTCACCGTTCTCTACAAAACCAACTACTGAGGGAGTTGTGCGCTTACCCTCGCTGTTGGCAATTACTACTGGCTCGTTACCCTCGAATACGGCAACGCAGCTGTTGGTAGTTCCTAAATCGATTCCAATAATCTTTCCCATAATTCTTATCTTTTTTAATTATTAATTTTCAATTGGTGGTTAGGGGTTAGAGGTTAGGGGTTAGAGATTACTCTCTTCATTCCTTCTCTTGGTCCCAAATTCACATTGTTTTTTGAGCAAAGCATGTGCCAAAATGTCTTTTTCATGAAAAAATCTTTTCCAATACGACATTTTGTCACATAAAATTTGGTTTTTCGCGAGAATAAATTTATCTTTGCAGTCAGAATTCGAAATAAAACTATCGATAGTCATGAAAAGAATGATTTTTACGGCCTGTATGGCTCTTGCCTTTTTGGCAGCATCTGCCCAGCAGAATCCCTATATCGTGAAGACGAAGGGAGCCAAGAAGAGTGCCCAGACTCAGATGGCCGATGAGTTGGCAGCAGCTCAGCAGGAACAGGAGAACGCCCAGGATTTCCTCGGGCAGCACTTCAAGTACTACAGCCTCTGCGATTGGAAAGAGGGTATGAAGTTCATGGTCATGCCCGAGAAGTACGATCTTGTGGTGAAGACCTTTACCGATGCCGCCACCGGCAAGGAGGTGAGCAGCATGCCTCTGAAGTACAAGATCATGGTCTATAAAGGCCATCATGAGAGTAGCGACGGACATTCACGCATCGATTTCGAGTGTCAGGACAACGGCAAGCAGTATTACTATGAAATCCCCAGCGGCTCTTTCGAGGACTATTGCTACCAGAAGACCGGTGTGCCCACGCTGGCCTACCTCGGCGATGTCGACATTGCCCGCGAGCAGCTCATGGGTAAGACCCTCTACACCAAGACCCAGTACTATCGCATCGATACCGAGTACGATGGCGAGGGTTATCAGGATGTCTTGGTCGACAAGGACATGCCCGTTACGGTGATCGCCGTTGGTGTCGGCACCCGCAACTACCCCGTCAAGATCATCGTCGAGGACGAGGATGGCAATGAGTTCTTCCAGAACGTGGCTATCTCGAAGACCAATAGCGGTATGCGCGATGATGAGTTCATCATGGACGAGGCCAAGTACCTCTTCCCCAATTCCTTCGAGCTCGTCGAGGATGTCATGAACATCAACAGCTATAATTATCGTGTCTACATCGGCCGCATCATCCACACCAAGTATCCCACCAAGATGCTCAACGAGACCACCAAGAAGCTTCAGTCCATCCCCCGTCTGGCTGAATACCAGCTCGAGGCCATCAATCCTCATAAGAACGACGACAAGGCCACCGTTAAGCTGAAGAACACCACGCTGGGTACCTATTTCTATACCGACATCGTGCTCGATCAGCATAATGCCGAGAAGGAGGAGGACTACTTCGGCTATATCTTCGCTCCCGGTCCTGGTAAGAAGGTTCATACCTCCGAGGGTTCTCGCGCCATGATCCGTAGCGGTCACGTAGGTATCGGCTTCTCTGAGGACGAGGTTGAGATGGCCGCCGGTGAGCCCGAGAAGATCGAGTATGGCGAGAACGGTTATTACAACTGGCTCTACCAGCGTTCTAACAATAAGATCCTGATTGTTCACTTCAATGGTTCTGGTACAGTTGAGAAGACCACCACACGCGATGGTAACCTCAATGCCCCCGCCCCTTCTAAGACCTCTAAGCTCACTTCCAAGAAGCGCATCACCACCAAGAAGGGTCCCAATGGCATCAAGAACGGAACCCCGATTCAGAAATAAAAAAACCGCCCAAAAGGCGGTTTTTTTTGTGGTGAGAGGTGAGAAGCTTCTCACTTCTACTTGTCGGCAATCGCCGACATAATCTTCTGCTCTAACTCATCGCATAGCTCCGGGTTATCCTTCAGCAGCTCCTTCACGGCATCGCGACCCTGTGCCAACTTCGACTCACCATAGCTGAACCACGAGCCACTCTTCTTGATGATGCCATACTCCACGCCCAGATCCACAATCTCACCGATCTTCGAGATACCCTCGCCGAAGGTAATCTCAAACTCAGCCTTGCGGAAGGGAGGCGCCACCTTGTTCTTCACAATCTTCACGCGCACCTGATTGCCTATCACGTTGTCGCCGTCCTTGATGCTCGTCACGCGACGTATGTCCAGTCTTACCGATGCATAGAACTTCAGGGCGTTACCACCCGTGGTCGTCTCGGGATTGCCGAACATCACACCGATCTTCTCTCTCAACTGGTTGATGAAGATACACGTGGTGTTCGTCTTCGATATGGTCGATGTCAGCTTTCTCAGAGCCTGACTCATCAGTCGGGCCTGGAGTCCCACGGCCGAGTCGCCCATGTCACCCTCAATCTCCTTCTTCGGCGTCAGCGCGGCCACAGAGTCAATCACGATGATGTCGATGGCACTCGAGCGAATCAGCTGGTCGGCTATCTCCAGGGCCTGCTCACCGTTGTCCGGCTGCGATATGTAGAGGTTGTCAATGTCCACACCCAGCTTCTCGGCGTAGAATCTGTCGAAGGCATGCTCCGCGTCGATGAAGGCAGCTATGCCGCCCGCCTTCTGAGCCTCTGCGATGGCATGGATGGCCAGTGTGGTCTTACCGCTCGATTCCGGACCGTATATCTCAATGATTCTTCCCTTGGGGTAACCGCCCACGCCCAGTGCGGCGTTCAGACTGATCGAACCGGTAGGAATCACGTCCACGTGCTCCACCTGTTCGTCACCCATGCGCATAATCGAGCCCTTGCCGTAGTCCTTCTCAATCTTCGACATGGCCGCCTGCAGCGCCTTCAGTTTCTCCTGTTGCGAGTTCAAAGCCTCGCCGTCTTTTTCCTTAGCCATAGTTTAAAATTTTAGAGGTTAGTGGTTAGAGGTTAGTGGTTAGAGATATGACTAACCCCTTGAATTCTTCATCACGTAACCTTTGGTTATTACTTATTCTCTATATTTTTCAATCAAGTTCGGGGCTTGCGAGGTATTCTTGCGTCCCTTCGGTAGCAAGCGGCATAGCCGAGCGCTCTAACCTCTAACCACTAACCCCTAACCTCCTTACAATTCGATATCAATATCGAATTGTTCCTCCCAAGGCAAGCCTTGCGCATTGAGCTGCTCCATGAACGGATCGGGATCGAACTCCTCCACGTTATGCACACCCGGTTTGCGCCAGATGCCCTTGCAGAACATCATCGCACCGATCATCGCCGGCACACCCGTGGTGTAGCTCACACCCTGCATGCCTGTCTCCTCATACGCGGCGCGGTGGCTGCAGTTGTTATACACGTAGTACGTATGCTCCTTGCCGTCGTTGCCTATACCGCGTATGCGACAACCGATGCTCGTCTCGCCCTCGTAGTTCTCGCCCAGATCCTGCGGGTTCGGCAATACCGCCTTCAGGAACTGCAGCGGCACTATCTTCACCTTGGCCACGCCGCTGCCATCAGCCAGCGGAGCCTCGTACTCCACCTCGTCGATTCTGCTCATGCCGATATTCTGAATCACCTCCAGGTGCTTCAGATACTGCTGTCCGAACGTCATCCAGAAGCGGGCGCGCTTAATCGTGGGGTAGTTAATCACCAAGCTCTCTATCTCCTCGTGGTGCAGCAGATAGCTGTCCCTCGGGCCGATGTTCGGGTAAGTCAGGTCCTTGTGAATCTCCAGCGGCTCCGTCTCCACCCATTGTCCGTTCTCCCAGTAGAGTCCCTTCTGCGTAATCTCGCGGATATTGATCTCCGGGTTGAAGTTCGTGGCAAACGCCTTGTGGTGGTCGCCCGCGTTACAGTCCACGATGTCCAGATACTGAATCTCCTTGAAGTGGTGCTTGGCGGCATAGGCCGTGTAGATGCTCGTCACGCCCGGGTCGAATCCGCAACCCAGGATGGCCGTCAGCCCCGCCTTCTCGAAACGCTCGCGGTAAGCCCACTGCCATGAGTACTCAAAGTGCGCCTCGTCCTTCGGCTCATAGTTGGCCGTGTCCAGATAGCTGCATCCGCACGCCAGACAAGCGTCCATGATGGTCAGGTCCTGATAAGGCAGCGCCAGATTGATCACCAGCTCCGGCTTGTAGTCGTTAAAGAGCGCCTTCAGCTGCTCCACATCGTCCGCATCCACCTGGGCGGTCTTTATATCCAGCTTGTAACCAGCATCATGGATGCTGGTTACAATAGCATCACATTTTGCTTTGCGTCGCGATGCAATCATAAACTCCGTAAACACGTCAGCGTTCTGCGCTATCTTAAACGCAGCCACGGTGGCCACGCCACCCGCTCCAATCATCAATACCCTTGCCATATTTTAAATGTTTAATCTTTAATGTTTAATGTTTAATCTGGGATTCAGCTCTTCTGAGCTGATCCCCAGCGCCGCCATGAGCGAATACCCCAAGATCTCCTGCTTGAAGTTTCCCCCTGGCATGGGCTGCATCGCCAGCACCGTCATGCGCTTCTCGTCATCGTCCACGCGGTTCAGCGCCTCGCGTACCTTATTATATATATAGTCGTTTTCCGCATCCGGAATCACGATCACGCGTTTCACCTCCTTCTGCCCCGTCACCAGCTTCAGAGCATCTATCAGGTAGTCCTCGCCGCCCGGAATGGGCTCTATGGGGTAGGCGCCAATCTCAAACTCGCCCAGTTGGTCCTTGAAGGCCTTTCCGTTCAGCTCCTCATACACCCCCGGCTCAAAGTTCTCCATCGCCGTCTTCTCCTTCTTGTGCACCAGCACCACCAGGGTGCTGTTCTCTTGTCCTTCCGCCTTCGGTGGCCTTACGCCCCCGTCCAGCGCCACGCATACTATCCACTTCGCCATGTCGGCCTTCGGAATCCTGCGTCCTATCATCCTTTCGAAGTTCACCGTGAGGTTAAACGCCACTTTGTCCACGTAGTCGGCATCCACCAGAATCACGTTTTCACTCCATTTCGTATCTTGTATTTTGTTGTTCATCTCTGAGGTGCAAATTTACGAAGAATTTCCATAATCCCAAAACATTTTCGATGGAAATCATAAATTAAAGTCGAAAAATCAAAAATTATGGTCTCTTGTCGTGAAATCGTCTTATATTTGCAGCAGAATTAAAACAATAGTTCAATTTATCAGAAAGATGAGTATTTTAGATAATCATGCCGCCCTCCAGTCCGAGGTGTTGAAGATAGCCGAGGTAGCCGGTTACCTCTGGCAGAACGGCTGGGCCGAGCGTAATGGCGGCAATATCACCGTTAATGTCACCGATCTGGTCGACGATGCCATCCGGGCCCTTCCCGCCATCAGCGATCCCATTCAGATTGGTGTCACTCTGCCCGCCCTCGCCGGTAGCTATTTCTATTGCAAGGGCACGGGCCGCCGCATGCGCGATCTCGCCCGCCTTCCCATGGCCAATGGCTCCATCATCCGCATTCTCCCCGATTGCGCCTCGTATGTCATCATCGCCGATGAGCCCGTCATGCCCACCAGCGAGCTTCCCAGCCATCTTACGGTCCATGCCTCTCTGATTGAGCAGGGCAGCCCCTATCGCGCCACGGTCCACACCCATCCCATCGAGCTGGTGGCCATGAGCCATTCCAAGAAGTTCCTCGGCAAGGACGTGCTCACCAAGATTCTCTGGAGCATGATCCCCGAGACCAAGGCCTTCTGTCCGCTCGGTCTGGGCATCGTGCCTTATCAGCTCCCCGGCTCCAAGGCCCTGGCCGATGCCACGCTGAAGGAGTTAGAGGATTACGATGTCGTCATGTGGGAGAAGCACGGCGTCTTCGCCAAGGGTCTCGACGTGATGGATGCCTTCGATCAGATCGATGTGCTCTCCAAGGCCGCCAAGATCTACATCAATGCCCGCGCCATGGGTTTCGAGCCCGACGGCATGAGCGATGCCCAGCTCGCCGAGATGACCGAGGCCTTCCATCTCCCCAAGTAGTAGGACACACACAATTCGTTAAATATCTAAATAAATAGTTTCGGTAAATGAGTTAATATGCTTTAAACACAAAAAACAAACTACTAACGGCATATAGATTATGTTAGTTCAGAGGACTCCCCCACGCGCGAGCGCCGGGGAGTTTTTGGATGAAAGAAAAAGTCCTCAGAGAAATCCGAGGGTCCTATTGAATCTCTTGTTATTGTATTGTAATGGTTGTTACGGGGCGAAGGAACGTGGTTGAATAGCCTCCCCCGTTAGCAATATTACCTTTGTTGTTCTTAAATGATCCTATATTATCATTGTTGATATAGAAATAACCATTATTGTTGAAGGGTAAAGAAGTAACCTCATCTATTGTTATATACTGAGATACTATCAAAAGAGCTTCTGCTGAATCTGGGAGTCGCCAAACTCCAATTCTATCTGGGGTGTTGTATGCCTCCAGTGCTGCTTCTATTGCTGCTTTAACTGCTTCAGCACCATTTCCAGCAATCGTAACTGTTGATTCTGTCGGCGAGAGCAGCGTTACTTTATTCCCATCAACTGCCAAGACATAGCATCCTTGATAGAGTTCTCCAACTTTTGGAACGCTTGCAGCAGGTGTTTCTTGCTCGTTGGTTCCTTCACCGAAGTTGAAATCGATAGCCTTTTCTTCTTCCCAGGTGGCACCGGTGATAGTTCCTGTGAGCGTTACTTCTGTCGGGGTAGTCACGGTGGCAGGTTTGTAAGTACCCTCGATGTTGATCTTATGGTTGGCAGTCATCTCTGTCGCACAGTTATACGAGAAAGAGGTGTTGTCGATAGTAATGGTAATCGTGGGCTTGTTGACGGAAGGTAATAGATAGTTGTTCTCTGATGTCATCTTCCAAGTGGTTCCATCATCTTGTTTGGTCAGACTGATGGTGGCTCCTCCTTTTTCGCCCTGATAGCTGCCGTCAAGACAAATTGACTCTCGCAATGGGGCAATCTTAACACTTACAGCCCCAGTGCCGGCGGGAATATCCTTGATAACGAGACTCTTTATCAGCATTACCTTTCTGTTAAGTCCTATGGTGAGGTTGTTGGTTCCGTTGGCTGACAGACTGACGGTAGATTGTCCGGCCATCAGATCGCCTAGTTGCTGTCCACTCTGTAAGGAGATGACTGATGTTGCGGAGGCCTCCTCCTGAGATGGCAGCACGTAACGAGTGGCATCGGCTCCTCCCAGACCATAGACACTATAGGTGCCTTCAGGGAGTTTCACTGATAACTGATTGCTGGCGTCTTCCAGAATCTGCATGGTCTTACACTTCCCGTCATCACCAAACACATAGAGTCTGACGGGATATGCTACAACGGTTTCTTCTCCAGAACGTGTCATCACCTTCAGCATGCTGTTGGGCTCGGGCTCTGGGTCGTTAATCACTTCCTGAGTACATGAACTCAGGGTTAAAAGTCCGCACATAGCGGCACTGTAGATAGTCTTAATCTTTTTCATTTTTGTTGTTAGTGTTGTATGGTTTCTCCTAGCATAGCTAAGGATAACTTGATGCAAAGGTACAACAAAAATATCGGAACCTTGAGAGAGGTCCCGATATTTTAATCTTATTTTAACTTTCAGCCGCTATTTTCAGATCATCTGCGGGAGGAAGCAGGAGATGATGAGAACGATGATGCCGGCGATGAGGACGGCGATGGTCTTCTGGGAACAGCCCTTCCACTCCTTGAGGATAATGCCCCAGACATTGGAGAACACCACATTGAGGGCCATGAGGATGCAGAACGACAGCGTGGTGAGCGTGGGGCTATCGGTGAGGAAGCCCTTGCCCAGCGAGAGGCCGAAGAACTGACTGTACCACAGGGCACCGGCCAAGAGGCAGAACAGCAGATTGTTGGCCCAGACATGGCCCTTGAGGTAATCGCCCCAAGTATGGTTGCGCTGATTCTGGAAGAGACAGTAAACGGCATTGGTGACGAAACCGCCGAGCGTGACGAGCATGGTGGCGGGGAGGGTGCGGAACATGGGGTCGGTGAGATAGCCGAAATGGATATCTTTACCGAACTCGAGACCGACATTGAAACAGCCACTCATGAAACCGGCGAGCAGGGCAATGGCGAGGCCACGGGGGAAGTTGAAGTCCTTCACGGCTTCGCGCTGCTCCTCCTCGGAGAGCGACTGGGCCTTGAGAAGACCGGCATAACCGATGATGCCGATGCCGAGGAGAGTGACGGCCACGCCAAGGAACACGGCAAACGTGAGCGAGGAGAGGGCATCGAGCTCGGGGAAGAATACATTGAGCAGCACGGGGCCGAGGATGGTGCCCAGACCGGCACAGGTGCCGAGGGCGATGCTCTGGCCGAGGGCCACTCCGAGGTAACGCATGGAGAGGCCGAACGTGAGGCCGCCCACGCCCCAGAGGACGCCGAAGAGGATGGTCATCCAGATATTGAACGACTGATCGGCGCTGAACAACTCGCAGAGGCTATGACCCGCGGGCACGGCGAGCAGGGCGCCGAGCACGGGGAGCACCAGCCAGGCGAAGACGCCCTGAACGAGCCAGTAGCTCTCCCAAGACCACTGCTTGATCTTGTTGATGGGGACGTAGCAGGAGCTCTGGCAGAAAGCGCCGATGGCGATGATGAGAAGACCAAAAATTATTTCCATAATTTTTTGTTTTTAGGGGTTAGGGGTTAGTAGTGAGAGGTGAGAGAATAGTGAGCAAAGCCACTCTGCACCTATGGTACATATCTCTAACCCCTAACCTCTAACTTCTAACCACCTCTAACTTCTACATCAATGTATTGCTTTGCCCGTTTGGGGTCGTCGGTGATGAGCATGACGCGCATTGGGTCTTTGCTTTCTTTGAGGTAGAGGGCGCTGACGTTTATCTTCAACTTTATGCTCTTGCCCGGGTGTATTGTCCTGTTGGAAATGTTGACGCTAAGGGCTTTGTTGAATACTTGAACTTGCTGGATGTGCAGGTCGCTCTTCCCCGTATTGGAGAGCAGGATGGTGCGGCTGACAGTCTTCTTGCCGCTTATCGGCTCCATTACGACCGACGGTTCGCTGATGCTGAGTTTCGGCGCTTGTGCAAGTTCTTCTTCACTCATACCTGCAAAGCTCGGCAAAAGGATGGCCGAAACTTGTATCGCATTCGTCTCGCTTATCTTGTCGCCCATATAACGGGAAATGTAGATGCTTGTCTGATTGAGGCCCAGCACATTGAGCTTCTCGGTGTCGAGCGTGAGTTGTATCGTGCCGGACTTTCCCGATGGGATGTCTTCCGGCTCGCATTTCGCAGAAAGATAGGGTGGCAGATGCATCAGTTCGGGGCGGAAGGCTGTTCGGTCGGTATTCAGGATGCGCAGCTCTGCCGTCGGTTTGTCGCCCATATTGACGTCTCCAAACTCCACCGATTTTGTTATCAGGCGGACATTCCCCAAGTCAATGGGAAATTCTTTGCCGTAGTCGTGCACTTCTGTCACAACAGTTCCCTGAATGGCAATGTACGAAGGTGCGTCCGAAGCATTGGTCAGCACGTCCACCTCTTTGTAGAAAGAACCCAGCATCTTGGCATCGTAGGTGACATCAATTACGTCACGAGCACCAGCGGGAATAGGTGTCTGGGGAAACGAAACATCGAGGCAACCGCACGAAGCTTTCACTTCCTTAATGAGCAAGGGTTTGTCGCCCTTGTTCGTGAAGCTGAGGCTGAAGCGTTTGGGCACTTGGAACTCCACTTCGCCCACCTTCTTGATGTCTGTTTCGGGCACGAAGCGAGGCTGGGCCAAGGCTATGGAGAATTGCCAATTGCCAATTGACAATAGGGCAAGCAGTATGAGGCGAAGGATATGTCGTTTCATCGGTAAATCACATTTTCCGTGCAAATATAGAAAAAAAATCTGAGATTATCAGCCTCTCCTATAAAGAAATATGCCTAAGCTTCGGAATTTACCACCGAGGGCGTGACTTCCTAAGGTTCACCAAAAACAAAAAAGGCACGCAACAATGCGTGCCTAAGCTTAATGGGTTCCGACTTTACCTGCGACGTTTTCGCGGAGAGAAGATGGAACGAATGGAGTAAAGGATGTCCGTACAGAAGCGGAAACCTCTATAGACAAAGAAGGCGTTGACTGCCAGACGGCTAAGCCCCTGCAATCTGCTGGTAGTCTTGGGTATAGGCCCTCCCGTAAAGCTGCTGACACCCTCCATCATTTGCGTGCGAGAGGCTTTGAGCTTCTTGCTGATAGCATGCTTCCTCTGTTGAAGGGCTGCGAGGACATCTGGGGAATTCAGGATGCTGTTGTTCATGACACTTCCTCCTCCTCTTCATTCTCGTCCACAAACAGGCTAACAACGAAACGCGTTATGGGCTGCATAATCCAACGCTTGCGGACGAGAAGCGTAAGGATGATGAAAAGCAGCATCACTCCGCTCACGATAGCAAAGCTCCACGCCCCTCCAACAAAATCTGCCAACCAGAAGGCAAAGGCTAACACAA
>JAEEGH010013832.1_pt1 | contig 17831 bp, 17 predicted proteins | sample 9134181 | NCBI WGS metagenome assembly JAEEGH01 (sample SAMN16246544, study PRJNA631951) | gut metagenome | biome: gut microbiome; feature: rumen; material: DP-attached | host: Bos | place: Iran: Karaj | collected 2018-10
GCGTTGTACATGGACATCGACGGTCGTCGTGTCACCCGGATATTCAGACCCCCAGATCTGGTCGAGAAGTTGCTCTCTCGTAAACACGCGGTTCGGATTTGCCGCAAGATAATAAAGGAGCTCCAGTTCCTTCGGAGGCATGTCGAGCTTTGTTCCATTGTATGTGACCATATAATTTGTCTTGTTGATCGTGATGCCCGGATATTCAACATATTCTCCGGTCTGGGAATTAGGTGCCTTGATGTTTTCAGAAGCACCTGACTTATCCCCGCTACGCCTGAGCACGGCTTTGCATCTTGCCACAAGTTCCTTTGAATCAAAAGGCTTCATGACATAGTCATCCGCGCCAAGCTCCAGCCCGAGCACCTTGTCAAAGACCTCGCCCTTGGCAGAAAGCATGATCACAGGCACCTTCGACTCTTTTCTGATCTCGCGGAGAACACCGTATCCGTCCATACCGGGAAGCATGATGTCAAGAAGCACAAGATCCGGTTCAAACTCTTTAAACGCCTTCAGCGCGTCCTCTCCGTCATATGAGATCTGTGTCCGGAAGCATTCCTTGTTGAGATAGAGCGCAACAAGCTCCGCAATGCTCTCATCATCGTCCACAACAAGTATCTTTTGTTTGTCCGCCATTTTATCACCTCTTGACATCAAAAATGCATATTACTTAAAAGTTACTATCGTTACGCCGGCGTCTCCCTCTCCAAAACTTCCGAGTCTGAACTCCGCGACGTATTTGAGCTTTTTAAGATGCTTATGTACAGCTTCCTTGAGCGCTCCGGTGCCTCTTCCGTGGATTATCGTGCACTTAGGAAGATGAGAAAGATAAGCATCGTCCAGATATTTTTCAAGTACCGGAAGGGCCTCATCGACACGCATTCCGACAAGATTCAGCTCGGGATGGATCGTCATCGCCTTGGACATTGAACTCTTTGTGCCGCCCTTTTTGTTCTCAGGCTCTTTCACTGCCCTGGATATCCACCTGATGTCTTTCCGGCTCACCTTGGTCTGCATCGCGCCCGCACGCACTCCAAGCACACCTTTGGCATCGGGGAGAGAAGTCACCACGCCTTCGATGTTGAGATTTATAAGGCATACAACATCTCCGAGCATTATATCTTTGCTGCTGTCATCCTCGTTTGTCTTTTCGCTCCGCTTTACGGCCAATGCCTTGGAATTTTCTGAAACCCTGTCACGGAGCGCGGTGCGTTCACGTTCCAGATCGGCCATGTTGAAATCGGCGCCGAGCTTGTTAAGACGCTTTATGGCTTCGTCGGCATATTCCTTTGCCTCTTCCACGATGCGCCTTGCTTCCTCGTTTGCTTCACGCAATATCCTGTCTCGCGAAGCCTCGAGCTTTTCATTCTTCTCCTCAAAACGACGTTTAAGGTTTTCGGCTTCTTCCCTTGCGGATGCCGTCCTTTCCTCGTCGCGTTCCATCTTTGTCCTTCTCTGGTCAAGATCGGAGATAACGTCCTCAAAGCTCTTGTCTTTGGTGCCTACAAAGGAATCCGCCATTTCTATGATGTCATTTCCAAGTCCGAGCTTTCTTGATATCTCAAATGCATTCGATTTGCCCGGGATGCCGATGAGAAGCCTGTATGTCGGCTTCAGAGTCTCTATGTCAAATTCGCAGCATGCATTGGAAACGCCCGGAGTGGACAGAGCGTATATCTTCAGCTCCGGATAGTGCGTTGTTGCCACGACTCTCGCGCCTCGCGCATGAAGATCGGTAAGGATCGCCTGTGCGAGAGCTGCCCCCTCTGTGGGATCCGTCCCTGCGCAAAGCTCATCAAAAAGCACAAGAGAATGTTTGTCCGCCTCTTTCAGGATCCTCACGATGTTCGTCATATGTGAAGAAAACGTGGAAAGGCTCTGCTCAATGCTCTGCTCGTCACCGATATCGGCAAAGATCTCCTTGAAAACGCTGAGTTTGCTCCCTTCCTGCGCGGGAATGTGCAGTCCCGCCTGTCCCATAAGGCAAAACAGCCCGACCGTCTTAAGCGTAACGGTCTTTCCGCCTGTATTCGGTCCGGTAACGACCAGGAGGTTGAACCTGCTTCCGACATAAACGTCGATGGGCACCACTTTTGCCTTGTCGATCAGAGGGTGCCTGCCTTTTCTTATGCTGACATATCCGTTCTGGTTAAATTCAGGCTCACACGCCCTCATGGATTTTGCAAGACTTCCCTTTGCAAAAATGAAATCAAGTTCCGTCAGGGTCCTGATGTCATAGTCAAGCGCTTCGGTGTACTGCCCCGCAAATGCGGAAAGCTCCGCGAGTATCTTTTCTATCTCTTTTGCTTCTTTAAGCGAAAGCTCGGCAAGGTCGTTGTTCAGTTTTACCACGACCGCGGGCTCGATGAAGATGGTTGAGCCCTTTGCCGACTGGTCATGGATCATGCCGTCAAAGCTTGTTTTGTATTCGCTTTTTACGGGAAGGCAGTATCTGCCGTTCCTCATGGTGATGATGTTATCCTGAAGCCTGTCCTTGGCTTCCTTGCTGTTAACGATCTTGTTGAGCTGCTCTCTTATCTTGTCGTTCGTCAGATGTATCTGTCTGCGGATCCTGGAAAGCTCCGGACTCGCATCGTCCGCGATCTCCTCCTCGGAAAGGATGCAGCGTCTTATCTCATTGTTCAACTGAGAAACGGGCTCAAGCCCCTCAAAACGCGCTGTCAGGGAATCCCCTTCCTCTCCCTCCTGGACGGTCCCTCCGTAGGTCTTTACGCGAAGCGTTGCGGTAAGCACCGAACTGATCTTTAACAGTTCGGAAGCAAGAAGCGACGAACCCACCTCAAGCAGCTTAATGTCTCCTCTGATATCCGGAACGCCGTTAAACGAAAGGCTTCCGCTTTTGTAGATACGCTGCATCGCATCAGCAGTCTCTTTCTGGGCTGTCTTTACTTTTTCAAGTTCGGTCATCGGGAGCAGGTCTTCACAGAGTTTTTTTCCCATCGCAGAGCCTGCAAAGCCTGCGAGCATATTTATTATTTTGTTGTATTCAAGTACCTTCAGTGCTTTTTCGTTCATACCTCTTATTCCACGTCGGCCCATTTGTGGCGGTGCAATTCCCCGCACAGATTCATGCCGCTGAAATCCTGCTGCCTCAGCGCTTCATACAGCACTATCGCAACGGAATTTGAAAGGTTCAGTGACCTGGTCTCACCGTTCATCGGGATCCTTATGCACCTCTCCTTGTCGGTCATGAGGATCTCCTCGGGAATTCCCGCGCTTTCCTTGCCGAACATAATAAAATCATCGGGCGAAAAGCTCACTTCAGTGTAAAGCTTCTGCCCCTTTGTGGTTGCCATGTATATCCTCGGGAAACCGTTTTCCTCGAGGAATTCTTCAAAATTTTCGTATACATAAAGATCAAGATCGCGCCAGTAATCCATCCCTGCGCGCCGCACCGCCTTTTCCGAAATGTCAAAGCCCAGCGGTTTTATCAGATGCAGAGTCGTCCCTGTCGCAACGCAGGTCCTTCCGATGTTCCCCGTGTTTGCGGGAATCTCCGGCTCAAGAAGCACTATATTCATGATTCTTCATAAACCTCTCGATCCTGTCGAGCGCTGTCTTCAGGTTTTCTATGGAGTAAGCATAGGATATCCTTAAAAACCCTTCGCCACAGTCACCAAATGCCGTCCCCGGCACAACAGCGACCTTTTCCTCCTTAAGGAGCGCAGTCGCAAACTCATCGGACGTCATTCCTGTATGCTTGATGGACGGAAAAACGTAAAATGCGCCTTCCGGCTCAAACGTGTGAAATCCCATCTCATTCAGACGTGTAACAAGGTATCTCCTTCTCTCGTCATACGCCTCTCTCATGCGGAGAACATCTTCATCCCCGTTCCTCAACGCCTCTATCGCTGCGCACTGGCTGGTCGTGGGAGCGCACATGATCGCAAACTGATGTATCTTTGTCATCTGCTTTAAGATTGCTTCCGGTCCGCAGGCATAGCCGAGTCTCCAGCCCGTCATCGCATAGGATTTGGAAAAACCGTTGATCACGATGGTCCTTTCCTTCATCCCGGGAAGCGACGCAATGGAAACGTGATCCCTTCCGTAGGTGAGCTCGGAATAGATCTCGTCGGATATCACAAACAGATCCTTTTCTATGATCACATCAGCGATAGCTTCCAAGTCCTCACGGGTCATTATGCCGCCCGTCGGATTGTTCGGAAAAGGCATGATGAGTATCTTTGTCTTATCCGTGATCGCCCCTAGAAGTTCCTCGCGCGTAAGCTTAAAGGAATTTTCTTCCTTGAGATCGATGGTCACGGGAACACCGTCCGCAAGCGTGACGCAAGGTACGTAAGAAACATAGCAAGGCTCGGGGATCAGCACCTCGTCCCCTGCGTCGAGCATTGCGCGCAGTGCCGCGTCTATGGCTTCACTGCCGCCTATGGTAACAAGTATCTCGTTTTTAAAGTCATAGGACAGCCCCTGGCGCCTCTCAAGATATTTTGCTATCTCTTCGCGAAGCTCCAAAAGTCCTGCGTTTGATGTGTAAAACGTCTTCCCTCTCTCAAGCGCGTAGATGCCCTCCTCCCTGATATGCCAGGGAGTATCAAAATCAGGCTCGCCCACGCCGAGCGAGATCGCACCGTCTATCTCTTTTACGATATCAAAAAATTTTCTTATGCCTGAAGGCTTTATTGCCCTCACTTTGGAATTCAGCGGATCTCTCATGTTATGCGCGGAAATCAGGGTGTGATGAGCTCACGCTCGTCGTCCCTTACCTCTCCCACGAGAGGCATTCCGTTCTCCTTATATTTTTTAAGAATGAAATTTGTCGAAGTGGAAAGCACCGCTTCAAGGGGCGCAAGCTTGTCCGAAACAAAGCCCGCGATCTCCCGCATCGATCTTCCCTCAACGATGATGGCAAGGTCAAAACCTCCCGAAACAAGATAAACCGCGCTCACTTCATCAAAACGGTATATCCTCTCTGCTATCTTGTCAAAACCGCGGCCTCTCTGCGGAGTGACCTTTACCTCTATGATCGCGGTCACCCTTTCCTTTTCGTCAAAATCCCAGTTGATCAGCGTGGGATAGCCGCAGATTATGTGCTCGTCCTCCATCGCCTGTATCTCTTTTTTTATCTCTTCCTCGGTGGTTCCGAGCATCATGGCAAGGTCCTTTGCCGAGATCTTTGAATTTTTTGCTATTGCATGCAATATCTTCTCTCTCATTTTGCTAACCTCTCAAATTGAAATAGTCATCGTTTCTGTTTGGTTCAAGGAACCTTCTTTCGCTGCCGAGCACTACCACGCGCTCTTTTCCGGAAATTACGCGCCCGATCATATGTCCCGCGGCCCGCGCTTCCGGCGTATCCTCCGCGATCACCAGCATCGCGCCGTCGCCCCGCAGAATGTAAGGATTTATGTCAAAAAACTCGCTCACTTCGATAGTCCCCTGTTTTATCGGGATGCATCCGATCTCCAGTTCGCAGCCGATGTTCTCACGTTCACACAGTTCCCAGACTGCCCCGAAAAGACCGCCGTCCTCCACATCATGCATGATCGCACGCCCGCCAAGGTCTTTTGAAAGACTGAGCGCTTTTTCCGCACAAAGCGCATCGTCAAACATCGCCGCGGCCTTATCGACAAACCCTTCCGGAAGCCTCGTCATAAGCGCCTCCCTGTGAGATCCGGCTATCATTGCGGCTCCTGCGGTGCCCGTGTTTCCGATCATAAGGATCACTTTGTCACGGTTCTCGTCAAGAGGAACAAGCGCGGCGCAATCTTTTCCGATCGCCGTTACGACTGACGTAAGGCTCTCATTCTCCGTAACAACGGCATTTCCGTCAAGGATCCGGACGTCCGCTTTTTCACACGCCCCGATGAGTTCCCTCACAAAATCCCTTATCCTGTCTTCACCGAAACCTTTTGGTATCGACAAGGAAAGGGTGATGCCTTCCGCCTTTGCCCCGGCGGCGGCCAGGGAGTTTACTGCACGGTATACGGAAAGTGCGGCGACACCGGCCTCGTTTCCCGTTACAGAAGCAACGGAAGTCAGCGTCTCACAGCATTTTCCGGCGTCTCCGCCGACAAGCGCCTTCGGATTTTTGCCCGTTTTATTTATCTCGTTCAAAAGGCACCTTTTAAGTGCGCTTTCAAAAAGTTTTCCCCCTGTCATAATTGACAAACCCCTTCCGTTTTCATAAAATGATGGTGAAAACTTACAGAAGATTTGCGAGAAAAGGGATGACCATGCAAAGTACCAGGATCACCACTATTATTCCTGATACCAGCTTTCTCTGTTTCCTGTTCATATAATGCAACTCCTTTCAAAACCGAGGTTATATATGCATTTACCCGTATTTTTGATAGTATCGATGATCCTTGTGTTCCTCATAAATATCGTATCAAAAAGGAACCAGCGCGACGCCGAAGCCGAAGAGAGGGCCTTCATAGAAAAAGAGCAAAAGGCCAACACCACGCGCAGAAAGGATATTTCAAATCTTGATTTTATCACAATACCACCGTGTTTATCAAGTCCTTCGGGATTGCTTTCGGAAGAAATTGCCGAAACGGAGAAACAGATAGCGGCATTGCAGGACAAAAAGATAGTGAACTTCACGGGCATCACCAACACAGACCTGAAGCTCACCTACGGCGCGGCAAACATCGACGCGCTGTCGGAATATGACAACAACTACTTAAAGCTCGTGAGGCTGATAGTAAAATACGCAAAACAGCTGATCGATGCGGGACTCACCGAAAAAGCAAAAGAGATCCTCGAATTCGGAATGTCGGTAAAGACCGATGTGAGCGCAAACTACACGCTTCTCGCTAAGCTGTACAAAGACGAAGGCAACACCGAAAAAATAAAAGAAATACGTCTGATCGCCGAGCAACTAAACTCTTTGACAAAAGCCAAACTGCTCAGAGACCTTGATGACATCCTTTTGGAAAAAACGGAGGAATATTGATGAAAAAAGGTATAGCAGCGGCAAGGAACAAAGTGGTCGACAGCCCTGTATTTAAGGATTTTCTGTGTGTGCTCGGAGGTTTTATCTATTCCTTCGGCGCAAACATTTTTGTTCGTCCTCTCGGTCTCTACAACGGCGGTGTTATCGGTTATTCGCAGCTCATCACACACTTTATCGAAAAAGCGATGGGACGCACGACGAACCTGTATGCCCTCCTGTACATAGCCTTGAACATCCCTCTTTTCGTCCTTGCATATAAGGGGGTTAACCGGCGCTTCTTCTTAAGGACGCTGCTCGGCACGGGAAGCATCGCGCTTTTCGGTTACCTTTTACCCACACTCGGCACTCCGATCCTCGACAATATCCTCACCTGCTCCATCGTGGGCGGTATATTCACAGGCTCGGGCACTGGACTTCTCCTTCTTGCGGGAGGCTGCGGCGGCGGCATTGATATCCTCGGGGTATGGATGGCACAGAAAAAGCCGGATGTTTCCGTAGGCAAGGTCTCGATCGCGGTAAACCTCACGCTTTACATTTTCCTGCTCTTCCTGTTCAATGTCGAGACTGTTATCTACACAGTGATCGTGGCGATCGTGTCGGCTCTGGCCGTTGACCGCATACACTACCAGAACATCACCGCCGAGATCATGATCTTTACCAAAAAAGAAGGCATGGACAAAGCGCTGATACGAGGCGTACGCCGCGGTGTCACCGAATGGGTGGGCGCAGGCGCATACACCGACGAAGAGACTCACATCCTCGTATCCTGTGTAAACAAATACGAAGAGCACGATTTCATAGAGCGCATCCACGAATTCGATCCGAAAGCATTTATAATCATCAACGAAAACGTCCGTGTCCGCGGAAATTTCGAAAAGAGAATGTAGCAGAGATATGGCTGTTTCAAAGAACACAAAAGAAATACTCGAGATCCTCGACAGAGAATACGGCACAGAACCTTATTCCTTTCTCGAATACAAAAACGCATATGAGCTGCTGGTCGCAACCATACTTGCCGCGCAATGCACGGATGCCCGCGTGAACCTTGTCACAAAGCACCTGTTCGTCCACTATCCCGACCCTTACGCGCTGGCAAAGGCAGACCTTTCCGAGCTTGAAAGCGAGATACATGAGCTTGGTTTTTTCCACGCAAAGGCAAAAAATCTCATCGCTACAGCAAAGCTCCTTGCAGAACGCCATAACGGAGAAGTGCCGTCGACATTAGAGGAACTCACCGCGCTCCCGGGAGTCGGAAGAAAGACGGCAAACGTCATCCGCGGAAATGTCTACAACATCCCAAGCGTCGTTGTGGACACGCATGTAAAACGCATAACAAAGCGCCTTGGGCTTACAAAGAGCGAAGATCCCGAACAAATAGAATATGACCTCATGAAAGCCCTTCCGAAGGACCACTGGATCCTGTGGAACCTGCATATCATCACCTTCGGGCGCACGATCTGCACCGCGAGAAATCCCAAGTGCGATGAATGTTTCTTAAAAGAAAAATGCAAAGAAAAATAAACGTGCGCCGCCCGGCGCACTACGTAAACAGCCCGCCGGCCTCATGACCGACGGGCTTTGTTGTTATGATCAAAATACGGCGCATGCGTTACAGCATTGTGCGTCTGAGCTCTTCTCCGCTCTTGTCGGAAAGGTATGCGGGCGCGATGTCAAACACCGTCTTGCAGCCCGATGCGCCCTCGGATGCGAGCCTTGCGGCCGCTCTTGCATATGCTGCGAGCACACAGGAAGTGAATTCGGGATTTGAATCCAGCGTGAGATCATATTCGATCTTGTGCTTATTCTCTCCGTTCCAGCCGGTGCATCCGGTGCGGATGACCATTCCGCCGTGAGGGATGCCGGCATGCTTTTCATTGAGCTCTTCCTGGGAAATGAAATGAACCGTTGTATCATAGTCCGCAAAATAGTTGGGCATGGTCTTTATCTCGTTTTCGACCTTTGCGGCATCGGCGCCCTCTTTAAGCACCACATAACATTCTCTGGTATGTTTCTGTCTAACGGTGAGATCGGGATTTTCTCCGCGTCTCACAGCCTCAACCGCCTCGGGAACAGGACATGTGTACTGTCTTGCGTCCTGAACTCCTTCGATGCGTCTGATAGCATCCGAATGTCCCTGGCTCACGCCTTTTCCCCAGAACGTGTAATCCTTGCCGTTCGGAAGGATGGCATTTGCATAGAGACGATTGAGAGAAAACATTCCGGGATCCCAGCCCACAGAGATCACAGCGACATGACCGCTTTCCTTTGCGGCCTTGTCAACATTTGCAAAGTGTTCCGGAACTCTGGCATGAGTGTCAAAACTATCAACAACGTTGAAAAGCTTTGCATATTTCGGCGTCTGCTCGGGAAGATCGGTTGCCGATCCGCCGCAGAGCATGAGAACATCTATTTTGTCCTTATACTTTTCTATATCATTCACATTTACTACGCTGACGCCGCTTTTTGTCTTAACGCTTTGCGGGTCACGTCTCGTAAAAACGCACACAAGCTCCATATCGGGAGCGTTTGTTACTGCCCATTCTATGCCTTTTCCGATGTTTCCGTATCCGAGTATTCCTATCCTGATCGTCATACAAGCCTCCTCATGATGATTAGTGAAAAAAGTGACGACATATTTTTATTCCTATTTTGCCGGCATGTCAAGATTTTTTTGAGCCTTATTTTTTCATGTTCCTCTTGCAGGTATACATGGCAGCGTCAGCTTCACGGACTATCGTTTCTATGTCGCGTCCGTTTCCTCTGGCCGTGCCCCACGCTACTGACACATTGAGGCCTTCTTTTTCCTCTTCGTCTGCCAGTTTTCTCATCACTTCCTCCACGTAGCTTTCTTCTTCGCCCCTGATAGGTGTCTCTATGATTGCGAGGAATTCGTCACCTCCCAGGCGGTAGACCTTTCGCAGATCGTCGGCCTCCGCAAGCATTGCCGATGCGAGCATCGTGATGAGCTTGTCGCCATAGTCGTGGCCCTTGCTGTCATTTATCTCTTTAAGATTGTTCACATCCAGAAAGACCACACCGACACTGTCCACTCTGGGATAGTAATCACGTATCATCTCGGTGTATTTGTTTTTGTTGTAAACGCCGGTCACGAAATCAGTCTCGCTGATGATCTTGGTACGTGCCATCTGCGCGGCTTCCGCGCGGCCTTTTTCGGTGATGCGGCTCAAAATGTATGAAAGCAGCGCAAGAATGAGCGCTCTGGGGATCGTTGCATAGACAAGTATGATAAATGTGGGATCGCTGTTCAGCTCAAGCCCCGCAAATCCGTTTTCGGCAACAGCCATAAAATGCTCAAAATCCGACATGCTGACGAAAAAGATGTTCAGATCGCAGAATCCGTAATAAAAAGCAATAAGCGAGCTCACGGCAACGGAAACGACGTTCACCGCATAAGTCACCCAGATCACGTGTTTTCTGGTATACTGGGCGGCTATGATGAGAGGGATCACATAGATAAGAACAGCGTGGAAAGAAAGCGATGAAACTATGGCGCCGCAAAGGATGCAGATAACGGAGAGCACGACATATTTAAGCCACCTCGCGGAATTATCCACAATGATCAGCACAGCAAGAAGAGACAGGAAGCCTGCCGTCGAAAACAGGGCAACACGCGTCATCATCGTTTTGTCGATGATAAAGAAACCGCCGAGTGTAAGGAGCCATACGATGATGACCACTCCGACCATCGCGATCAGTGCCTGCGCGGAATATTTATTTGCACGTGCTTCAAGTTCGTCCCAGGGGTCAGTATAGGTGTGTTTTCGCATAGGCCTTCCTTCCCTTGCCGCGTACATGGTCCACAATATCAGAGGATGGTCTCCATCTTCTGACACTGGACCTTCATCCCGTATTTGTCATAGAACTTCATGGCACCGTTGTTGCAGGCCCATACATTGAGTTCAATGTTGTGGCACCCTTCTTTCTTTGCGAGTGCGGTCACAGCATCCATAAGGCGTTTTCCGATATGACGGCCTCTGTGTTTTTCATCTATGCAAAGATCATCGACATAAAGAGTCTTTATGTCGGGTCTGTAGTTTGACTTGTTTAAATGCTTTAACTCGCAGATGGCATAGCCGAGAGTCTCGTCGTTGTCGTCGGCAGCCACAAGTATGCGTTTCTTTCCGTCCGAGATGAGATCTTTCAGCTCGTCATCGGTATATTTTCTTCCAAGGTCGAACATATCGGGACGGCCTTCGTGGTGAACCTCGCAAACCTGTGCGAGAAGCTCGCCGATGCGCGGTATGTCCTTTTCCTCGGCATTTCTGATCGTAATGATGTTTTCAGCCGTGTTCTTTGTCTTTACGGCAAGCCTTAACAGTTCGGTCCTGTCATCGGCATCAAAGCCTTTTATGGCTGCGGTAAGTCCCGTAACGATGGTGACATGCGCTCCGGGATAGTTTTTCTTTAACATCTTTGCGGTCTCTTTTACGCAGTAATCAAGCGCAATGCCGACCACCCTGATATCATCTCTCGAATCGATAAAAAGTCCCTTGATGTCCGCGCCGTACTCTTCCTTCTTTGGATCGGTGCCCTTTTTAAAAATCTGAGCATGCACTTTCTTTGCGGCTTCCGCGATCGCAGGATAAAGCTCGGCTCCTTTTGTGTTCTCGACACAGTGTGCGGGCCACGGTCCGCCCTGTTCCTTAAAAGAGCAGTGGTTTGCGGGATGCCAGTCCTGAGTGACTATTACCGACGAATACTCTTTTCTCAGCATCTCCTCCGCTACAAGCTCCGCGACACGCTTTCCACCTTCAACGGCCATTGCGCCGCCCTCGATGAAATCGTTCTGCACATCAACAACTACAAGCACCTTCTTCATCCCTGATACCTCCGGTTTTTGCTGACTTTTGGCTGATTATACCATTTTCCGCAACATTCCGCAACTTTTCGCGCTGTCACGCTAAACTTCTCCTGTATCACATTCTCAGCATGAGCTCTTTTCCGATGACCCTGCCGTCCTTTATGTATGTCCTCGGCACACGCTTGCTGACTGCGCAGACAAGCTCATAGGGGATCGTGCCGGCAAGTTCGGCCAGTTTTTCCACAGGATTGTGAACGCCGAAGATCTCTATCTCGGAACCTATATCCACACCGGGTTTTCCCGTGAGATCTATCATGCACATATCCATACAGATCTTGCCACGTTGAGGCGCAAGCCCCTCAGAAGTGTAAAGCTCGCATCTGTTTGAAAGGCATCTGAAAAAGCCATCGGCATAACCGTACGGCAGCACGCCTATCCTGGTGGTGTCCGTGGTGGTGTATATCCCTCCGTAGCTGATCTTTGTTCCCGCGGGATAGATCTTTATGGTGCTGACCACTGTCTTCAGCGTCATAACGGGGCGAAGACCGAGATCCTTTGCAAATTCCCCGTATCCGTAAAGGAGGAGCCCCGGTCTTACCATATCGAGGCTGTATTCCGGATATTTCGCGACTGCACCTGTGTTTGCACAGTGCTTTATCTCAAATTTTTTGCCCGACTTTTTTTCCACGGCATCGATGCAGTCGGTGAAAAGCCTGAACTGGTGCCTTGTATATTCAAGCGCCTCTTCTCCCGGCTCATCGGAGACCGCAAAATGGGTAAATATCCCTTCAGCATTTAAAAACGGCTCATTCACCGCTTCGGTGATGTTTTGCACACCCGTGTCGAAATACTGTCCCTCGCACAAAAATCCGAGTCTGCTCATACCTGTATCCACTTTAATGTGGACTTTCAGCGGTTTTCCATGTCTTTCCGCTTCGTTTGAATATTCCTTTGCTTTTGAAAGACAGGTCACCGCCTGTGTGATATCATACTCGATGAGCCTCCCCACCTGTTCCTTCGGGGTATGGCCGAGTATCAGGATCGGCATCTTTATGCCGTTTACCCTGAGTTCCATAGCTTCGTCTATCGAGCTCACGGCAAGATAATCCGCGCCGTTCTCCTCAAGCGTCCTTGACACCTCCACGGCGCCGTGTCCGTAGGCATCGGCTTTTACTACGCCGAGGAACTTGACATTTTCTCCCACGCGGGCTCTCAGCACCTTGTAATTGTGCTTCAATGCGTCAAGATCGATCTCCGACCAGGTTCTTTTCAATGTGGATTCCATTTTTACGCCTCTTCCGGTTTTATTGTTATATTTTCTTCGTGCCAGTATTTTGGCTTCTTAAGCTCATTGACAGCCACGATCGATGTCACCGTCGCGGCAAGGCCGTCAGCGATGGGCCCCGTGTAGATTATCCCGTCTATGCCGAAAAACAGCGGCAGTGTCAAAAGGAGCGGTATAAAAAAGATTATCTGCCTTGTGAGCGACATGAACGTTCCGATCTTCGGCCTTCCTGTCGCGGTAAAAAAGTTGGCCGTTATTGGCTGCACAAAATTGATGAAGATGAAGAAAAAATATATCCTGAAATACTTCACGGCAAAGCTGTAATACTCGTCCGTGCCTTCACCGAACAGTTTTATGATCCTGAGCGGGAATATCTGGAATATGGCAAACGCAAACAAGGAAAATCCCCCGCACAGAGCAAATACCAGAAGCACCGCTTTCCGCACTCGTGTGTACTGCCCCGCTCCGTAATTGAAGCTTGCAATGGGCTGCAGGCCTTGTGAAATTCCGATCACGACAGAAAAGAATATCATCCCGACCTTGGACACTATGCCGACGCAGGCTATCGGAATGGATTCTCCGTATACGGAAAGCGCTCCGTAGTGCTTCAGCGAGTTGTTCAGTATTATCTGCACCACCATCATGGCCATCTGGTTAAAGAACGGCGCAGTGCCGAGGGCGGCCGAACGGCCGAAATATTCAAGCTTCGGTAATATGTGCTTTATCTCAAGCTTAACGGTCTTGTAATGCATGAGATATGCTATCACAAGGATACCCGAAACGTACTGTCCTATCACCGTTGCCCAAGCGGCTCCGGCCATCTCCCATTTGAAAACGAATACAAAAAGCGCGTCAAGCCCTGTGTTTATCACGGCGCCTATGATATTCACAAACATCGAATATTTCGGCGAACCGTCCGCACGTATGAGATGCGCACCGCCCGTGGAAAGTATCAATATCGGAAATCCGAGCGCGGTTATCCTTGTATACTGTGTGGCATAGGGAAGGACTTCGGCGGGCGATCCGAAAAGCATAAGGAGCTTTGGCAGAAACGACTCCGTAACGATGCTCAAGACCAGTCCGCAGATGAACAGGAGCACCGCGGAGTTTCCCACATAATAGGCCGCCTTTTTCGGGTTGCCCTCTCCCATAGTGAGATTAAAAGCCGACGCTCCGCCTATTCCGAAAAGGAGCGCAAGACTCGTGCAGGAAATGGTGAGCGGAAATGCTATGTTTGTGGCAGCGTTTCCGAGTTCTCCGACACTACGGCCGATAAAAAACTGATCGACTATATTGTAAAGCGCCCCGACCATCATTGCCACGATCGACGGCACCGCAAATTTTCTGAGCAGACGCCCCACAGGTTCCGTGCCCAGGAAGCTTCTTCCGGATGATACCATAAAAATCTCTCTTTCTCATTTTACATATAACATTAAAAATATATTGTATCACTTTTTCAAATAAAAATCGAGCAGAATGATCTGCCCGATCTTTATTTGGAAACACATCAAAGGAGAGATGTGGTTACCTGCTGTTATATTTTCTGCCGTATCCTTCACCGTTCACTTTTACCGAACCCATGTCACAGCTTAAGTCCAGCATCTGCTCTGAAATGTCGTCTTTGGTGTCATAGCTGACAGAGCCCATGTTGCAGTCTGCGGTGAGTGTCGAAAAGCTTCCCGATATACTGATATTTCCCATTGACGCATCCATGTTGCCGGTCTTTGCGGTCACGCGTTTAAGCTCGATGTTTCCGAGGTCTGCCTTCACCTTGACCGTACCGAATGTGCCGTCTTCAAGTTCAACATTTCCGAGATCCGCCTTGATATCAACGGTATCGATGTCAAACCCTGAGAATTCAAGATTTCCGAGATCCAGGTCCGCGGTAAAACCGTCAAGTTTTGTTCCCTCGGGCATTGTGATCGTGATCTTGTACTTGTTGTTTATGCCGTTGTTGTTGACTTTGCCCTTGCCCTTTGAGATGATGGCAAGTGTGCCGTTTTTCACTTTTACCGTGGTATCGATATTGTCGGGCATAACATATGCCACTGAATAATCGCTTCCCGAAACCAGTCGGATGTCGCCGATCGCCGCATTGATGTCGATCGATGTAAATTCTTCACAGGTCTCGTTGTAACTTACGGTCTTTCTGCTTCCAAATCCAAACATGCTCGCTCCTCTGAAAAATCTGATCCCCACTCCGAAGAGTATCGCTGCCACCACAACTATGGTGAGCACGATAAGGTATACTCCTTTGAAATCGTTTCTGTTCTGATTTATGTTGTTCTCGTTCATTTTATTACTCCTTCCCTATACAGTCCACTGTTATTTTCTGCTTCCGAGATTGACATCGACCACTTTCTTGATGATGGCCGCAACCACCCATACGATCCATGTGATGTGCCAGTCAAATGTAAGGAAGCTCCAGATGAGGTAGATACCTGTCACTGTGGGCCAGTAAACCGACATGATGTTTGAAACGGTGGGGTTCTCATAGCTCACTTCATCCTCGGATTCTTTGTATTTTCCGCTCACGGTGCCTTCATCGTTCACTCCGAGGAGCTTTTCGTATCTGCCTCTCAGCGAATTGCTCGCAACGATGAGCAGGACACCTATAGCAACAAAGAAGAACAGCGCTGCGCCGGAGATATCCCCGAGGTCGATCATAGGCGTGAAATCTTCAAACTCGTCAAGCACTGCGGCAGGCATCCAGCTTATCGCGCAGAGCACGATGCCGAGAACGTTCATGATGGTGAGCGGGATCTCTGCCCTTGTGCTCTCATCCTTCACATAATTTGCCGTAGAATAGTCAATAAAGCAGTTTTCTCTGCGAAGGAAATCCCATCTGCGACCTATCGAGCCGGAGATCACAAAGAGCACAACACCGATGATGATAAAAAGCATCATCCCTCCGACCGAAGCAGCCCGTCCCGCGCTTGAAACAAGCGGGGTTAAGTTGTCGATCATACCGTCGTTACCGAATACTGCGTCTCCCATGATAGGCATGATCACCGACGCTATGCAGAATGCCACGCCGAAAGCCCTGAGCATTGCGCGTGTCGACTCTTCGCGTAAGAAGCGCTTTGCTTCATCAAACGAAATGTGTCTTCTGTTGAGATTTGCCTCTACAGTCTTTTCATCGCTTACAACTGTCTTGATGCCAAGATCCTCCGCAAGTTCGTCAAGATTCCCGAATTCCGAGATGACCGTCCCGACCGCCTCGTTCTGGCTCTTGCCCTCTGCTATGAGTTCCTGATATTTGTCTTCCATCATCTGACCGAGCTCTTCCTTTGCTCTTATCACGTCAGCTGTATTGGGAAGTCCCGCAAACATAGTCTCCAGATAATTTTTAATGGTTTCCATATCTCTCTCCTTAATGATCTGTCTTATGGCTTACGCCTGTCCTACGAATTTTTCTATCACGTCCTTGGTCAATGACCATTCCTCACACTTTTCTCTGTAGTATGCCCTGCCGCTTTCGGTGATCCGGTAGTATGTACGTTTCTTGCCGTTTCCCGTGGTGTCGGGCTCTGCTGTATAGGATTCCACAAAACCGTTCTTTTCCATTCTGGTAAAAGCCGAATAGAGTGTGGTCTCCTTGATGATGTACTTCTCGTCGCTTAGACGCTTGATCTCTTTGGATATCTCGTATCCGTACGACGGTCTTTCCAGCAGGGTGAAAAGGATCATGGTGTCATTGTAGCCTCTGATAACATCACTGCTTATCTCCATGCATATCCTCCGTTTGCTAAGTTCTTTTGTTTTTTCTTTGCTTTCAGGTCCCGCTCCGGCCGGGTGGTACCTCGCCTGTCGTTACTTCGCCTGTCGTTACTTCGCCTGTCGTTACTTTGTCAGTCGTTGCTTTGTCTGTCATTGCATCGTCTGTCGTACTATGTCTGTCGTAGTATTTTATACCACGATACTTTTTACTTGTCAACAACTTTTTTAAAAATTTTTCCGGATACGACAAAACCCGCCTGAATGGCGGGTTTCGCATGAGGTGATCTATTAATCTATTGTCTGTTCACGTCCATGTCGCTCACGATGTTGTAATACGCACGGGCGGTCTGACGATAAACGAATATGTAAAAAAGTGAAAATAAAAGGAAACAGGATAGGTTTGTGACCGTAAGGAGCACCGGGTCGGAAGATGCGATAATGTTCAACATCTTGTTCACAAAAGGAAAAGCAAAGGCAAGGTGCAGACCCGCGAGTATGAGCGGCGCAAAGAATACCGTGAGTACCTGGGATTCAACCGTCTTTTTGATCTCTCGTCCGGTCATCCCCACCTTCTGCATTATGCAAAAGCGTCCCTGATCCTCGTAGCCTTCGGATAACTGCTTGTAATAGATTATGAGTGCCGCCGCGGCAATAAACACAATGGAAAGAGCAATACCGAGGAAGAACAGAGCACCATACATCCCAAAAAACTCACTCTTGTTCTCGGCGAAAGAATCAGCCGCACGCCACAGGAAACCAACCGATGTCGTCGACGCGACACTTTGTTCCACCCTCCTCGCCATCTCGATCTGGGAGTTTTCGTCTGTCCCCGAAAGATCAAAACAAACATACTGTTCATAGGTTCCGTCGATCAGGGAATGCTCTGTGTCATCATTCAGCTTGTCAATATACCGCGTTATCTCACCCGTAAATTCCTCCCAGTCAGTGACCACCACAACAAGCAGCGTAACGATGGTCTGCCTGGTGGAAATCTTGAATGGCAGCTTTTTTACAGTCCTTACATTTTTTACCGTTTCACAGCCGTCAAAGGCTATCGTCTTTGCAGA
>JAEEGH010013833.1_pt1 | contig 17830 bp, 13 predicted proteins | sample 9134181 | NCBI WGS metagenome assembly JAEEGH01 (sample SAMN16246544, study PRJNA631951) | gut metagenome | biome: gut microbiome; feature: rumen; material: DP-attached | host: Bos | place: Iran: Karaj | collected 2018-10
GTTCCTCACCTGATGCAGCACATCAACAGCATCATGGAGAGCCAGAAACTTTATAAAAACAGTGAGCTGAAACTTTCCGACCTCGTCAATGCCGTCGGCAGCAACAGACGGGCCGTTTCCGACTGCATCAACTCACAGGTAGGCTGCTCATTCAACCAGTATGTCAACACCTTCCGCACGGAACATGCCAAGCGCATCATCCGCCAATACCCTGACAGGAAGCTGTCTGACATCTATGTAGAGTCAGGCTTTGCCAACGAAACCTCCTTCTTCCGCACCTTCAAGGCCCTAACAGGCATGACGCCCAAGGAGTGGAAGGACAAGGGAATGTAAATCCAGATTACATTACTATTTTTAAGAAAAACGACTAACAAAACACGTTCTGTTAGTCGAAAGTGTTGTTTTGTAAGTCGCCTTTCGGATTTATTTCCTATCTTTGTGCCAAAATAATCAAACAAAACCTAATTATGATAATTACAAAGACAACCCCCAAAGGATGGATGCTCACATTGCTGAGCGCCCTGTGTATGTTATTTGCTTTTACAGCTTGTAGTTCGACTGAGGATTCAATCGAAGACCCTACAAAGCCACAAACTCCTATCAATGACGATGACTGGCAAGTTGTTCCCGCTACAGGTGGCACCATCACCAAGGACAGTCTCTCCATTACCTTCCCTAGCGGCACGTTTTCGAAAGATGCAAAGGTCGCCATCACGGAAGTGAAGAAAGGTGAGATAGGAGGAGATTATGAGGCTTCAAAGTTCTACCAAATCACAATGCCGTGTACAGCAAGTAAACCTCTTTCTTTCAAAGTAAAGAATAGTGAAAGAAATGATGACATAAATTTCGTAGCACTGGCAAATGCATTCAATTTATGCAAAGGAGAGGAAAAGAAAGTCGAGTTACATTATGACACAAAGTATTCCAATGGAGAATACTCCGCAACAATTCCTGCCATTAATGGAGACGTTGAGGACGATAATATTTATTTCACAGTAGGATTAGGGCGATTCACTAACTCAGATTCAAATAAAACTAGAGGCCTCATACTCCCGTATGAGACTTTACTTGAGGGGAAAGTAAAAAATGTGTCTTATATAATTCGCTACCGATGGACAACATTGGACGACTGGGCGTCACATATATGGGGTCAAGGAACTCTCAACAAAGTGGTAGAAATGAGTGGAAGGATTGATAATTATGTCCAAGAGGCACTTACAAAAATCCAAGATTTGGGGTTTAAGCCAAAAGGGGAAAAAGTTCTCTATGTTGATTTTGACCCCTCTGAAAAAGATGACTGGGGAGGGTTCCAAGTATGTGGTGTTCCAGGGGAAGGCGGATGGAGCATGTGGGTAGGATTAGGCATTAACAAACTATTGAACCCAATCACTACAGAAGAAGATATTCGATGTACTGTTGTACACGAAATATTCCACTGGTTTCAGTATTTCTTTGATCCCAGATCTAACTATAAAAAATCGAAAAAGAGTCATGGAGGAGAAGAAGGTGTTTTGTATGAGATGGGTGGTGTCTGGGCAGAACATTTATTAAATGACGAGCGCCTCAATACTAATTATCTTTTCAGCGAGGTAATGTCTGGTGAAATATTTCAAGACAAAATGGGTCTGACAGATTATTTTGACCGACTACCTAGAATAGGAGGAAAGACCGACAATGACATTCGCGGTCAGCAAGGATATTCAATGGGACCTTTATTATACTATTTATGCTCAACAAATGCTTTGAAAGACTTTGGCATAGGCAATGACAAGGTATTAGAACTTCATGAGCAATGGGGTAAAAGTTTTGTTAGCACTCTCTTTGCAGGTTCTTCTCTTGTTAAGCCAACAATAGAGATATTAGATAATTGGGCGTTTGGTACTCATAACTGTGGAATCTTTAGTGGTTGCCAGATTGACAATTACTATCTTAATCTGTTAAGTGGGAAAGTATTAAAAGATATTAGTATTTTTACACATTACGACTTTTTGAATGCAAAGACACTAAAGAATACAGACAAGGAAAAACTTGTTGACACAAACTTTGATAAGATTCCTTTTGAAGGGACTGTTTATCCATATGGCTACGCCTTTAGATCCATACAATTCAAGGGGTTAAAAGGTCAAATTTTGAAAGAAAAAAAACTTGTCATTAAGCAAGAGAAAGAAGGAGTACAAACCTATCTTCTGACAGCGAACAGAACAGACAAAAAATTTGAGAGAATAGGCACGGTTGCCAAAGGTCAAGATTCTATTGTCGTTTCAGGTAGTAAACTCGAGTCCTACCGAAAAGCTGACGGCACTTTCGACCAATACTTCTTCTTTGTAACCACCCGCACCTCCAATTCTACTTCCGACACAGGTGCCAAGCCTTGGAAGGTCATTGTAGAACTGCAAGACGAGAAGAAAGAAGAGCAGCCTGTCACTAAAGGAATGATAAGTAAGATGTATATGCTTGCAACGATGGCGGGAAAGACTGATGATGGATCTTCAACATATTTTGGCTTTGGATTCTCTACAGAGTCAGAACTTCATACTCCCCCAGCAATCACTACCAGAAAAGATGGTTCAACTCTCCACGTAGAATCAAGTCAGGAATATACACATGCAATTCAATGGGGTCATCAAACAGAAAAACAGTCCGTTTCGTTCGACATCCTTAACTTTACAGGTGACCTTAAAAATGTCACAATCACCAATTTCAAGATCTATAGTAAAACTGTAGCAAGTGTTTCTCCCCCACCTGACGAATGGATTATAATGGGAGATGATGAAGAAGGCGAAATAGTATTAAATAACATTGTCAATCCTAGTGTCAAAGAAATGGACGATGGAACGATACGTCTCTATTTTAAGAACGGCACTTGGGAAGTTACAGCCGAATATAAACTTCTTGAAGTGATATCTGGTTATTGTATTAAGTCTGGTTCTTCTAGTTCTAGGACATATTCCTATGATGACAGTCAGGTCGCTGAAATAGAGATGGAATTGTACTTCAATAAATAATTATGTATTCACAAAGTTAGGTCATTAATCTTTTGGGGGCGGGCAGCGATGTCCGCCTCCTTTTTCCTTTCTGAAATTTTCGGGCGATTGTTTGGCTATCTCACGAAAAACAGCTACCTTTGCAGTCTATAAAGAAAACGACAGATTATGCCACGCAAGACAGACGGAATAGAATTCGAACTGCATCCCAGCCCCCAGAAGGACAAGGACGGGAAACCGTTGCTCTATGCCAAACTGGCATCGAAGAAAAAAATCACCTTCGAGCAGCTGGAAGGTTACAGCATCACTTTCAAGCACATGGCCAAGGGCGAGCTGGAGGCTTGCTTCACCAAATTCCTCAACTGCGCAGCACCCTGGTTCCATGAAGGCTACCGTGTGGAGACGCCCATCGGTTCGTTTGCGCCGAAGCTGAAGCTGACGGGCGAACATACGGACCCCAAGACGGTGACGGGCCGCGACATCATGTACGGCGGTGTCGATTTCATCCCCTCCAAGGATTTTAGCAGAGAAGTCTGCTCCAACAGACTGGGCTTCCGCTGCGCCGAGGGCCCTGTAGGCAACAGCCAGATGAGCGACCCCAAGGCCATGGAGGAGGCCCTGCGCCGCAGTCTCCAACAAGGCTTCACCACCGTCAAGATATTCAGGATCTGCAGCGGTCTGAAACGTGACTCCGCCCAGAAGTACCTCGACGGCCTGACAAAGGGCGACCATCCCCGTCTGCGCAGGGTGAAGAACGGCAAGTCGTATCTCTACTTCCCTATTCAGGAAGAATCCACCGCTAAAAAATAGGTATCGACCCCGTGGTCGACATATACCGACCCCAGGCTCGACATATGTCGGCCCTTGGGTCGGTATATGTCGAGCGGCAGGTCGGTACGACTTTACACGGCACTTTCTCCCTGTTTAGAGCCTACCCTCTCCCACTTCCAAGCGTCCTTTCTCCCAAAGAGAAGCGTTCAAAATTTCAGGGGCTACCACACATCCCTGCTAACAAAAGCGTACTTTATGCAGGAAAATCGACTTACAAAACGTGAATTGTTAGTCGAAAGTAACGATTTGTTAGTCGATTGTTCAAATTTTTCCGTATCTTTGCCCCAGAATTATTAATCACAAACCAATTAAATTAAATAATGTTTTTATTAAAACTATGCGTATGAAAAAAACTAAGACTCTATGCCTCGCGGCCATTACCGCCTTGGCAATGACCTTGTATCCACAGTCTGTACAAGCACAGGACGAAGTGGATGAGTTTGGAATCTTCGACCACGTTTCGGCAGGTCTGGTTATCGGAACCACGGGTATCGGCATCGACGTGGCAGCCCCCATCTCCGAGTATGTGCAGGTAAGGGCAGGCTACAACTTCTTCCCCGCCTTCAAATACAAGGAGGATGTGGACTACAGGGCAAAGGGCAAGAAAGAGAGAGGAAAGACGGAGGCTGAAGGAAAGAGTCATTTCAGTACCGGTCATCTGCTGTTTGACGTGTACCCCTTCCCCCAGTACTCTTTCCACGCCACTGCAGGATTCTACTTTGGCACCGATGAAGTCGCCACCATCGAGAACCTCATCCCCGTAAAGGACTTCGAACCAGGCGAAGGAATCGTGATCGGTGACTACATCGTTGGTTTCGACCAGAACGGTTATGCTCACGGCACCATCAAGGTCAACAAGTTCAGGCCATACGTCGGCATCGGTTTCGGCCGTTCCGTTCCCCGCAAGCGCTTCGGCGTCAGCGGCGACCTCGGCGTACAGTTCTGGGGCAAGCCTAAAGTGTATGAGAAGCAGACAGGTATGGATCTGGAAGTAACGAAGGACGACTTGGGCAGCGACAGCAACAAATATTTCGACGTCATCTCCAAGTTCCCTGTCTTCCCCGTGCTGACCATCCGCCTTACTTATAGAATCTTCTAATTATAGACAGTTATGAAAAAAATATATCTGATGATGGCCCTTGCGGCCACAGTCCTGTTCACCGCGACGGCTTGCGGCGGTGATGACGACAAAGACATTCCTGGTGGCGACAAGGGCACAGACGTGCAACTCAACGGCCCCGCCTACAAAGACGCAGCCTGCATTCTGAACATCACCGACAACAACACTGACGGCATCAGCCAGTTCCGCATGATGGAGAGCGGTGCCTATATGATCACCCGTGATGGTGCCGCTACCCGTGCCGGCGGTGTCCCCGTCTATGAGTTCGGCAAATACACTTACAGCAGTGGCCAGTACAAGTTCGACAACGGCATGACCATCTCCTACGAGGCGTCAGGAAAGAACTGTGATGTCAGCATCACATGGAAGAACGGCACGACCATCAAGACCACCGGCACACTTGATCCAGGGTCTCCCGTGACTGCCGGCCTGCAGACCGACAACCTTTGCAGCCATGCGTGGACCATCGAGAAAGTGATTGCCAAAGGCACCTTCGAGGGCGTGACGCTGGGCAAGGAATTCAAGGGCCCAATCGACCTGGCAAAAGTCAAGGCCTGGTATGAGGAGAGCTATGGAACGCTGAAGGATCAGTTTGATGCCAATACCATTATCGAGGGCATCTACTTCGACTCCAAGGGCTTGTTCGCCATCAATTACCAGAACCGCGATGACGACATCGGCGTGTGGCGCTGGCAACAGATGGACTTAGGTAAGCTGGCTTACACTTGGAACGATAAGATGCGCGCCATCTCGCTGTTCACGGGCAACGCATCGGTAACCTTTGAGAAAAATCCCGATACACTGAAGCTGACTCTCAGCGGTAACGTCAATGGTACTGATCTCGAGTTCTTGTTCGTGTTACATTAAATCGGTATTACATTAAAATAATGATTCCTTAAATACACTTAATCGGCTGGCATTTTCACATGATGTCAGTCGATTCTTAAAAAAATCTCCTATCTTTGCAGCATAATTTCTCATCACAAACCCAAATCAATCATGATGAAAGCAAAAACTAAGACTCCCAGATGGCTACTCTCACTGCTGAGTGCCTTCATCTTGTTCGCAGGCCTTACCGCCTCATGCTCAAAGAGCGATGACACGCCAGAGCCTGACTTGAAACCTGGCGATGAAGCAACAACATTCCAGAAGGCCATACGTTATGAACAGACCAATCAGTTCCAGAGCGACCTCGACGCCTTCTGCACCTATGCCATTAACCTGCAGGCTCTTCGCTACGCTTACTGGAATATGGTGTCGTTTGATTTCAAAGATCCTTCGAAGGCCTTCACAGCCACACCTGAGCTGATGATGGAGAACACGAAGCAAGTGGATCTTTTCTATGACATCGTGAACCACCTGGTGGAAAACGAGGATGTCTATTCTGAAGCGATGGAGAACTTAGATGCTGCCGGCATCATCCCCCTGCAGCAAGGCACCGTCACACGAGGTTTCCCTCTGGCAGATGCCTGGGCCTTCAAGAAGGCCTGTCAGAACACTATGTTCCTAGGCCGCAAGTCGATCATGATTGCTATGGAGAAAGGCGGCATTATAAATGATGCCAAAAAACTCGATGAGCTTTTCAAGAGCATACCTGAAGGCAACCGTCGTGGCTATAGCAACGCCCAGACCTTCTGGAGCGACTTCAGTCAAGGAAAACTAGACAGCCGCTCAAACGTCATCTTCAACTACCTCTACAAACAGGAATACGACAAGTTCGGTTATATCTGCGACGACATTGGCGTAACCCCTCAGACCAATATGGCCATCGCTGCACAGCGCCTCATAGAAACGGGCAGCAGCCTGGTGCTCGACGCCCTGCCCATGGCCAATGCCATCAACAAGGGGAAAGACCTGTTCAATACCGTCGATGCGACATTGAACGTCCAGTACAATCTCGTCAAATGGAGCAAGGAGAATGGTTTCGAGGGCCTCAACACCGAGGCCATAAAGACTTTTATGCAGGTTTGGGCCAACAATGCCCTGAACTATGGCCGCGACCTAAAGAAACTGACCGATCAGCTAAACGGAAAAGACATCAATTATTCAGCGCTTTACGACGGCCTCTACGATGTAGGCAAGGAAATCGCAGTCTATAACACCAACGAATACCTCTTCGGCAACACCCTGACCGATTATCTCAACACACTCGATGCCAGCCAGCTCGAAGCCAAGGAAAAAGTCATCTATGACAAAGACGGTAATCCACTGTCTATGGTAGTGATGGTCGATACGAAAACTGGCGAGACGAAACTCAGCTTCTATGTCGATGAGAACGGCAATCTCCTCATCAGGCCCAACGATCCGGGTGAGAAAGTCATCACCGTTGTTGACAAAAACTCTGGCAGGCGAACAACGAAGAAGATCATCATTACAGAGGATGATACAGAACCAATCGAGGTGGAGTTCGATGAAATATTGCTTGACGAGAACCCCAAGGACGGCTATATCGAGATCAAGCCCCAGATCATGGGTGTCATTAGCAACGGCAGCAGATATAAGGCGATGATTGTTACCAATTACCTCTATTATACCTGCACTACCAAAGACGATTGGCTCTCATGTTCCATCGCCAAGGATGCGAACCTCCTCTACTTTTCCACATCCACCAACGACACAGGGAAAGAGCGCAAGGGCCATATCACCGTATCAGCCACCGACTCTAAGGGTAAGGTACTCAAGAGTACTGTATTCACCGTGGAGCAACAGATTCCCGAGAAGACCGAAGAATGGGTGACTGCCTCGCCCTCAACACTACAGTTCGATGCAGAGGGAGGCAAGAAGGAGTCAGTCATCGACCACTCCTATGGCTTCAACCATCTTGACATTGACTGGAGCGATGAACTCAGCGGCTGGGCGACGGTTGACTGGAAGGAAACCGCTACAGGTTGGAACATCGTGGTGGATGCCAGCGCCAACAACACGGGCGAGGAGCGCTCTGGCACAATTACCGTCTATGCCGGCGCCAGTAATGAGGCTATTCAGGAAGCCAAGAATGGGAAATTCGATCCTGACGTCGTAGCAAAGACCACTATCCTTGTCAAGCAGAATGCCGAAGCGCCGTTCGACGCCAGGGCTGATGTGAAAAGCTGTAGTTTCAAAATTGATAAATTCCGGGGAATGAATGCTGAAGGCAAAGAAGTGAATGTACTCAACTGGAACGGCTATAATGTATTAAATTTCGGTTCGTTTGAGTCTAGTTCTTTCTCCAGTGAATTAGGGAACTTCACATGTACCGCTAACGGCAACAGAGGCGCCTTCACCGTCACTGGTGAACGCGAATCGTCCAATAATGGTGTAAAAAAGGAGACCTTCAAGTTCACCGTCGAGCCTCAGGAGAATGGCAGCTACGGAAAGATCTCGGATTTGGTCTACACCATATATCATACTTTCTCAAACGGTGATGGAAATACTTCATTAGCCAACACCACCCACACGTGGAACTATAAAATCCATCTGGCCAACATCCCCATCGGCTATGTCAGTAAAGATAATACATATTGCTGCTGGAGTGGCGGCTATGGTGACGGTGTGCAATGTTTGGAGTTTGAGACGACATATAGCCTCTATAATGACAAGGAGCAAAAAATGGAGGTGGAATATTCCTGTAACAATTATTCCGACTACGACCTGACGCATTTCTACGTCTATGTATTCTTCCCCGAGAAATAAAAGTAAGTATTAAACTAATAATCAGAAGTTATGAAAAAGTATCTTTTAATGATGATGGCTGCGCTCGCGATGGTGACCTTCGTGGCCTGTGGTGATGACAACAAGGAAGACGACGAGCCTATCGTAACGACGGACTCACGCATTCTTTCCGTTGTTCCCAACAAGATTCTTGCTGAGATCAAACAGCACATGCCCATCTATGATGGTGTTAACCCGCCCACCGTAGAGGGATCCTACTGTATGGGGCCAGACATCACTTTAGTCTTCGACAACTACTACGGCTGGGACAACCCTCCCGTATGGACTGCAAACTACATCGAGTTCACTCAGCAGAAAACAAGCGAAAGGACGCTCTACTTCAGGGAGAGCAACAAAAGCGGCAGTTTCGTCGGCTCTGGCACCGGAGCCTATATCTGCGGCGACGGGAAAAACTTCACCGTATACCTCAGCACAAAGAACACAGAGAACAAAGATGATGGTAGTACCATCACCTACAACAAGATAACCCTCATCTCCGGCACGTTGACAGACAAGGGCATCAGCAAGCTGCGCTACGCCTTTGTCATCACAGATAAGAAAGGCGACCCCGACGACGAGTATATCATGAAGGAGGGCGTCATCCGCGTGGTCAAGGACGACGACGAGTTCTCCGATGCCATTTAATGTTCCGCTAATAAATCGCGATATACCTGCAAGAATATGTCAATTGCATGCACTTTGGGGCGTGCAATTGACATTTTTATGCAAAAAGACGGGAGATTATTGCGGTTTGTCGGATATTTGCAGTAACTTTGCAGCCCAATAGTATCGTTTATAGTTTAAAGTTTATAGTTTAGAGATGAAGCTATTCGACGTATATCCGCTCTTCGACGTGAACATCGTCAAGGGCAAGGGTTGCAAGGTGTGGGACGACAAGGGTCAGGAGTATCTGGACCTGTACGGCGGACATGCCGTCATCAGCATCGGCCACGCCCATCCGCACTATGTCCAGAAGGTAACGGAGCAGTTGCAGAAGCTGGGGTTCTACTCCAACTCGGTAATCAATAAGTTGCAAGTGGAGCTGGCAGAGCGCTTAGGCAAGATCTGCGGCTACGACGACTATCAGCTGTTCCTGATCAACTCTGGTGCCGAGGCGAACGAGAACGCCCTGAAACTTGCCTCGTTCACCAACGGCAGAACACGCGTCTTGTCTTGTGAGAAGGCTTTTCACGGACGGACTTCGCTGGCCGTTGAGGTGACGAACAATCCGAAGATCATCGCTCCCATCAATGATAACAGTCACGTGACCTATCTGCCATTGAACGACCTTCCCGCCTGGGAGGCAGAACTGGCGAAGGGCGATGTCTGCGCCGTGATTCTGGAGTGCATCCAGGGTGTTGGCGGCATCAAGTTGGCCACGAAGGAGTTCGCTCAGGGACTGGCCGCTGCCTGCAAGAAATATGGCACCATCCTCATCTGCGACGAGATCCAGTGCGGCTACGGACGAAGCGGAAAGTTCTTTGCCCATCAGTGGCTCGACATCCGTCCGGACATCATCACCGTAGCCAAAGGCATCGCCAATGGTTTCCCGATGGGCGGCGTATTGATCTCTCCGGAGTTCAAACCGGTGTATGGACAGTTGGGAACGACGTTCGGAGGCAATCATCTGGCCTGTGCTGCTGCGCTGGCTGTGCTCGATGTGTTCGAAGAGGAGAATCTGGTGGAGAATGCCAGAGTGGTTGGCGAGTACCTCATTGAGGAAATTAAAAAATTAAATAATGAAAAGATTAAAGACGTCAGAGGCCGGGGGCTGATGATTGGCATTGACCTCGACTGTCCGCATGCCGATGTGCGTAAGCCGCTGATCTATCAGGAGCATTGCTTCACCGGCTGCGCAGGAACGAACATCCTGCGTCTGCTGCCACCGCTCTGCCTCACTAAGGAAGATGCCGATGATTTCATCAAAAAGTTAAAGAAAGTATTATGAAGATAGCAGTAATAGGAGCAGGCGCCATGGGTGGCGCCACTGTGGAAGGTCTCATCAAGGGCCAGCAGTTCAAGAACGAGGACATCACCGTGAGCGACCCTTCGCAGGCCGTGGTGGAGAAGTTTGCCAAGACTGGCGTCAGCGTGACAACGGACAACAAGTTGGCGGCTGACAGTGCAGACATCGTCTGTGTGGTCGTAAAGCCCTGGCTCGTGGAGCAGGTGCTGAAGGATATCAAGCCCGAACTGGATCCGAAGAAGCAGATTCTGATTGTGATTGCCGCCGGCGTGAAGTCGGAGAGCATCAAGGAGTGGCTGGGAGAGCAGTGCCCGCCGCTGTTCCTGGTGATTCCGAATATCGCCATTGCGGAGATGTCATCGATGACGTTTATCGTACCCATCGGAGCCTCGGAAGCAGAGACCAAGACCGTTGTCAACATCTTCGATGAGATGGGTAATTCGCTGATCACCGACGAGGCGCATCTGGCAGCAGGCACGACGCTCGCCTCCTGTGGCATCGCCTATGCTATGCGGTATATCCGTGCAGCATCGGAAGGCGGTGTGGAACTGGGCTTCAAGGCCGACGATGCGAAGAGAATCGTGATGCAGACGATGAAAGGCGCCGTAGAGCTGTTGGAGGCCAGCGGTCTGCACCCCGAGGCCGCCATCGACCTGGTGACGACACCTGGCGGTGTGACCATCAAGGGTCTCAACGAGATGGAGCACGCTGGCTTCACCTCCGCCGTCATCCGCGGACTCAAAGCCGGAGCGAAGTAATAATTCAGCAACGGACTACAGGACTAACACGACTTTCTAAAAACAGTCCTTAAGTCCTGTAGTCCTTGCTAAAAATATATTATGTTATGGACGAACAATTAAAGCAGATAGGCGAACGCCTGAAGGGATTGCGCGACGTGCTCGACATCCCCGTGAGTGAGATGGCAGAGACCATCGGCATCAGTGCCGAGAAGTATGAGAAGATAGAGGCCGGCGAGTTGGACATCACCATCTCGAACCTTATGAAGATTGCCCATAAGTACGGGGTTTCGACAGAGGAGCTGATCTTTGCGGAGGCTCCTCATATGAAGTCATACTATGTGACCCGTAAGGGACAGGGTATGAGTATCGAACGTACCAAGGCTTATAAGTACCAGAGCCTCGTGGGCGGCTTCGTGAACCACAAGGCCGACGTGTTCATCGTTACCGTTGAGCCCAAGCCCGGTGTTCACACCATCTATAAGAACTCGCACCCCGGACAGGAGTTCAACCTCGTGCTCGAAGGTAAGATGGAGCTCTATATCGGCGGTAAGACGATGGTGCTCGAAGAGGGCGACAGCATCTATTTCGACTCCACGAAACCTCACGGCATGCTCGCCGTCGGTGACAAAGCCGTGAAATTCCTTGCATTCACTGTTGAATAAATTAGACTTATGATAGAAAGATTTTTGAAGCAGACAAAGTTCACGTCTGTTGAGGATTACAACAAGAACCTGGAGTTCATCATCCCCGAGGGCTTCAACTTCGCCTACGACGTGATGGACGCCTGGGCAGCAGAGGCTCCCGAGAAGCTGGCCATCCTGTGGACCAACGACCAGGGTGACGAGATACGCACCACTTACGGAGAACTGAAGGAGCAGACCGATCAGGCCGCCTCCTATTTGATGTCGTTAGGCATCGGCAAGAACGACCCTGTGATGTTGATTCTGAAGCGCCGTTACGAGTGGTGGGTGGTTATGCTCGCCCTGCATAAGATCGGTGCCATCGTCATCCCTGCCACCCACATGCTGACCAAGCACGACATCGTGTATCGCAATACCCGTGCCTCGGTGAAGGCCATCATCTGTGTGGATGATCCTTATGTCACCGAACAGATCAAGCTGGCTATGCCTGAGAGTCCGACGGTAGACACACTGATTGCCGTCACCGACCACGGCAAACCCATCCCCGAGGGATTCCACGACTGGCAGAGCGAATGGAAACAGGCTCCGCAGTTCGTTCGTCCAAAGCATGTCAACGACAACTCCGACACGATGCTGATGTACTTCACTTCCGGTACCAGTGGCGAGCCGAAGATGGTGGCCCACGACTACCTCTATGCCATGGGCCATTTGACAACGGGTGTGTTCTGGCATAACCTGCATGAAGGTTCCCTCCACCTGACCGTTGCCGACACTGGCTGGGGTAAGGCAGTCTGGGGAAAGTTCTATGGCCAGTGGTTCGCCGGAGCAACGGTATTCGTCTTCGACCATGAGAAGTTCAACGCCGACACCCTGCTGCGTCAGATGGAGAAATACCATGTGACAAGCTTCTGTGCTCCTCCCACCATCTACCGCTTCATGATCCGTGAAGACCTGTCGCTGTACGACCTCAGCAGTCTGGAGTACTGTACCACCGCCGGCGAGGCCCTGAATCCCGCCGTGTTCGATAAGTTCTATGAGAAGACTGGTATCAAGATGATGGAAGGCTTCGGACAGACGGAGACCACCATGACGCTCGGCACCTTCCCCTGGATGGAGCCGAAGCCCGGCAGTATGGGTATGCCCAACGCCCAGTATAACATCGACCTGCTGCGTGCAGACGGTACCAGTTGCGAGGATGGTGAAAAAGGAGAGATTGTGGTGCGCGTCGGTGACCGTAAGCCCATCGGCCTCTTCAAGGAATACTATCGTGACGAGGAACTGACCCGTGAGGCTTGGCACGACGGCATCTATCATACCGGCGACATGGCCTGGCGCGATGAAGATGGTTACTACTGGTTCGAAGGCCGTATCGACGATGTAATCAAGAGTTCCGGCTACCGTATCGGTCCGTTTGAGGTGGAGAGTGCCCTGATGACGCATCCCGCTGTCGTGGAGTGTGCCATCACCGGAGTGCCCGACGATATTCGTGGTATGGTGGTAAAGGCTACTGTCGTACTCGGCAAGGAGTGGAAGGACAAGGCCGGCGAAGACCTCATCAAGGAACTGCAGCAGCACGTGAAGAAAGAGACGGCTCCCTATAAATACCCCCGTATCATTGAGTTCGTCGATGAACTGCCGAAGACCATCAGCGGTAAGATCCGCCGTGTGGAGATCAGACAGAAGGACGAGAAGAAAGGAGAGAAGGAGTAAGGAGAGAAGGAGATGAAGAGGATTGTTGTAAAGATCGGTTCGAACGTGCTGACACGGAAAGACGGGAAACTGGATGTCACCCGGATGTCGGCACTCGTAGACCAGATTGCCTGGCTGCGGAAGCAGGGCATCGAGGTGATCGTCGTATCGTCGGGTGCCATGGCCTCCGGACGAGGCGAACTGCGTATCGACCACTCCCTCGACTCCGTGGAGCAGCGCCAGTTGTTCTCCGCCGTGGGTCAGGTGAAACTCGTAGGACTTTACTATGACCTGTTCCGCGAGTTCGGCATCCACGTAGGCCAGGTGCTGACGATGAAGGAGAACTTCGAGCCCGGCGAGCAGTATCGCAACCAGCGGGCTTGTATGACGGTGATGCTGGAAAACGATGTACTGCCCATCGTCAACGAGAACGACACCGTCAGCGTCACAGAGCTGATGTTTACGGATAACGACGAGCTCTCCGGCCTCATCGCCCAAATGATGCAGGCAGACACCCTCATCCTGCTCTCGAACATTGACGGCATCTTCACCACCCATCCTGATGATCCCAGTGCCGAACTCATCCGTGAGGTGGCTCCCGGCCGTGACCTCTCTGAATACATCCAACCCGAGAAGAGTGCCTTCGGTCGTGGTGGTATGCACTCGAAGTACACCACTGCCGCCAAGGTGTCCCAAGCCGGCATCCGTGTCATCATCGCCAACGGTGAGCGTGAGAACATCCTCGTGGATCTGATTGAGCACAATAACGAGACTCCACATACGGAGTTTACGCCTGTTCAGACCACCCCTAACCCCTCCTAACTCAGGAGGGGAAGTAGATACTTCTAAAGATTGAATTATGCAACTGAAAGAGACTTTTGAGAGAGTGAAGCGCGCCAGTAAGAGTCTGGCTCTGCTGAGCGACGGGCAGCGCAACGAGATACTCAATGCCGTTGCCGATGCTATTATTAATAATAAGGTAAGGATCCTTGACGCCAACGCCCAGGATCTGGCCAAGATGTCGAAGGACAATCCCCTCTATGACCGTCTGCAACTGACGAACAGTCGTCTGGAAGGCATCGCCTCCGATATGCGCAACGTCGCCACCCTGCCCACACCCTTAGGACACATCACCAAGCAGAAGACACTGCCTAACGGTCTCCGTCTCTGCCGTGTCAGCGTGCCCTTCGGTGTCATCGGCATGATCTACGAGGCCCGTCCCAACGTGACCTTCGACGTCTTCTCCCTCTGTTTCAAGAGCGGTAACGCCTGTGTGCTGAAAGGCGGCAAGGATGCCGACTGCTCCAACCGTGAGGAGGTGGCACTGATTCATGAGATCTTGGAAAAATATGGTGTCAGTCCTGATGTCGTTGCCCTGCTGCCCGCCACCCATGAGGCTACCGGTGAGATGCTCAATGCCGTGGGCTACGTGGATCTCTGCATCCCCCGTGGCGGTCGTAAGCTCATCGACTTCGTCAGGGATACCGCCCGGGTGCCGGTGATTGAGACGGGTGCCGGTGTGGTGAACACCTATTTCGACGAAGAGGGTGATCTCGGTATGGGCAAGGCAATCATCAACAATGCCAAAACCCGTCGCGTCTCTGTCTGCAACGCCCTCGACTGCCTACTCATTCACGAGAGCCGCCTGCCAGACCTTCCCGCTCTCTGCGAGAAGATGGCAGAGAAGAATGTGATCATCTATGCCGACGAGAAAGCCTTTGCAGCCCTCAGCGGCAAGTACCCCTACCTGGAGCATGCCACCGAGGACAGCTTCGGAACGGAGTTTATGGATTACAAACTCGCCATCAAGACCGTTGCATCTCTCGACGAGGCCTTAGACCATATCGATGCCAACGGTTCCGGCCATAGCGAATCCATCATCACCATGAATGAGGCCACTGCCCGAAAGTTCCAGGCCCATGTCGATGCTGCCTGCGTCTATTGGAATGTCCCCACCTCGTTTACCGACGGTGCGCAGTTCGGCCTCGGTGCAGAGATCGGCATTTCCACCCAGAAACTCGGTCCCCGTGGTCCGATGGCGCTGGAAGAGATCTGCACCTACAAATGGCTCATCGAAGGTGAAGGACAAATCAGAAGTTAAACATTAGCAACGGACTACAAGACTTAAGGACTATTTTAGCGCATAAGTCGTGTTAGTCCTGTAGTCCGTTGCAAAAAACAAAAAATTATATGAAATCATTTATTAACGTACAGGATATCGGGCCGTTGGATAAGGCGATGGCCGAAGCATTTGAGATTAAGGACGACCGTTATAAGTATCAGCATCTGGGCAAGAACAAAACCCTGATGATGATTTTCTTCAACAACTCGTTGCGTACCCGTCTGTCCACCCAGAAGGCCGCCATGAACTTAGGTATGAATGTCATCGTGCTCGATGTCAATGCCGGTGCCTGGAAACTGGAGACGGAGCGTGGTGTCATCATGGACGGTGACAAGAGTGAGCATCTGCTGGAGGCCATCCCCGTGATGGGCTGCTACTGCGACCTCATCGGTGTACGCTCCTTTGCCGGACTGACAGACCGTGAGTATGACTATGCAGAGACCGTGCTGAACCAGTTTATCAAATACTCTGGCCGTCCCGTCTTCGCGATGGAGACTGCCACCGTGCATCCCTTGCAGGCCTTCGCAGACCTCATCACCATCGAGGAGCATAAGACCGTCAAGCGTCCGAAGGTCGTGCTGACCTGGGCTCCCCATTGCCGTGCTTTGCCACAGGCAGTGCCCAACAGCTTCGCCCAGTGGATGAACGCCGCTGATGTCGATCTCGTCATCACCCACCCCGAGGGCTATGAGCTTGATCCGAAATTCATCGGCAATGCCCGTGTGGAGTATGATCAGAAGAAAGCCTTCGAAGGTGCCGACTTCATCTACGCCAAGAACTGGAGTAATCCCGGCGTGACCAATCCTGCCGACTATGGCAAGATCACATCCAAGGATATGTCGTGGACGGTGGACACCGAGCACATGTCGTGGACGAACAACGGCAAGTTCCTGCACTGTCTGCCCGTCCGTCGTAATCTGATTGTCACCGATGATGTGATTGAATCACCTAACAGCCTCGTCATCCCTGAGGCAGCCAACCGTGAGATCAGTTGTTCTGTGGTGATCAAGAGAATGCTCGAAGCCCTATAGACAAGCCTTATTGGCCCTTCTTTGAAGTGATGGTATTACGCAACTCTTCATAGGCCTCGACCTTCTTCAGATAGTGTTCACGGAAATCCTTCCAATGATAATAGGGGGCTACGTCTGTCGGAATAGGCAACGTAGCCTCTCTTTCGTTCAACAGCACCTTGAAGAGCACATCCTTGTCATTGATATCGCTACGGTAGAAGATGAACTGCAGGTTTGAGCCCATGGGGAACACCTTCGATGCCCACCAGCCCTTCTCTTCCAACTCATTCAGATTGTCCGTCTCCAGGTCGAAGCCGTTGATGCCGATCAGACAGGTCAGTGGTAAGAGCACCGTCTCATGACCGTATCGCAGTTGCACTCCGGGACGTTCCAACTGGATGCAGCTATCGGCATCTTCGATGATCTTCTTAAGCAGATAGCGTTGGGTATAGGGCTGATGACCGCCGTTCAACTTACAAGCGCCGTGCATGATATACCACCAGATATTCTCCCATTGCCAAAGTTTATAAATCTCCTGGGCCGTGAAGATATCCATAATAGATGTATCTTTATATAGATGTGTATTCAACTGGAAGAGTCCCATCTTGATCAGGTAATAGTTCAGCCAGATATCGCTGACCACGCCGCGCACCGAATCCGGATGGATGAAGAGCAGTTGCATCAGTCGCTCGTTATGCTTCCGTTCCTCGATAAAGTCATCATAGGCCTTCGTCACCTCTGGCGTCGACATACCGTTCCTGCGCAACAACGGATCCTGATGGTTCATATACCACATATCTTCCTGGGAGGCTTTCAGTGAGATATGCAATTCAGGATTATTGCTGATCATCACATGCATGGCTGATCCCATCGAAAGGATACAACGGGGCACGATCGTACTGCGGGCATCAATATGAGCATCGCCACTGAACACCTCCGGGAACCGTTCCATCATCCGCTGGGCAATGCCACGATGCTGTTTCTGTCCGTAACTGGTCAGGTCGCCCCAGTGGTTCTCGTTATCGGCAAAGATCACC
>JAEEGH010013836.1_pt1 | contig 17825 bp, 13 predicted proteins | sample 9134181 | NCBI WGS metagenome assembly JAEEGH01 (sample SAMN16246544, study PRJNA631951) | gut metagenome | biome: gut microbiome; feature: rumen; material: DP-attached | host: Bos | place: Iran: Karaj | collected 2018-10
GAAATACTCGTTGTGGGGAATGATCTCCGTGACCGGCAGCGGGAGCACCACGCCGCCGTGATTGTACACGCCTTCGGTGAGTTCCCGGCCGGGGATGAAGCTTTCGATGAGCACGTCGTCGCTCTCGGAGAAGGCCGCGGCGACGGCCGGGGCGAGGTCTTCCATCCGCTTGACCTTCGTCACGCCGAAGGAGCTGCCGCCGTCGTTGGGTTTGACGAACACCGGCAGGCCCAGTTTCTCGACCACCTCTTCTGGGTTGAAAGCTTCCCCTTTATGCAGGAAAAACTCGGGAGCCAGGGGAATGCCCAGCCCTTTCAGGGCCTTCTTGCAGGCGTGCTTGTCGAAAGTCAGGGAAGCCACCCGCGAGGAACAGGTCGTGAAGGGCACTTCGTGTTTTTCGAGTTCCGCCTGGAGGATGCCGTTTTCACCCGGCGTGCCGTGGATCATGATCATCGCCACGTCGTAGTGCTTGAGTTCGGACGGAATGAAAGGTTTGACCGGAACAGCCACGTCGGTGACCGCCGGGTCGCAGACCGACCATTGGCCGCCGCGCATCAGGAGTTCCGTCACTTCATATCGTTTCGGGTCAAGACAGGTCGCGACAAACTTGCCGCTGAGCACCGAAATGCCCCATTCGGAGGAATCGCCTCCGTAGATCAATGCAATTTTCGTTTTCGCCATGGAATCAATTGAAATAATCGTTGCCGGCGGAGGAGGAGTCGGCCGTGTCGTCGTTCGAGCCATCGCAGAGTTGGTCGGCCGTCCAGCCGAGCGGGGCGACGAATACATCGTTCGAACCGATGGGGATGGACGGGTCGTTGTAGACCTTCTGCATAAAGATGGCCCAGATGGGCAGCGCCATGCTGGCGCCGGCGCCGAGGGCGGTGCTCGTGAAGTGGACCTGGCGGTCTTCGCCGCCGACCCAGACGCCCGCCGTCAGGCGCGGCGTATAGCCGATGAACCAGCCGTCGGAGTTATCGTTGGTGGTGCCGGTCTTGCCCGCGATGTCGCCCTGGATGTTGTAGCGCCAGCGGATGCGGCCGGCCGTGCCGTCGTTGACCACGCCCTGCATCATATTGATCATCTTATAGGCCGTAATCTCGCTGATGGCCTCCTGCTTGCGGGTGGAGAACGTGGCCAGCACGTTGCCGTTGTTGTCTTCAATGCGGGTGACGAACATCGGGTAGCAGTACACGCCCCGTCCGGGGAACGTGTTGTAGGCCGCCACCATCTCCATCACCGAAAGGTCGCAGGAACCCACGCAGAGCGAGACCACCGGATCGAGGTGGCTGCTGATGCCCATCCGGCGGCAGATTTCCACCAGGGCGAAGGGGCCGAACTGCTTCATCAGGTAAGCCGAAATATTGTTGCGGCTGTTGGTCAGGCCCCACTTGAGGGTGACGATGCGGTCGTCCACCTCGGCCTTGGGCGCCCAGTCGGTTCCGTTGACTTCGATCGTATAGGTGCTGTTGTGCACCTTGTCGCAAGGCGTGTAGCCTTCCTGCATGGCCAGCGTATAGAGGAACGGCTTGAAGGTGGAGCCCACCTGCCGTTTGCCCTGGCCCACGTTGTCATATTTGAAGAATCGGTAGTCAGGCCCGCCGACATACGCTTTCACGTTGCCCGTGTTGGGTTCGATGGCCACGAAGGCGGCGCGAAGGAACGCCTTGTTATAGCGGATCGAATCGTTGGGCGTCATCGTCGTGTCGACATAACCCTTCTTGTTCCAGGCGAACACGCGCATGGGAACGGGCGTGTCGAAAGCCTTGTTGATCTCGGCCTCGGAGGCACCCGCCTCTTTCATGCTGCGATAGCGGTCGCTCCAGCGGCGGCCGTTGCGCATAAGCCGGTCGATCTCGTCCTTGGGCACGTCGTTCGAGAACGGATAGTTGGTGCGGTTCTTGAGTTCCCGGTCGAGGGTCTTTTGCAGGTCGGAGCCCAGATGCTGCACCACGGCCTGCTCCGCATATTTCTGCATCCGGGAATCCAGCGTGGTATAGATGCGCAGGCCGTCGCGGTCGAGATCCCACTCGGAGCCGTCGGGCTTGCGGTTCTTCTTGAGCCAGCCATAGAGGGCATTCTCCTTCCAGGCCAGGGAATCGGCGCGATAGTCTTCCACCTGGTCGTAGGCGGAGCGGCGCGGCTGCTCGGCATTCATGAACTTGCGGAGCATGTCGCGGAAATAGGGAGCGTAGCCGGAGTTGTGGTCCTGCTGCCGGTAAGTCACCACGATGGGGATGGCGGAGATGGAGTCCAGGTCGTGCCGCGACAGGTAGTCGTTGCGCTCCATCTGCTTGAGCACGTGGTTGCGGCGGGCGAGCGCCGGTTCGGGATTGATGGCGGGGTTGTAGCGCGTGGGCTTGTTGACCATACCCACCAGGCAAGCGCCTTCCTCGACCGTCAGGTCTTCGGGATCCTTCGCAAAGAAGGTGTTCGCGGCGGCCTTGATGCCGTAGGCGTTGCCGCCGAAGAAGATCTGGTTGAGATACATTGTGACGATCTCTTCCTTCGTATAGTTGCGCTCGATCTTGACGGCGGTGATCCATTCCTTGAGTTTGATGCCGATCATCTTGAGCTGGCGGCCGCCGGGAATGCGGCTGTGCAGATCCTGACGGGGATAGAGCGTCTTAGCCAGCTGCTGGGTGATGGTACTGCCGCCGCCCTGGGAGGAATCGCCCAAAAGCAGCGTCTTGAAAGCCACGCGGCCCAGACCGCGGAAGTCGATGCCGGAATGACGGTAGAAGCGCGCGTCCTCGGTGGCCACGGCGGCGTCGATCACGTGTTTGGGGATCTGGTCGTAGCTGACGTAGGAGCGGTTCTCTATATGATAGGTATTGAGGATCTTGCCGTCATCGGAGATGAGCAGGGTAGCCAGGTTGCTGTCGGGATTCTCGATCTGTTCGAACGAGGGAATCTTGGCGAAAAGGGCCACCAGCAGCAGCGCCAGGACCAGAATGGCCACCGGCAGCGTGACCAGGATCCAGAACCATTTGGTTATTTTTTTCTGCAATGTCGCTTTCATTTTTTTTAACTTCGTTAAAGGCCGCAAGGCAGTAAGTCCAACTTGCAAATTTACGAAAAAAGATTTGGAAAGTTGCCCCGATTATCCCTTACTTTGCATTCCCAAAACCAAAAACGGACGAGATGAGTGAGAATTTAGTCATTGTGGAGTCCCCGGCCAAGGCCCGGACGATTGAAAAGTTCCTCGGAAAAGGTTATACGGTCAAGTCCAGCTTCGGACACATCAGGGATCTGAAGAAAAAAGGACTGGGCATCGACATCGAAAACGGATTTCTTCCGCAATATGAAATTTCCAGCGACAAGAAAAAGACGGTCTCGGAACTGAAGACGGCCGCGGGCAAGGCCGACACGGTCTGGCTCGCCTCCGATGAGGACCGCGAAGGGGAAGCCATCGCCTGGCACCTGGCGGAAACCCTCTCCCTGGATCCCGAAAAGACCCGGCGCATCGTCTTCCACGAGATCACGAAAAACGCCATTCTCGACGCCATCGAGAACCCCCGCGACATCGACATGAACCTGGTCAAGGCCCAGCAGGCCCGCCGCGTGCTCGACCGCCTCGTGGGTTTTGAACTCTCCCCCATCCTCTGGAAAAAGATCCAGCCGAAGCTCTCGGCCGGCCGCGTCCAGTCGGTGGCCCTGCGCCTGATCGTCGACCGGGAACGGGAGATCAGCGCCTTCGAGGCCAAGCCGTATTTCCGCGTGGAAGGCGTCTTCTACGCCGAAGGCTCCAAAAAGCCCATCCACGCCACGCTCGACCGGAAATTCGACACGGAAGACGAGGCCCGCGCCTTCCTGGAGCGCTGCCGCGGCGAAGAATTCCACATCGCCTCGGTTGACAAACGCGAGGCCCGGCGTTCGCCGGCCCCGCCGTTCACCACCTCCACCCTCCAGCAGGAGGCCGCCCGCAAACTCGGTTACTCGGTCAGCCAGACCATGTCGATCGCCCAGCGCCTCTACGAGGCCGGTCTGATCACGTATATGCGTACCGACTCGATGAACCTCTCCACCCTCGCCCTCGGCACGACCAAGGAAGTGGTCACGCGGCTCTACGGCGCACCCTACGCCAAGACGCGTAACTACCACACCCACACCAAAGGCGCGCAGGAAGCCCACGAGGCCATCCGTCCCACGTATGTGAGCAACCTGGACATTGAGGGCACCGCCACCGAAAAACGGCTCTACAACCTCATCTGGAAACGCACCGTGGCCTGCCAGATGGCCGACGCCGTGGTCGAGAAGACCGACGTCGAAATCCGCGGCAGCCGCATCGCCGAAAAGTTCCTGGCCAGCGGCGAGCAGATCCTCTTCGACGGTTTCCTGAAAGTCTACATCGAAGGCCGTGACGACGAGGAAAGCGAGAACCTGACCGTGCTGCCCACCCTGGGCGAAGGCCAGCTGCTCAACTGCAACCAGATTTCCGCCATCCAGAAATATACCCAGCACCTCCCCCGCTACAGCGAGGCGAGCCTGGTCAAGAAGCTCGAGGAACTCGGCATCGGCCGTCCGTCCACCTACGCTTCGACCGTGAGCACCCTGATCACCCGCGGCTACATCATCAAGGGCGACAAACCCGGCGTCGACCAGGAAGTCTGCCAGCTGGATCTGCGCGACGGCCAGATCACCCGTTCCGTCCGCCACGAGAAGACGGGCGCCGAGAAGAAGAAACTCCTGCCTGAAAATATCGGCATCGTGGTGACCGACTTCCTCGCCGCCAACTTCGCCGACATCCTGGACTACGGCTTCACCGCCCAGGTGGAGGAGTCGTTCGACAAGGTGGCCAAGGGCCGGCTGAGCTGGGACAAAGTGATCAGCGACTTCTACGGACCTTTCCACAAAGAAGTGGACGGCAGCCTGCAGGACCAGGAGCATACCCGTTCGGAACGGCTGATCGGCTACGATCCGGTCACCGGCAAGCCCATCAGCGCCCGCATCGGACGCTTCGGCCCGCTGTTGCAGAAAGGCGCTTCCGACGATCCCGACAAGCAGTTCGTCAGCCTGCGGAAAGGCCAGCTCATCGAGACCATCACCCTCGAAGACGCCCTGCAGCTCTTCGCCCTGCCGCGCGTCGTGGGGCACTACGGCGACGCTGAAATCACCACGGCCATCGGCCGGTTCGGGCCGTATGTGAAATACGACGGCCACTTCGTCTCGCTGGCCAAGGGCCAGGACCCCTACACCCTGACCGAAGAGCAGGCCATCGCCCTGATCGAAGAGAGCCGGAACAAGGAAACGAAGAAGGTAATCGCCGATTTCCCGGACGCCGGCATCCAGATCCTGAACGGACGTTACGGTCCGTATCTGAAAAAAGGAAAGGAAAACTATCGCATCCCGAAAAAGCAGGATGCCGCAAGTTTAACTTTGGAGGACTGTCTGGCTATCATTTCTAAAGCCGAGAAAAAGAAATAGTTTCGAATCGTAAGAAATCGAAAACCCCCTTGCGGGCCGCCCAAATCAGTGTTTTCAGGGCGGCCCGCATTTTTTACGTCAAAAATCGATTTCAAAGTTACATTTTGACATATTATTTTATATTTTTGCATCACTATGGCAAAAATCAACTACCAAGTCGACGAGATCGACCAAAAAATCCTGGCTTTTCTTGTAAAAAACGCCCGGATGCCGTTCCTGGAAATCGCCCGTGAATGCGGCGTTTCCGGTGCCGCCATCCATCAGCGCGTCAAAAAAATGGAAAACGCCGGCGTCATCACCGGTTCGCGTCTGCTCGTGAAGCCCGAAGCCCTCGGGCTCAACGTCTGCGTATTCGTAGGCGTCGCACTGGCGGAGGCCAATTCCTACCCGAAGGTGATCGAAACCCTCAAGAAGATCCCCGAAGTCGTGGAATGCCACTATGTGACCGGCCAGTTCTCCCTGTTGCTGAAACTGTACTGCTTCGACCACGACCACCTCATGCGGATCCTGGTGGACACCATCCAGAACATCCCGGGCATCGGAAAGACCGAGACACTGGTATCCCTCGACCAGGCCATCGAACGCCAGGTCTGGGTGAAGGATTACGATTACAAGAAGAACGGGTCTAAGAAAAGAAAAGCGTAAGCAGTCCCGACGCCAGCGACAGATCGTCCGGCGTCGTGATCTTCAGATTGATGCGGTCGCCCGCCACCAGACGGACGGGTGTGCCTGCCGCCTCGACGACAGAGGCGTCGTCGGTAAAGGACGGGGAAAAAGGCTGCGCATAGGCTGATTTCAGCAAGGCCGCATCGAATACCTGCGGGGTCTGTACCCGCATCAGGCCGTCGCGCGATTCAGGGTGCGACGATTCCCCTTCCATCCGGCGGACCGATTCCACCACCGGCACGGCCGGCACCACGGCCGGCGCGGTTTCCGCCGCTTCAAACAAACGTTCCAGCAAGTCGCGCCGCACTAGCGGACGCACGCCGTCGTGAACCGCGACGACACCCGTATCGCCCACATATTTCAGCGCATTCTGCACCGAATGGAACCGGGTGATTCCGCCCGAAACCATCGCATAGCGGTCCAGGAAGCCGGTTTGGCGGCAGTAGTTCCGCCACCAGTCCTTTTCGGCCGAGGGCAGGACCACGATGAGCTCGATATCCGGATCGAAGGCCAGGAAACGTTCGATGGTATGGCGCAGAATCGGTTTCCCGCCGATTTCCAAAAACTGTTTCGGCCGGTCAGAACCCATCCGCAAGCCCTTCCCGCCGGCGACGATGACCGCATATCGTTTCATATTGATAATTTGTTGATAAAATTGATAGACAAAAATAGTTAATAATCCCGAGATTATTCCTAATTTTGTTGTTCCTGAACAATTGATAAAAAAGACACGAGATATGGCATTTTCATTCCTACAGCAAGAGCTCGCCATCGACCTGGGTACCGCCAACACCGTCATCTTCATGAATGACAAGAAGGTCATCGACGAACCGTCGATCGTAGCCATCGACAAACTCACGGGAAAATGCGCGGCCGTCGGCACCAAGGCCAAGGCCATGCAGGGCAAGGAGAACCAGAACATCAAGACCATCCGCCCGCTGAAAGACGGCGTGATCGCCGACTTCGACGCATCCGAGCAGATGATCCGCGAGTTCATCAAGATGATCAACAACAACAAGCGGTCGATCTTCTCGCCGAGCCTCCGCATGGTCGTCTGCATCCCTTCGGGATCGACGGAAGTGGAGAAACGCGCCGTCCGCGACGCCGCCGAGCACTCCGGCGGCCGTGACGTCCAGATGATCTTCGAACCCATGGCCGCAGCCCTCGGCATCGGCCTCGACGTCACCGCCCCGATGGGCAACATGATCGTCGACATCGGCGGCGGCACCACCGAAATCGCCGTCATCTCCCTCGGCGGCATCGTGGCCGACGAGAGCATCAAGACGGCCGGCGACGTGTTCACCAACGAGATCCAGCAGTATATGCGCCAGCAGTACAACATCCGCATCGGCGAACCCACCGCCGAGCAGATCAAGATCCGCATCGGCGCCGCCATATCCGAACTCGACGAACCCCTCGAGCCGTTCGTGGTCAAGGGCCCGAACCTGATGACCGTCCACCCGGTCGAAGCGCCGGTGACCTACCAGGAAATCGCCCACTGCCTCGACAAATCGCTGGTCAAGATCGAATCGAGCATCCTCACCGTGCTCGAGAAGACCCCGCCGGAGCTCTATAGCGACATCGTCCGCAAAGGCATCTTCCTGACCGGCGGCGGCGCCCTGCTCCGCGGTCTCGACGTCCGTCTCACCAAAAAGATCAACATTCCGTTCCACGTCGCCGAGGATCCGCTCCGCGCCGTGGCCCGCGGCACCCGCATCGCGCTGAAGAATCCGAACTATCCCTTCCTGATGCGATGAAAAGCCGCTACGGTCTCCTGTCGACGCTCACCGCCATCGTCCTGTTCATCCTGCTCGAAACCCTGTCCATCGTCCTGGTGGTCCGGGGCGGCGTGGTGCAGCGTTTCAAGGTGCTGGGGGCCGTACGCAGCGTAGAATCGTGGTGCTGGCAGCACACGGGCCGCATCGGCTCGTATTTCAGCCTGCGGCCGGAAAATGAACGGCTCGCGGCGGAGAATCTCCAGCTACGGCAGCAGCTGGCGCGCTATGCCACCGCAGCGGCGGAACTCGACTCGGTGGTGCAGATCGTCGAGCCGGAATACACGTACCTGGGCGCGAAAGTCATCCGCAACACCGTGGACCGGCAGCACAACTACCTGATCCTCGACCGCGGCCGGAAGGAAGGCGTGGAGCCCGGGATGGGCGTGATCACCTCCCAGGGCGTGGTCGGCATCGTCGACGCGGTGAGCAACCACTACGCCCACGTCATCTCGCTCCTGGGCACCGGCCAGACGGTGAGCGCCAAGCTCGCCGGCAGCGGCTCTTTCGGCCCCATGGCCTGGACGGGGCGCAACCCGCGGGAAGCCCTCCTGCGCGAGATTCCCGTCCACGTGGAGGCCGCTCCGGGCGACACCGTCCTCTCCAGCGGCTACTCCACCATCTATCCGCCCGACATCCCGCTCGGCGTGATCGTCTCCTCCAAGGTGAGCCAGGGCGCTTCCCAGGACATCACCGTCACCCTGTTCGAGGATTTCCGCTCCCTGAACAGCGTCTACATCGTCAAGAACAACCGTCGCGAAGAACTCGAGGAACTCCATGAACAAGCTCAGTGACATTTTCTTCTTCGTGCTGGTTTTCATTCTCCAGCTGGTACTCTCGGACTACGTGCATCTGGGGCCCTACGTGTTCCTGTGCCTGATTCCTTTCCTGCTGGTCAATATCCCGCTTTCGCGCAGCCCGCATGTCGCCCTGCTGATCGCCTTCGCGCTCGGCCTCGGCGTCGACGTGCTCTCCGACGGCGTGCCCGGCCTCAACGCCTTCGCCGCCGTGCTGGCCGTGGCCCCGCGCAAGTTCTTCTACCGGCTGCTCGTCAACGCCGACCGGCAGGACAAGACTGAGGTTCCGCTCCCGCGGATCGTCGGCCTGGCCAAATACCTCAAATACCTCGGCGTGCTGACGGCCATCTACCTGATCGGCTACATCGGCCTGGACTGCATCAGCTTCCGGCCGGCGGGCTTCATCCTGCTCAAGTTCCTGGCCAGCTGGGCGGCCTCCATGGTCCTCGCCCTGCTGCTGACCCTTCCCCTTCAGAACCGGAAGCTGACATGAATCCTTTCCAGAACCGCCGGGGCATCGTCGTGGGAGCCATCGTCATCGTCTTTGCGGTGATCGCTTTCCGGCTCTTCCAGGTCCAGATTCTCAACAAGGAATACCGCATCACGGCCGAGAACAACGCCCTCAAGTACGAGACCATCTACCCGGCCCGCGGCCGCATCCTCGACCGCAACGGCGAAGTGATCGTGGACAACAAGCTGTCCTACGACATCATGGTCACGCCCTACGACGTCAAGGAATTCGACACGCTGGCCTTCTGCCGGATCTTCGACCTCGACACGGCCTTCGTCAAGGAGCGCTTCCGGGAATACCGGCTCTACCGCCGCAAGATCGGCTACCAGACGCTCGTCTTCAAGCGCCAGGTGACCGGCGAGCAGTACAACAAGTTCGTCGAGAAGAGTTTCCTCTTCCCCGGCTTCGCGGGCGTGCCGCGCACCACGCGCACCTACCCCTTCAACGCCGGCGGCAACCTGCTGGGCTACATTTCCGAAGTCGACGCCAACTACATCAAGGAGCACCCCGAGTACAAGAGCGGCGACTATGTGGGCAAGACCGGCATGGAAGAGGCCTACGAACCGCAGCTCCGTGGCGAGAAAGGCTATAACATCTACTTGCGCGACGCCCACAACCGCATCAAGGAACACTATATGGACGGCGAGTACGACAAGGAAGCCGTCCCCGGCGTCGACGTGACCACCACGATCGACGGCGCGCTGCAGGCCTACGGCGAGCGCCTGATGAAGAACAAGGTCGGCTCGCTCGTGGCCATCGAGCCCGGCACCGGCGACATCCTGACAATGGTCTCCAGCCCCGGCATCGACGTGAGCCAGCTGTCGGAGATCAACAAGTACTACAAGGAACTGGTGAACGACCCCTATAAGCCGATGTACAACCGCGCCGTGATGAGCCCCCAGCCGCCCGGTTCGGTGTTCAAGCTGGTCAACGGCCTGATCGGCCTGCAGGAGGGCGTCCTGACGCCGAACACGATGTACGGCTGCCACCGCGGCTACGTGGTGGGCGGCCTCCGCGTGGGCTGCCACGGCCATCCCAGCCCCATCAACCTCTACCAGTCGATCATGATGTCGTGCAACGCGTACTACTGCTACGTGTTCCGCTCCATCCTCGACAATCCGAAATACGGCTCCGTGCAGGAGGGCTTCGAACGCTGGAAGTCCTACACCGAGAGTTTCGGTTTCGGCCGCCGGCTCGAAACCGACATCCCGGGCGAAAAGGCCGGCACCATGCCCACCTCCGAACGCTACGACCGCATCCACGGCAAGGGACGCTGGAAATCGATCTCCATCATCTCCCTGTCGATCGGCCAGGGCGAGATCGGCTGCACGCCGCTGCACCTGGCCAACCTGGCCGCCACGATCGCCAACCGCGGCTTCTTCTACACCCCGCACCTGCAGAAAGACACGCCCGAGGCGCCGATCGATCCCCGCTTCAAGGAGCGGCACTACACGATGGTCGACACGGCCAACTTCCGCCACATCGTGCAGGGCATGGAACTGGCCATCAACTACACGGGCGGCGGCGCCACCGCCACGGTCGCCCGCATTCCCGGCGTGATCGCCTGCGGCAAGACCGGAACGGCCCAGAACCCGCACGGCGACGACCACTCCGTCTTCATCACCTTCGCCCCGAAGGACGATCCGAAGATCGCCGTGGTGGCGTACGTGGAGAACGGCGGCTTCGGCGCCACCTGGGCGGCGCCCATCGCTTCGCTGCTGGTGGAAAAGTATCTCAAGGGCGAGATTTCGCCGGAGCGCAAGGCGCTGGAGCAGCGCGTGCTCGACGGCAATCTGCTGCACAAGGTCAAAGTCAAGAAACGCTGAGCCATGCCCGAGACCAACTACCGGAAAATCGACTGGATTACCATCGGCCTCTACCTGGCGCTGATCCTTTTCGGCTGGATGAACATCTTCTCGTCGAGCGTCTCGGAAGCCGGCTTCGTGCTGAGTCTCAAGGAAAAATATGTGATGGACCTCATCTGGATGGCTTCGGCCGTGGCGCTGGCCATCCTCATCCTGTTCGTCATCCCCTCGAAAGTCTATCCGGCCATTTCCTGGCCGTTCTATGTGCTGATGGTCATCCTGCTGGTGGCCGTGGCTTTCGTGGGCGTGGAAGTCAACGGGTCGAAGTCGTGGTTCGCCCTGGGCCCGTTCCGCCTGCAGCCGGCCGAGTTCTCGAAGATCTCGACGGCCATCCTGCTGGCCTCGCTGATGAGCAAATACGACTTCCGCTTCTCCAATCCGCGCGATGCGCTCCGCATCGCCGCGGTGCTGGCCATGCCGATGCTCGCCATCCTGCTCGAAAAGGAAACCGGCTCGGCGCTCGTGTACCTGGGATTCCTGATCGTCTGCTACCGCGAAGGCATGACCGGATGGCTGCTGGTGGCCGGTTTGCTGGCCATCGTGTTTTTCATCTTCACGCTGATCTTCTCCCCGTTCGTGGCCATCCTCATCCTGGCAGGCCTCGCCGGCGTGACGGCAGGCTTCTACGCCCAGCATCGGATCCTCGGCACGGTCGCCACGGCCGCCGCGGTCACGCTGCTGGCCTTCCTGCCGCGTCTGATGCAGAACGAATCGCTGGCTTTCCTCACCCGCTTCGAGCCCGAGGTCTGGGCCGCCATCCTGACCGGACTGGTCGCCGTCGTGCTGACCGTCCTCTTCCACCTGCACCGGCGCCTGGCGCTGCGCAACCTGATGCTGGGTTTCCTGGCCGGCCTGGTACTGATCTTCTCGGTAGACTTCGTGTTCGAACACGTGCTCAAGGAGCACCAGCGGGCCCGTATCGAGGTGCTGCTGGGCATCAAGGAGGACCCGATGGGCGTGGGATATAATGTCCACCAGTCGCTGGTGGCCATCGGTTCGGGCGGCTTCGCCGGCAAGGGTTTCCTCGGCGGCACGCAGACCCGCTTCGACTTCGTGCCGGAGCAGAGCACCGACTTCATCTTCTGCACCGTGGGCGAGGAATGGGGGCTGCTGGGGACGCTCGGCGTGCTGATCCTGTATATGTGGCTGATCCTGCGCCTGATCGGCCTGGCCGAGAAACAGCGCGACAGTTTTGCGCGCATCTACGGCTGGTGCGTGGCCATGTGCCTGCTGATGCACGTGGTCATCAACATCTGCATGACCATTGGCCTGATGCCCGTGATCGGCATCCCGCTGCCGCTGATCAGCTACGGCGGATCGTCGCTCTGGGCCTTCACCATCCTGCTGTTCATCTTCCTGCGACTCGATCTGGATGGAAAAAGTTACTGATTATTTTATAAATTTGCAGAAATATACACTTTATAATACCGACAGACCATGCCTCTTTCCTTTGTCAACCGCCACAACGGTCCCAGACCCGAACAGGAGCAGCAGATGCTCGAAGTCCTGGGCGTATCCTCGCTCGACGAACTCATCGGACAGACCGTTCCGCAGGATATTCTGTTGAAAGAACCCCTCAAACTCGATCCCGCCGTCAGCGAGCAGGCCTATCTGGCCCGTCTCAAGGAGATCGCCGGCAAGAACCGCAACCTCCGCTCGATGATCGGCCTCGGTTTCTACGGAACGGCTTCCCCGGCCGTGATCACCCGCAACATTTTCGAGAATCCCTGCTGGTACACGTCCTACACGCCCTACCAGGCCGAGATCTCCCAGGGCCGCCTCGAGGCACTCATCAACTTCCAGACGATGATCTCCTCGCTCACCGGCTTCCCGTTGGCCAACTGCTCGATGCTCGACGACGCGACCGCTGCCGCCGAAGCCATGCGCATGATGTTCGAGTTGCGCTCCCGCGACGCCGTCAAGGCCGGGAAGAACGTGATCTTCGTGGATGAGGACATCTTCCCCAACGTGCTCTCCGTGCTGCGCACCCGCGCCGGCGGACTGGGCATCGAAATCCACACGGGCAAATGGAATGAATATGCATTTGAAGACAAATGCTACGGCGCGCTGGTCCAGTATCCCGCCGCCGACGGCGCCGTGCGCGACTATACCGCCTTCTGCGAGAAGGCCCACGCCGCCGGCTGCCTCGTAGCAGCCTGGTGCGACCTCCTCGCCCTGGCCGTGCTGAAAGAGCCGGCCGCCTGGGGCGCCGACGTTGCTTGCGGCACCGCCCAGCGCTTCGGCCTTCCGATGGGCTTCGGCGGTCCGACCGCCGGCTGGATGGCCTGCGCCGACAAATACAAGAGAAACCTGCCGGGCCGCATCATCGGCGTCTCCGTCGGCCGCCTTGGCGAACGCGCCGTGCGTCTGGCCCTCCAGACCCGCGAGCAGCACATCAAACGGGAGAAAGCCACCTCCAACATCTGCACCGCCACGGCCCTGATGGCCACCATGACCGGTATGTTCGCCGTGTGGCACGGTCCGAAAGGTATCACCGAAATCGCGCAGAACGCCGCGGGCTTCGCCCACGCCGTGGCTGCCCGGCTGAAGAACGCCGGCTTCAAGCTCGCCACCGAAGACTTCTTCGACACGATCCGCGTCGTCGGCGTCGATGCCGAAGCCATCCGCGCCAAGGCCCTCGAAGCGGGCTTCAACTTCTGGTATCCCGACGCCTGCACCGTGCAGATCTCCTTCGACGAACTTTCCACCCGCGAGGAAGCCTGCGCCATCACGCAGATCTTCGGCTGCCCCGACAACTGCCCCGTCGCCCCGGGTACTCCCGTGCCGATGGCCCGCACCACGCCCATCCTCACGCAGAAAGTATTCAGCGCCTATCATTCCGAAACCGAGATGATGCGCTACATCAAACGGCTCGAGCGCAAGGACATTTCGCTGGCCCACTCCATGATTCCGCTGGGCAGCTGCACCATGAAGCTCAACGCCGCCGCCGAGATGCTCCCGCTCAGCTGGAGCGAATTCGGCAACCTGCACCCGTACGCCCCCGCCGACCAGGCCCAGGGCACCCTGCAGGTGATCCACGAACTCGAGCACGACCTGGCCGTGATCACGGGCTTCGCCGGCTGCTCGCTGCAGCCCAACAGCGGCGCCGCGGGTGAATACGCCGGCCTGATGACCATCCGCCGCTACCTCGACGCCAACGACGGCGCCGGCCGCCGCGTGATGATCATTCCCACCTCCGCCCACGGTACCAACCCCGCTTCGGCGGCGATGGGCGGCTTCGACATCGTGCTCGTCGGCTGCGACGACCACGGCAACATCGACGTGGAAGAACTGGCTGAAAAGGCTGCCGCCGCGGGCGACAAACTCGCCGGCATGATGATCACCTATCCTTCCACCCACGGCGTGTTCGAGGTCCGCATCCGCGAGATCGTCGACATCATCCACCGCCACGGCGGCCTCCTCTATATGGACGGCGCCAACATGAACGCCCAGGTGGGCCTCACCAACCCGGGATTCATCGGCGCGGACGTGTGCCACCTCAACCTCCACAAGACCTTCGCCATGCCCCACGGCGGCGGCGGCCCGGGCGTCGGCCCCATCTGCTGCACGGCGGCCCTCAAACCGTTCCTGCCGGGTCACCCGGTAGTCGGCGAATGCGGCGGCGCCGGCGTCGATGCCGTAAGCGCGGCTCCTTACGGCAGCCCGCTGCTCCTGCCCATCACGCACGCCTATATTAAAATGCTCGGCGCCGAAGGCCTGCGGAAGGTGACCCAGATCGCCATCCTCAACGCCAACTATATGGCCGCCAAGCTGATGCCCGAGCTCACCACCCTCTACACCGGTGCCACCGGCCGTGTGGCCCACGAGTGCATCATCGACCTGCGCCACTTCAAAGCCGCCTACGGCATCGACGCCACCGACGTGGCCAAACGCCTCATGGACTTCGGCTTCCACGCGCCCACCCTGTCGTTCCCGGTCCACGAGACCCTGATGATCGAGCCTACCGAGAGCGAACCGCTCAGTGAACTCGACCGCTTCGTCGAGGCCCTCAAGACCATCGTCGCCGAATGCGAAGCCATCAAGGCCGGCCAGCTCGACGCCGACGACAACCCGGTGAAAATGGCCCCGCACACCGAGGACGAGGTATGCGCCGACGAATGGAAACACCCGTACAGCCGCACCCAGGCCGCCTTCCCGCTGGAATGGGTCCGCGACGGCAAGCTCTGGCCGGCCGTCAGCCGCGTCGACAACGGCTACGGCGACCGCAACCTGGTGACCGTGGTCGAATAATCAGTAACAATTTAAAACACATCCTAAAACCTTACAAAATGAAAAAAGTATTCATCACCCTGCTTGCGCTGGTCGCCCTCTCGACGGCAGCCAATGCCCAGTACAACAACGCCATCGGTTTCCGTCTTGGCTACGGCAGCACGGCTTTCGGATCGGAACTCTCCTATCAGGGTTTCGTGAGTGACATCAACCGCATCGAACTCGACCTGGGTCTGAACTTCACCCGTCCGCTCGGTATGTCGGCGGCCGCCATCTACCAGTGGCACTGGTTCCTGGCCGGCGGCTTCGGCGCCTATGTGGGCCCCGGTGTGACGGCCTACCTGAGCGAATCGCATTTCGGCCTCGGTGTCGGTGGCCAGCTCGGTATTGACTACCAGTTCCCGGCCCCGATCCAGCTGTCGCTCGACGTACGCCCGATGTACGGCCTCTTCGGCTCCTATGTGGGCTTCCACTACGGTGCCTCCCTGGGTCTGCGCTACGCGTTCTAAAGCAGGTCTGCCCCCCTTGGAAAGCCCGCCGGAAACCGGTGGGCTTTCTTTTTTTTTATTTTCTTTGTCCGGTTGAAAAAAAATGCATAACTTGCGGCCTTAAATGAAGTTAGGATACAAATATCCGCTTTTTCGGTGCCTCGCATAACGACGTCCCGACGGCGGAGCCTTGGACCTGGCTTGTATTTAAGCGTTTAGAACAAAGAAAACAAAACCATAATAACGTATGAAGAAACTTACTTCAATTCTCGCATGCCTGATTCTGGGAGTGACTTCCGTGTTTGCCCAGAATGCTTTCGTGGGCGGGCACAGAGCCTGGACTTTCGCTCTTCAGGGAGGCCCGATGTATTCCCTCAACGAAGATGCTTTTTCCTACTGGGACAACGGGGTAGGAATTAAAATGTTCTCGCTGCAGGGATCGGCCTCCGTTGGTTATGAATTCACCAACGCACTCGGCGTCCGAGTTGCCGTGAACTATGGCGACAACCGCAGCGCCGCCAACACCAAGCAGACTGCCATGCACGGCTTCTATCCCTACAATTTCCGCAATGTGAACGGGTTCCTCGACTTTACGCTCGACATGAACGGAAACTACGCGATCCAGCGCGCTTTCAGACCCGTTTTCTACCTGGGCGTCGGTGTCGGTCATACCTTCCACTTTACCAAACCCGAAGGTTATGGCACGCCCAAGAACCACTCCTGGGAGAAGGACAACCCGTTCCATCCTTGGCAGGACATTTCGACGAACAACACCGTTTTCGGTTTCCGCGGCGGCTTCATCGCCGAATATGACTTTACCCAGAGCTTCGGCATTTTCGCCGACCTTTGCGGCGAAGCTTTCAACGATCGCTACAACGGTTTGCTCCCTAGCGAACACGACCAGACGGCTTTCACCGGTTATGCCGGTTTCCCGCTTGACCTCCGCCTGTCGCTCTCGCTCGGCGTCATCTTCCGTATCAACTATTAATCTACTCCGACCATGAAATACAGCAAATTCTTCATCGCTCTGATGGTCGCGCTGCTTTGCGTGCCCACTTTCGGACAGGAAAAATATGAGAACAAATGGTTTGGCGGTGCAGGCGGCGGTATGAACTTCGGCGCCGACGGTCTGGTGGATCGCAGCATTCGCGAATTCTCCAACCTGGGTGCCGGTACTGCCATTGACGCCTGGGTCGGTAAACGTTTCAACGACAACTTCGGTCTCGCAGTCGGTTATCAGGGACTGAACATTTCCAAACGCTACGTCGAATACGGCCAGTACCCGTACAACTATATCCACGCCGATGCCATGCTGATGAGCAGCCGCTTCATCATGCCGTACCTCCACGCAGGTTACCTGAAAGCCAACAAGGGAACTGTCGCCGGCGGTCTCGGTGTCAAGGTTCCCATTCCGATCAGCAATGTGGTCAGTGTCGTTCCCGACTTCAAGGCTACGCTGTTCGGCGGCAAGGCTGCCTTTGATGGCAAAAAAGCGGTCGGTTCCAACCTGAGCGCCACGCTCGGTCTGGCTTTCAATCTGGCCAAACCGCGTCCCAAGAAGGTCGAGCCCGTTTATGTCGCTCCCGAACCGGAACCGGAACCGGAGCCCGTACCGGAGCCGGTCGTCGTCGTTCCGGAACCCGAACCGGAACCGGAGCCGGTCAACCTGGTCCAGAAGTCCGAAGAATTCACCGCACGCATCGCCGGTATCACGCTCTTCGACTTCGACAAGTCCTTCATCCGCAAAGAGGCGTTCCCTGTGCTCGACGATATCGCTGCCTGGCTGATCGAGAATCCGGAGCACTCCGCCCTCATCGAAGGCTACACCGACTACAAGGGCTCCGACGCCTACAACCTCGGTCTGTCTCAGCGTCGTGCTGACTCCGTGAAGAAATACCTGGTCGACAAGGGTGTCGAGAGCGCTCGCCTCGAAGCAATCGGTCGTGGTAAGGGTAAATTCACCGAAGGCACCACCGATGCTGAAAAGCGTCAGCAGAACCGCCGCGTAGTTATCACGCTGAAGTAAAACGTACACTCCGGGGGTGTTTTCTCCCGGTCTGAATCCG
>JAEEGH010013838.1_pt1 | contig 17822 bp, 13 predicted proteins | sample 9134181 | NCBI WGS metagenome assembly JAEEGH01 (sample SAMN16246544, study PRJNA631951) | gut metagenome | biome: gut microbiome; feature: rumen; material: DP-attached | host: Bos | place: Iran: Karaj | collected 2018-10
GGGCATCACCTGCGAGGGCGACGCCACCATCCTGCTGACGGGCGCAAACACGGTGACGAACTTCGACAGCTGGTATCCCGCCATCTTCGTGCCCGAGGGCAAGACGCTTACCATCGGCGGCTCCGGCACGCTCACCGCCAGTAACACCAGGTATATCGATGGCAACGTCTATACAGGCAGCGGCGCGGCCATCGGCGGCGGCTACAACATGGCCTGCGGCAATATCGCCATCACCGGCGGCACCGTCACGGCCAACGGCGGCAATGGCTGTGCGGCCATCGGCGGCGGATATGGCGCCTCGTGCGGCAGCATCACCATCAGCGGCGCGGCCAGCGTCACGGCCAAGGCCTCCAATAGCGGCGCGGGCATCGGCGGCGGCAACGGCACCTCGTGCGGCAACATCAGCATCAGCGGCGACTGCACCGTCACGGCCACGGGCGGCAATAACGGCGCGGGCATCGGCTCGGGCAGGAAGGCTACGTGCGGCAACATCAGCATCAGCGGCGACTGCACCGTCACGGCCACGGGCGGCAATAACGGCGCGGGCATCGGCACGGGCCATTATGCCACGTGCGGCAGCATCAGCATCACGGGCGGCACCGTCACGGCCCAGGGCAGCGGCAGCGCGGCGGGCATCGGCTGCGGAATGGGCGGCAGCAACAGCAATAAGAGCGTGTGCGGCGCCATCACCATCGAGGGCAGCGGCGACTTCAACATCGTCACCGCCATCAGGGGCCAGGGAGCCCTACGTCCCATCGGCCACAGCACAGACAGCAACCGGAACACCTGCGGCACCATCACCTTCGGCTACAATACGGTATATACCGCAGGAGATGATCTTTACTCTTATTCTACCGATGGCGGCGGCCTGAACTTCGAGGAGACGGAAACCGACCTCGGCGGCGGCGAGAACTACACGGGCAACACGTGGAAGCTCTGGAGGTAGTGTCACATCGCGAAACAAGAAAACGTAAGTGAATACTGGATCATCTCACCAACATCTTTGCTGATAAGGAACTGGATAAGGAAGTGGTAGTTCGGAAATTCCGAACAACCACTCAACATGGGGCTATAGAAGGTAAAACTCAGACTCACGAGGTACAGCATTACAATCTTGATGTCATTATTGCCCTTGTGACACAAAGGGGTCAGGCACTTCTGTGTCATGCGGCAATGAGTTCTCGTTTTACTAAATGATATAATGGGACTGAGATATCACATAGACGGAACGCAGGAGTTTGGATATAATCCAATCAACAGATTCGAGTATTCTTTTCATCTTTATATGAATACGGTGAAGAGAATCACGAATCTATATCAGAATGCTTCTGTCTTAGATATAAAAGGCTATGTGTCCCATTTCTGTTATTTAAGACTCAGATGTTTCGATACTTTAATAAAGGTAGTAGTTGAACACAAAGACTTTATTTCTGCCAGTTGTCTTCTGAGGATGCTTGGTGATAATGTTGCTGTCTTCCGTTTAATTTATAGGGAACCAGACATTGATTTACTTTTCTTACGTCATGCCCTCTATGTAATAGATGGCTGCGAGAATAACTTAAAAGTTCTGCCAGACGCGGGCTTTAATGAAGGTACTATGCCTGTTGAGGAATTGGAAGAATCAAAGCAACAAATTCGCTTTAATCGTGAACATCGCCAGCGACTAATGAGGGAGGCCCAAGAATTACTTGATCATTCACCACTTCAAAGCCGGGACAAGTCAGCCTTTGACAGGATTGTAGAAGACAGAAATTGGAAGTTTAAAGAGTTTGTGAATCGTAAAAAGGAGAAGAATCAATACAGATGGAATGAATTGTATGATTTGATAGATGAATGTAAGTTTTTTGATTTGCTCTCTTACATTTCTCAATATGCACATGGTTTAAGCATGAGCAATCTTGTCCTTGAGATGGATGAGCAGAATATACATGGAATCGTTACAGTGGCTGTAGGGTTATTAGACAGGCTACATACTTATACAAAGGAATTCTTTGTAGAAGAATATCAATACATCCAAGAGGGTCTATTAGAACCCGACATGCGTGATAAGATCTTATCCTATTTCGATGAACAGCATCGTCCAGATATTGAAAGTTGGAATCTGGGAGTAATAAACAAAATCAAAGAGGCAAACGATATGGCCTCTTTACATCAACAAAGGTAAATTCTCATTTATGGAAGAGAACAAAAATATAGAAAAGAGAGTGGATGTACTTTATGAAAAAGTTGCAGAACTCATCATGCTGTCCCGCCAAAGAGTGGCTTCTGCGATAAATCTGGCAGAGGTATATACAAAATTCCGTATTGGGCAATACATTGTGGAGTACGAACAACAAGGCAATGCCCGTGCAGAGTATGGGAAACAAGTCTTAAAAGATTTGTCTGCAAGGTTAACCCAACGGTTTGGAGAGGGCTGGTCTGTTGAGTCACTCAAACTGTGTAGGCGTTTTTTCATGGTCTATTCAAATTCGGTAAACAGTGTTTACCCAATTCAAGGTGAAAATGACAAACAGTGTTTACCCAATTCTGATTCCGTTAGTAATGTTAATGCAAATGCGGAAGTTGGTTCTCCTCATTTTACCATTTCCTGGTCTCACTATCTGATACTGATGCGTATAGAGAATCCTGACGCGCGCAGCTTCTACGAGATAGAATGTACACAACAGCAGTGGAGTGTCCGCCAACTGAGCCGTCAGGTGGGTAGCAGCCTCTATGAGCGATTGGCGTTGAGCCGCAACAAAGACGAAGTGATGAGACTAGCCAAGGAGGGGCAGACGATAGAGAAACCGTCGGATGTCATCAAAGACCCGCTGACGCTGGAATTCCTGGGGCTAAAGCCCGACGAGAGCTATTCGGAAACGAAACTGGAGAATGCCATCATCAGCAAACTTCAGAATTTTCTGCTGGAGTTGGGCAAAGGATTCTTGTTTGAAAAACGCCAGAAGCGATTCACCTTTGATGAAGAGAACTATTATGTTGACTTGGTGTTCTACAACCGTCTGCTGCAATGTTATGTGCTCATCGACCTGAAGACTGACAAACTGACCCATCAAGACCTCGGACAGATGCAGATGTATGTAAACTATTACGACCGTTATGTGCGACAGGAGTATGAAAAACCCACTATAGGCATACTGCTCTGTAAGAGCAAGAAGGATGCTCTTGTGGAGCTCACTTTACCAAAGGATGCTAATATCTATGCCACAGCTTATCAACTCTATCTGCCAGACAAAGCTTTGCTGCAAGCCAAAGTGAAAGAATGGATTGAAGAATTTAACGAAAAGGAGCAGGATTAAACATGGAAGAGTGGAAGGAATATAAGTTGGGAGATTTTATGGAATTCAATCCCAAAATCAGTCTCAAAAAGAATACAGTAGCGAGAAAGATTACAATGGATCAACTCGTACCTCATTCAAGAGATATATACTCTTGGACTTATGAACCATATTCCGGTGGTGCTAAATTCCAAAATGGCGATACCATTATGGCAAGAATTACGCCTTGTCTCGAAAATGGAAAACATGCTTTTATATCATTGCTTGAAGAAAATGAGATAGCCTATGGCTCTACAGAATATATTGTGATTAGAGGTAGGTGTGGGATAAGTGACAATCGATTTGTATATTACCTCACACATTACCCTTCTTTCAAAGAAGCTGCCGTAAAGTCAATGGTTGGTAGTTCAGGTCGCCAAAGAGCGCAAGTTGACGTTCTTGAAAACCTTACAATGAAGCTTCCTGCTATTCCTGAGCAAAGAAGAATTGCGGAAGCCCTTTCAATTCTTGATGATAAAATCAAAGTCAACAAGCGGATAAATGACAATTTCGTTATTGATTCATTTTGTCAGATTCTCTTGATTTGGATGCTAACCACACTCATAAATGACAATTTAGAGCAACAGGCACAGGCATTGTTCAAATCGTGGTTTGTTGACTTTGAACCGTTCCGCGACCAATCTTTTGTAGAGTCTGAACTGGGTATGATTCCGGATGGATGGAGAGTTGTGGCTTTAGATGAGCTTTGTTCTTTCATTTCAAGAGGTCTGACTCCCAAATACGACGAGAGATCTGATGAACTAATCTTGGGGCAGACCTGTGTACGCAATAACATTGTAACTCTCGATAATGCAAGAAAGCACAAACCAAAGCAAAAGACGGAGAAATGGGTGCAACAATGGGATACTCTGATTAATTCTACAGGGGTAGGTTCTCTTGGGCGAGTCGGCATCGTCTATTTCAACATGGATAATGTTGCCATCGATTCACATATCACTGTTGTTCGTCCAAAAACAGCATTACTTCGCCACTTTGTTGGGCGAAACCTGCTTAGCCGACAGTTGGAAATAGAAAACATGGCTGTTGGCAGCACAGGCCAAACTGAGTTACCCAAAGACAGAGTGAAGTACTTGCCAATTATTATGCCAGACGAAAATGCACTAAAACATTTCAATGCCGTAATTGAACCAATTGCACGTCTGCTTTATAGGAATATTGAAGAATCTCGCTGCCTCGCTTCTCTCCGCGACATATTGCTGCCGCGATTGATGTCAGGTGAGATAAAAGTTAACGATTTAATAGCGTAAATTCTCATTTATGGAAGAGTGGAAAGAATATAAGTTAGAGGAAGTTTGCAAGTCCATTGCAGACGGGGATCACATGCCTCCACCTAAATCCGACAAAGGGATTCCTTTTGTAACAATCTCAAATATTGTTGACAACAGGTTGGACTTCAGTAATACCCACTTTGTCCCTCAATCTTATTATGATGGTTTAGATGACAAAAGAAGGCCACATGTAGGTGATACCATATATTCTGTAGTTGGGACGTTTGGTAAACCTGTGTATGTCAAAGAGGAAAAACCTTTTGTATTCCAGAGGCACATTGCAATATTAAGACCAGACGAATCAAAGATCGTTCCACAGTTTTTGTTTTATTCCTTGCTTAGTCCGCAGTTTTACAGGAAAGCAGATGTGATGGCCATAGGTGCTGTTCAGCGAACTATTAGCTTGACTTCATTAAGAAATGCGACTATACAGTTACCTTCACTTGAAATCCAATCTAAAATTGTTGATATGCTTTCTTCTCTCGATGCCAAAATCGAGGTGAACAGGCAGATAAATGACAATTTAGAGCAGCAGGCGCAGGCTTTGTTTAAGTCTTGGTTTGTGGATTTCGAACCCTTCAAAGATCAGCCCTTCGTAGAGTCTGAACTTGGCATGATTCCGCAAGGGTACGAGATAAAAAGCCTTTCAAATATAGCTGATTATGTAAATGGCTTAGCAATGCAAAAGTTCCGTCCGGAAGACGGAGAAACAGGCTTGCCTGTACTGAAAATCAAGGAACTAGGACAGGGTGGGTTTGATGACAAAAGTGAATTTTGTTCGCCATCTCTGATCGGAGAAAAATTTATCATCAATGATGGAGATATTATATTCTCATGGTCAGGCACTTTGATGGTAAAAATCTGGTGTGGTGGTAAATGTGGACTAAATCAACATCTTTTTCATGTTGAACCAAAGGATTATCCCCAATGGTTAGTTTATCAATGGACAAAATATCATCTTGACAATTTTGTTCGTATAGCCAAAGACAAAGCAGTAACTATGGGCCACATAAAACGTGGAGAATTGGATAAGGCTAAAGTCGTTATTCCAGATAGCTTGAATTTACAAAAAATAGACGCAATGATGAAACCTCATTATGAGCAGGTTATTATTAACGAATTAGAATCCCGACGCCTTGCAGAATTACGTGATACGCTTTTGCCTCGTTTGATGTCAGGGGAACTTAGTGTTAATGACATAAGAATAAAAGATATGAGTAAGAAATCCATCAGATTCTATAATGACCATGAGGTTCGTGCCGTCTGGGATGACGAGCAGGATAAATGGTGGTTCTCTGCGGTGGATATCGTTGGGGCGGTGAATGATGAATCAGACTATAAGAAATGCCGCAACTATTGGAAATACCTGAAGGGTAAGATGGCCAAAGAGGGCATTCAACTGGTTAGTGTCACTAACCACTTCAAATTCGAGGCTCCTGATGGAAAGCTGCGTGCGGCTGATGCATTAGATGCGGAATGCGTGCAGACGTTGGCCAAACACTATCCCAACAATCGCGCCAGTGCTTTCCTTGATTGGTTTGTGTATAGCGACAACAGCATCGATGGCCAGAGCAAGAAAAAGGCCTATACGCTCATTGAGAGTGGATTGCTTGACTCGCTGAAGCCAGGCACAGTGAGATGTTTGCAGCAGATACACGCCTATATCTTTGGTGGACTTTATGATTTTGCAGGTAAGATACGTACCAAAACCATATCGAAGGGTAATACCGTCTTTTGTCTGGCAGAGTATCTTCGCGACAATTTGAAAACCATCGAACAGATGCCGGAAACAACGTTTGATGAAATCGTTGACAAATATGTGGAGATGAATGTGGCTCATCCTTTTATGGAGGGCAATGGGCGTAGCACCCGCATTTGGCTCGATTTGATCTTTAAAGCGCGCCTGAGCTTATGTGTGGATTGGAGTAAAATTGGTAAGCAGGATTATCTGAATGCGATGATTGAGAGCCAGACAGACAGCACCAAGATTAAACAACTGCTTACACAGGCTATGACAGATAAGATCAATGACCGCGAGATCTTTATGAAAGGTATAGACTATTCATATTATTACGAACAGGAGGATTAAGATATGAGCAAGAATCCCGTTGACGAGAACTTCTACGAGCAGACGCTGATAGAACTGTTTCAGCAGATGGGCTATCAGTATGAGTATGGTCCGGATGTGGAGCGTGACTATCGTGACCCATTCTATGCTGAGGATCTGAAGAAAGAACTGCGCAGGATGAACCCCATGATGAGTGAGGATGTGCTGGAGGAGGCCTTCCGACTGGTGACTCATGTGAATGAGGGTACGCTGGAGCAGCGCAACGAGCAGCTGATGGACTATATCCAGAGTGGTGTAGAGGTGAAGTATTCCGAAGACGGGCGTTCGAAGACAGCTCTGGTAAAGCTGGTGAATTTTGCTGAGCCTCATCAGAATGATTTCAAGGTAGTAAACCAGTGGACTGTGATTGAGTGTGAGAAGATTCGCTGCGATATGGTGGTGTTTGTCAACGGTCTGCCTTTAGTGGTGATAGAACTGAAATCACCATCGAATGATGGGGTAGAAGAGGATGATGCCTATACCCAGATCAAACAATATCAGCAGAAATGCCCGAGTCTGTTTGTGTATAATGCCTTCAGCGTAACCAGCGACATGCTGCTGACGAAGGCAGGCACCATCACCGCCAAAGAGAATCGCTTTATGGAATGGAAGAGCGTTGACGGAGAGAGTGAGTCGAAAGAAGTGGCTGACTATCCGACTTTCTTCCACGGTATCTTTGAGAAAGCCAGGCTGATAGATATCCTGCAGAACTTTGAGTGCTTTGACCATAAAGACGGGCGTATGGCCAAGATTATGGCTGCCTATCACCAGTATTTTGCCGTGAACAAAGCTGTGACGCATACCCATACGGCTGTGGGAGGCGATGGTAAAATTGGCGTGTTCTGGCATACGCAAGGTTCAGGAAAGAGCCTGTCGATGGTGTTTTATGTGCATCGACTGATACAGGAATTCCCACAATGCACGATTGTGGTGGTGACGGATAGAAACGATCTGGACCAGCAGCTGTACGAACAGTTTGCAGGCTGTCAGAAGTTCCTGCGCCAGGAGCCACAGCGTGTGGGCTTTGACCTGAATGCGCAGGGAAAGCTGACGAAGACCGCAGGGCGCGAAGATCTGGTAAGGAAACTGAAGGATCTACAGACGGGTGGCATCATCTTTACCACTATCCAGAAGTTTGAAGAAGGCACAGGATTGCTCTCTGACAGACAGAACATCATCGTGATTACTGATGAGGCCCACCGTTCACAATACGGTGAAGAGCATTGGGATGTGAAGGCTGAGAAAATGAAGAAGGGTTATGCCTTGCTGATGCGTGAAGCCCTGCCTAATGCCTCGTTTATCGGATTCACAGGTACACCAATCTCTCAGCGAGACAGAGACACGAAGGAGGTGTTTGGAGATTATATCGATGTCTACGATATGACGCAGGCTGTGGCTGATGGTGCTACGAAGCCCGTATATTACGAGAGTCGTGTGATCAATCTGAACCTGAACGAAGAGGCGCTGAAGAAACTCGATGAGGAGTTTGACCTCCTGGCAGAAGAGGGCGCCACAGAGGAACAGATCGATAAGGTGCGCAGGGATAACAGCGGACTGAAAGAAATACTCTGTCATCCGGATACAATAGATAGTCTTTGTAAGGACATTGTGCAGCACTATGAGGAGAACCGCCAGTATGAACTGACGGGTAAGGCGATGATTGTGGCCTATAACAAAGAGGCTGCGGTGAAGATTTATCGCAAGCTGCTGGAGTTGCGTCCTCAGTGGATAGACAAGATGCATGTGGTGGCCAGCGCTGCCAATACGGATAATCCTGATTGGGCAGATGTGATTCAGCCCAAAAAGAACCGCGAATATGCAGCCCTGTTTAAGGAAGACAATTCGCCCATGAAGATAGCCATTGTGGTGGATATGTGGCTGACGGGGTTTGATGTGCCCAGCCTCGCCACGATGTATGTCTACAAGCCCATGAAGGATCATAACCTGATGCAGGCCATTGCCCGCGTGAATCGTGTGTTCCCTGAAAAGGAGGGAGGACTGATTGTGGACTATGTAGGTATCGCACAGGCATTGAAACAGGCCATGCAGGACTATACCAGTCGTGACCGTCAGCAGTTTGGGGATCCGGATATTGCGAAGACTGCAAAGGTGAAGTTCCAAGAAAAATTGGAAATTTGTCGTGGACTGTTGTATGGTTTCGACTATTCAGGCTTCTATCTTGGCACAGACTCAGGGCGCTCTATGATGATCAGGGGTGGTCTGAACTTTATGCTGGCTCCAGAAAGAGAAGAAAAACGGAAGGACTATATCAAGGAGAGTCAGTTGCTGCACAATGCACTGACGCTTTGTCGTTCGCTCATTCCTCAGAAGGAGAAACTCGAGGTGGCCTTTATGGATGCCGTAAGGGTGTTGCTTATCAGGTTTACACAGAGTCATGGACCTATCTCCAGAAGAGATATCAACGAACGGATTGCCAGTCTGCTGGAGCAGAGCATACAGAGTACGGGAGTGATTAAACTGACCACTGAGAGGGAATTCTCACTCTTTGACGAAGGCTTTATTCAGGAGCTGAAGAAGATGAAGGAAAAGAACCTGGCTGTGCAGCTGCTGGAACGTCTGGTGAAAGAACAGATTCGGAAATATGAGCGCACAAACATTGTGCAGAGCCTGAAGTTCAGCGAGATGATGAACAATGCCCTATCGAACTATCTGAAAGGTATGCTCACCAATGAAGAGGTGATTGAGGAGCTGCTGAAGATGGCTGCTGAGATTAAGAAGACTGAGGAAGAGGGTAATGAACTAGGGCTGAACGTAGAGGAGAAAGCCTTCTATGATGCTCTGACCTCGCCTGAAGGAATTAAGGAGGCCTACAGCAATGAGGAATTTATTGCGCTGACGAAGGAACTGACAGAGCAGTTGCGCAGAAACCGCACCATCGATTGGAACAAGAAAGAATCAGCCCGTGCCAAGATGCGTGTGCTGGTGAAGCGTCTGCTGAAGAAATACCACTATCCACCCGAGGGTCAGGAAGAGGCTTTGAAAACCGTGATGGCTCAGTGCAACAAATGGGCAGATGATGAGGATAATTATATCGAGAGGAAACTGGAGAGAGTTGAAAACGATCAGGATGTTAGAAATCTTGTTTTCAATCGTCTGCAGATGAATGCGGATGTCAGCGATATGGAATTGCAACGCGAAGTGATAGAGGTTTATGGAGATAGATATCCTGATATGGCGCTCAACGACTGGCGTCATATCATCGAGGATTATACCCCTATGATTCGCAACGCCAATCAGCGTAAGGCCAAGGAGATCGTCTTGGATCTGCAGAAGGCCGCAAGTCCGGAGAATGAAGATGAATAATATAAAGGAAATAAATTATTCAATAGGTTAATGTAGTCTTGGGGACAGGCATATGGGTCATACCTTAATACCTGTCTCAGTGGCTATTTATAATAAAAAACAAAATGTATAAAATTGACAAACAAAAGAAGCGTGCAAGCTTCCTCATATTGTTTATGATGATTGCCACCATGATGCTAGCCGTTCCAGCAAAACGGGGCATTTGGCAAGAATTAAAGCTAAAGGACGGAACAACCGTATTGGCTGAACTGAAAGGAGACGAGTGGTTTCACTACTGGCAGACTGCCGATGGTATGTTCATCATAACTCAAGAAGACGGCTATGCCATGGTGAAAGACGTGGATGCATGGAAGCAAGGAGTCAGAAGTAAAGCGAACGGAGTAAGGAGCAGAAGGACGGCTCGTAAACAAATACATGGATTCCCGTCGTATATAGGCAAGAAGCGGGGAATAATTATTTTGATTGAATTTGCCAACATGAAGTTCAAAAGCGGACATAATGTCCAGTTTTATGAAAACGTAGCAAACAAAGTCGGTTTCAAGTCGAATGAAGGCTACATCGGTTCTGTACGCGATTATTTCCTGGATCAGAGCGGTGGGCTGTTTGACCTGACGTTCGATGTCATAGGCCCAGCCACATTGTCGCACAACTATGACTATTACGGTGAAAACGACAGCGAAGGCTATGACAAGCGTCCTGGTGAGATGATGGCAGAAGCCCTTGAGAAGGTGGACAGTCTGGTGAATTATGGTGACTATGACTGGGATGGTGACGGCATGGTAGACATTGTGATGGCCATCTATGCAGGCGGGGGCGAGGCTGATGGCGGTGGTGTAAATTCGATTTGGCCTCACGAATGGGATCTGTCCAGTAGTGACTACCGTAATGTTAAAATACTCGACGGCGTCACTATTAACAATTACGCCTGCGCCAACGAGATGGCTTCAAAAAAAACAACTGGCATCGGCACCATCTGTCATGAGTTCTCACATGGTCTGGGTCTGCCCGATATGTATGATCTCCAATACGAAGGCAACTACGGAATGGGGTCGTGGTCGGTTATGGACTCCGGAGCGTACGGTGGTGACGGTTTTTGCCCTTCTGGCTATACCAGTTTTGAAAAGATGTCGTGCGGATGGCTGGAACCCGTGGTGCTGACTAACGACACTACCATAAACGGCATGAAATCACAGTCGAGCGGAGGTAAGGCATATCTACTGCAAAACGAGGGATGGAAGGATGAATATTACCTTATAGAGAATAGACAGAAGACGGGTTGGGATGCCGGACTTCCCGGATCAGGCATGCTTATCATACATGTAGACTATGATGAGAATGTATGGTTTCAGAATGAAGTAAACACCACGTCGCAGAAAAAGTCTGTGACGCACAATACCCACCAGCGCTGTACTATTTTCCATGCCGATAATAGTACCAAAAGAGAATCAGCCGATACCTACCCATACATGGATAACAACAAGTTGACCGCCGTCTCAACCCCCGCAGCCACACTGTACCATAGTAATGCTGACGGCACAAACTTCATGGGTAAGAGTATCACAGACATCACTCAGAACGAAGATGGTACGATGTCCTTTGCCATCGGACCCCAACAGTATGAGATTGACGGCATCGCCCAGCAACAAGCGCCAAACAGAATGCAAGAAAATAAAGCATCCATCTACAGCCTTGATGGACGTTATTTAGGCAATGATATGCAACGGATGAACCCTGGTCTTTACATCGTAGGTGGAAGGAAAGTTGTGAAATAATTTGGAGTTATTCTGAGGAAAAGCTTGCAAGTTATCGAGATTATTCGTATATTTGCAGCATGATAAACAAACTAAAACATTGTATTAATGGCAGATTACTCCGTTATAAAGATTAAGTATACACCTATTATATTATTAGGGGCGTTGCTGTTGTCGTGTGGAGAACAGAAGAAGCAGCGAGAAGTGGAGTGGAGTAGTGTAGAGGTGGAGGAATCTCGCGATACTGTCTTGGTGCAGGATACTGTGCAGACTGCCGCATCAGCACCCGAAGAAGATGTGAAGCCAGCAAAGGTGCAAGTTTCTTCTTCAGGGTCTGTGAGATCTTCATCAAAGAAATACAATGATGACAATTTGCGTGGATGGGATCCTGCATCTGAGGATGATATGGATGACAACGGCATGAGCCGCTATATGGAGAATAATGATGAAGAGGGTTGGGATTAAGGCAATAATGCTTAATTAAAGCAAAAAACAAGTGCAAATTGTAGATAATACGAATTAATTATATATCTTTGCAAAAAATATGGATTATGACATACCTGAATCAGTTTCACAAAGAGGCAGTGGAGAGGAAACTGCGGAAAATCGCAGAATCCATGAAGTCGCCGATGAACTCCATCGACGCTGCCAACTATATGAAGCGCAACTTCGAGATAGCCAAGGCGATGTAAACCATCTGGATGTAGAACAACGTGTGGCTGAGCTATATGCCAAAGAAAACGGTATGTGGCTTCCAATGAGTAATGTTTTCGATTTAGGCGTTCCTGGGCCATGTGGCAACGAAAACGATACCTATGTTTCTAATGACATTATCTATAAAGTTAACAACCTGCTAAATACAGGTAGTATCCTGCGCTTGCTCGACAGGGTAACGTGGCATAATAATCTGTTTTACGATACAGCCTATTCCCTTTATACCTTTACTGGTTTCGATGGACGTACTATCATGCCTGTATTAAAACAACGGCTGATAAAAGATGCCGTTCCCGCAACTTCCATAGAGATAGGAACCTATATGGCTGCCATTGGCTTTTCCAAACAAAATGATGAAGGCCGATATGCTAATGATGAATATGTTGTGTGGGATTTGGTTCCAAGAAACGTATTACGAGATAAAGATGGCGATATATATGTTGTGGATGCGGAGATAAAAAAAAAGAAATAAAACATTCAATAGGTTAGTATTAATAGGTTAAGATTGTTTATCCGCTACATTACTCGTGAGAATAGTGTGGCGGATTTTTTTATTTGGATAACACTTGTTTTTCCAAAAATCTGTTAATTGCTCGTCTGAAATCTTAATTGGAGTTAATGGTTCTGGGGGTGTCACGACTTTTGAGACACCCCTTGTATTATCTTTGCAGAAAAATACAATAATACAGATCTAAAATATTAAATCATGAAGCCAGCAAAAATATATCAGCAGTACATCTGGATCGTCAATACGCTGCGCCAGTATAAGTAGTTGTCACTTGATGAGTTGAACACGCTGTGGATGAAGGATCAGGTGATAGAAGGGAGACCTTTGGTTCGCCAGACTTTCGCCAAACACAAGGATGCCATCCTCAATATGTTTGGTATTATCATCGAGTGTGATCTGGAAGATAAATACCGGTATTACCACAAAGGCATCGAGGTGCTGGAACCTCAGGATTTCCGAGAGAAAATACGCGATTATTTAGTAGAAACACTTAGCAGGTATTGATTTGAAAAAATAGCATCGTTCGCAGTATTCAATTATCAATTCGCAAAGATAACTTTTTTTTCCCTATGTTTGCAATCTCACAAAAGTTTTGTAACTTTGCAGCAGAATAAACAAAAACCAGTTACAAGACGATAAAAAGATGAGACACTTCTGGATGATAATGATGATCGCTGGCGTGGTGTGTGCATGCGGTCAGCGGGCTCCTCAGACTGAGGGCAAGGATACGGCGGATAGTACTGCTGTTGCAGCGGGTCAGGATAGCCTCATGGCTGATGCAGGGAATGTCGTCGCGGTGGAGACCGTAAAATTCGAGAAGAACGACTCCACCGCAGAAGTGTCCCTTCTCGTACAATGGCCCGTTAGTGGCGACAAAGTGATTGTGGACAGCCTGCGGAAGCATATCTGTTGGTTGCTTGACGGCGAGTTTGATGATCCCAAGGACATCCTGACCTATGGCCAATCGCTGTTCGAGTCGCTGTCGGCAGACTGGCATGACGTGTATGACGAGATGGAGCCGGACGATCGCTATGGTGCCTTCTCGAAGACCCACGAGATCACCAAGATGGCCGAGACTGATGGATACATTACCTATTTTTATAGGACACACGTGTATAGTGGCGGCGCTCATGGCTTTACCACAGAAGTGGGCTTCACCTTCCGCAAGAGCGACGGCAAACAGATTCCCCTGCTCACCAACACCGATTCGCCCAAGCTGTCGGCGCTGATCAAAGAGGGCGTGAGGCGCCATTTCTCCGACGATGCCGACCACCCGCTGAGCGACGAGGAGCTGCTGGAGTATCTTTTCGCCGAGGAGGTCGGTTCGCTCAACCATATTCCCTTGCCCGGCAATCCTCCCTATCTCTCCGAGACGGGCGTCGTGTTCAACTATACCCAGTACGAGATAGGCCCTTATTCCTCCGGCATCATCATCTTCGAGATTCCTTTTCAGGATATCCGTCCTTTCTTCACGCCTGAGGCTTTGGAGCTGATAAGAAAATAATCGGGGAAATTTTGTTTTTCTCGATAATTTTTCGTAATTTTGCCAACAGAAACGAATCACGACAGATGCATATCGCCATAGCAGGAAATATCGGCAGTGGGAAATCGTCGCTCACGCAGCTGCTCGCCAGGCATTACGGCTGGGAGCCGCGCTACGAGGCTGTGGAGGGCAATCCCTATCTGGAAGACTACTACCGGGACATCCACCGGTGGTCGTTTAATCTGGAGGTGTATTTCCTGAAAGAGCGTTTCCGCGACCTGATAGCCATCGCCGAGACCGACCATACCATCATACAGGACCGTACGATCTTTGAGGGCGTGTATGTGTTTATGGCCAACAACCACGCGATGGGTAATCTGACCGACCGCGACTATGACACGTATATGGAACTGTTCCACCAGATGATGTCGCTGGTAAAACTGCCCGACCTGATGATCTACCTGCGGGCATCGGTGCCACATCTGGTGAGCAACATCCAGCAGCGCGGACGCGACTATGAGCAGACCATCCAACTGGAATATCTGCAGAACCTGAACGCGCGCTATGACGACTTCATCTACAAGAAATACAAGGGTAGGGTGATGACGGTGGAGAAAGACCAGCTCGACTTCATCCACAACCCTAAGGACCTCTCGCAGATCATCGACCGTATCGATGCCGAACTCTTCGGACTCTTCTCAAATGTCCCTTTAACTCCCCTTTAACTCCCAAAATCATGCACATCGCAGTAGCAGGAAACATCGGTAGTGGCAAGACCACATTGACCAAATTGCTGGCCCACCGTTATGGCTGGACGCCAAGGTTCGAACCCGTAGACAACAACCCCTATCTGGCCGACTTCTATGCCGACATGCCCAGATGGTCGTTTAATCTGCAAATCTACTTCCTGAGCAAACGCTTCAAGGAGGTGGTGGAGATATCGAAGTCGAAGGAGGTGATCATCCAAGACCGCACGATCTTCGAGGATGCCCGCATCTTCGCGCCCAACCTGCACGGGCAGGGCATGATGAGCGACCGCGACTTTGCGAACTACTCCGACCTGTTCGACCTGATGATGTCGCTGGTGAAACTGCCCGACCTGATGATTTATATCCGTTCGAGCATCCCCACGTTGGTGGCACAGATCCAGAAGCGCGGACGTGAGTATGAGCAGACCATGCGACTGGACTATCTGCAGGGACTGGAGAAGCGCTACGAGGACTGGATAGCGGGCTATAAAGGACAGCTGATCATCGTTGACGGCGACCATTGCAAGTTCGGCGAGAATCCCGAAGACCTGAAACAGGTGACGGACATGATCGATGCCAAGTTGTTCGGTCTCTTCCCGATGGAATAAAGAAAAAGGATATATACTTACTTATGAAGAAACATTTTTTGATTTTGCTGATGCTGGGTGCGGCGGTCGGCTGCTGGGCGCAGGGACCGAACGACTCCGGCGAGTATTACAAGGCTGCCGACGGTAAGAAAGGTGCGGCGCTGAAGACGGCCCTCTGCGGGATTATCTACAACCGCGACGAAGAGGGTGCCGATCTGAATGCGACCTATAAGGCCCTGTGGACCCACTTCCGCACGACCGATGCCCGCGACGACGGTTCGGTGTGGGACATGTATTCGAACCTGCGGGCGATGACCTTCGGCGACGACCAGGACAAGGGCTCGGGTGGTAATAAGGAGGGCGAATACTACAACCGTGAGCACTCGTTCCCCAACAGTTGGTTTGGTGGCAAAGTGATGCCGATGTATACCGACCTGCACCACATGTATCCTACCGACAAGCTGGTGAACAACAAGCGCGGCAATAATCCCTTTGGCGAGACCGAGGGCGAGACGTTCAAGTCGGATGGGGGATTCAGCAAGCTCGGCAAATGTACCGTTGAGGGTTATGACGGAACGGTATTCGAACCCAACGACGAATACAAGGGTGATTTTGCACGTACCTATTTCTATATGGTGACCTGCTACGAGGAGAAGCTGGCCGACTGGTATCAGAACTATGCCGAATCGCAGCCTACGCTCGATGGCAATGCCTATCCGGGGCTGAGCACATGGCAGTTGACGATGCTGATGAAGTGGGCAAAGAACGACCCCGTGAGCCCCAAGGAAGTCAACCGCAATAATGCCGTCTTCGGCATCCAGCAGAACCGCAATCCCTTTATCGATTACCCCGGACTGGAGGATTATATCTGGGGCGATAAAACGGATGTGAGCTTCAGTTATTCGGATTATAATACCGCGATCAAGAGCATTTCCGACCTCAAAGAGTCAGAAAAAGCATCACAGCCTGAGAGCATCTTTGCACCCGACGGTAAACGCTTGGAGAAACCGCGTAAAGGACTGAATATCATGCGGTTGAAGAATGGTAAGGTGGTGAAGACAGTTGACAGTTTGCAAACTTTTGCGAACTGATCAAACGGCTGCGAACTATTGCAAACAGAGATGCAAACTATTGCGAACGAAAATATTTGGAAGTATCGTTTATAAGTCGTAACTTTGCGCCATGATTCAGACAATAATGACATCCGGCCTCGGCCTCACCGAACGTGAGTGGTTCCTATTAATAATAGGTATGGTGGTCTACGCAGTACTCTTCGTGGTGACTGTACAGAACAGCCGTAGAAAGATGGTGGCCATGCACGAGAAGATCCGTACGTTGCAGGAGAGCCAGCAGGCACAGAGCTTGCAGAGCATCGCCGAGAACGAGACGAAGATCGCCGAGCTGGAGACGTTGTTGAAGAAACTGGGTGACGAGAACTCGCTGCTGCGACTGGAACTCGAGGAAAAGAAGGCCACGCTGGATTATAATAATAAGGTGGCGCGATTGGAGAACGAGAAACGCGAGCATGCCGAGACGATGATCTTCTCATCCGACGTCTACCAGCGGATTCAGGCCTGTCTGAACAACGGACGCAGTATGACGCACCAGGACTGGACGGAGCTGACCGAGGTGGTGAACAGCATCTATACAGGATTCACCGAGAAGCTCTACAGCCTCTACCGCATGTCGGAACAAGACTACCACGTGAGTCTGCTGATCAAGGTAAGGATCCAGCCCAAGGACATCGCACTGCTGACGGCCCACTCGAAGGAGAGCGTGGCATCGACACGCAGCCGACTCTATTCGAAGGTGTTCGGCATCAAGGGCTCGTCGAAGGATTGGGACGACTTTATATTATCACTCTAAAAACGATACGATTATGATTGAGTATTTAGCACAACACATGTGGCAGGTATGGGCCGTAGTGGCCGTGATCTGCTTGATTCTGGAACTGACGGCAGGCGACTTCTTTATCATCTGCTTCTCTATCGGTTCG
>JAEEGH010013840.1_pt1 | contig 17820 bp, 17 predicted proteins | sample 9134181 | NCBI WGS metagenome assembly JAEEGH01 (sample SAMN16246544, study PRJNA631951) | gut metagenome | biome: gut microbiome; feature: rumen; material: DP-attached | host: Bos | place: Iran: Karaj | collected 2018-10
AAGAGGCCGGCGTTCCTCAGACGGCCCTTTCGCAGTTACACGGGCAGCCCTGGACAGCGGGTCGAGTTGTGCTACAATCCTAAACCGGAGCAGACAAGTATTTTCTTGAAAACCTAACAAATGAACCATCCCCGTGTCACGAAAAAATAGTTCCAAGGAATAGCAACATATAACTACTTTCTACAAAAAAAGCGGAGCTATCAGCTCCGCTAAATCTTTTAACTTATTATACTGTCACTTTCTTAAATGACTTCTTTCCTTTGCGTACCATTACTCCATCAGCAAAGGTCTCTTTGGTGTATGTTGTCTTTGCATCAGTAACCTTCTCATCTGCAAAGAGGACTCCGCCCTGCTCTACAGCTCTTCTGGCTTCGCTTCTTGTTGCGCAAAGACCTGCAGAAACGAGAACCTGAAGGATATCAACTACGCCATCTCTGAAATCCTCTTCTTTAAGAGCAACGGAAGGAACATTAGCCATGTCTCCGCCACCTGCAAAGAGTGCTCTTGCTGCATCCTGTGCTTTCTTGGCTTCTTCCTCGCCATGGACAAGACTTGTGAGCTCGAATGCAAGGATTTCCTTCTTCTCATTTATTCTTGATGGATCCCACTTCTCCATTTCAAGTATTTCCTCGATAGGAATAAAGGTGAGCATCTTGATGCACTTATCTACATCTGCATCACCAACATTTCTCCAGTACTGATAGAAATCGTATGGTGAAGTCTTGGCAGGATCAAGCCATACAGCGTTACCTGCTGTCTTACCCATCTTGTTGCCGTTTGAATCTGTAAGAAGTGTGATTGTCATGGCATGAGCATCCTTGCCAAGCTTACGTCTGATGAGCTCTGTACCGCCAAGCATGTTGGACCACTGGTCATCTCCGCCAAACTCAAGGTTACAATCGTACTTCTGGAACATGTAATAGAAGTCGTAGGACTGCATGATCATGTAGTTAAATTCAAGGAATGAAAGACCTTTTTCCATTCTCTGCTTGTAGCACTCAGCACGAAGCATGTTATTTACTGAGAAGCATGCGCCAACCTCACGAAGAAGCTCAATGTAATTAAGGTTCATGAGCCAGTCAGCGTTGTTGACCATCATAGCCTTGCCTTCTCCGAAGTCGATGAACTTCTCCATCTGCTTCTTAAAGCACTCTGCATTGTGATCAATGTCTTCTCTTGTAAGCATCTTTCTCATATCGGATCTTCCTGAAGGATCACCGATCATTGTTGTGCCGCCGCCAATAAGCGCGATAGGCTTGTTACCTGCCTCCTGAAGTCTCTTCATAAGTGTAAGTGCCATGAAGTGACCGGCTGTAAGTGAATCAGCTGTGCAGTCAAAACCAATATAGAATGTAGCCTTTCCATTATTTATAAGATCTCTTATCTGCTCTTCGTCTGTTACCTGAGCGATAAGGCCTCTAGCTTTCAGTTCTTCAAAAATCTTCATTTTAAGCCTCCTAAAAATTACATGTTCAACATGAACTATTTTACCAAAATTATATTGTATTACAAGCAGAAATAAAGTAATATGATCTTGTAAATATAAATTGATTCGCAGAGTAGACGTTAAAGCGTTAAGTGTCTTTTGAACAGGGAGTTGTCAAAGGAACGAAGGATATCTATCCGCGGTTTTAATGTCGCATCCCGCTGCTACATCGTCTGTGCATATAACCTCCGATGTGGTTAAAGGAAAACTGCAAAGGAGGTGTTTTTATGTCAGAAAAAAATTACAATCGTCTTAGTCCTAAAACTGTTAGCAACCTGAAAAGCCTTCCCGTTCTATGTTTTTGCGGAATAATGGGTGCTGCTTCTGTAGTTCTTAGCCAGGTAGCTACTATCCGTGTTGGTGATTTCTTCAGAATCGGCTTTGCCAACATCCCCAACCAGATAATTGCCTTTCTCTTTGGCCCCTGGGTCGGAGCAATCTTCGGCGGAACAATGGACATCCTCAACTGGTTCATCACTCCAAACGGAGCATTCTTCCCTGGTTACACCCTCACAGCAATTTGCGCCTGCTTTATCTACGGTGTTTTCCTCTATGACAGGCCTGTTAAACTATGGAGAGTCATCGCCGCTGAAGTTTGTGTCAAACTCTTCTGCAATCTTGGTCTCAACACATTATGGATCATGATGACCACAGGAAACGCTTTCAAAGCCATCATCGCCACCAGAATCTGGGGCAATGTAGGTAAGCTCCCCGCTGATGTAGCTATCATGATGTTATTATTACCTGTAATCAACAAAGTAATCAAGCCAGCTCTCAGTATAAAATTTAAACCTGCCAAAAAGAGCGCTAATACAGCAGAATAAAGAAAAAGCGAGCTAAATGCTCGCTTTTTTATTACCAATCAAGCGTAGGTGTCTCGGCTCTTCTCTCTCTGGCCATTAACTCCGTAATTCCTTCGCCAACAGATTTTCCTTCAAAGAGGATTTCGTTGACGCCCTGAACTATTGGCATATCTACTTCGTATTTGCGGGCAAGTTCAAGGGCTGCCTTGGCGCTATATACACCTTCTACAACCATCTTGACTTCATCCATTGCTTCCTGCATGGATTTGCCTTGTCCCATTAGAATTCCGGCACGTCTGTTTCTTGAGTGCATGGATGCACAGGTTACTACAAGATCACCGATTCCGGATAATCCGCTGAAAGTCTCGAATTTGCCGCCCATGGCAATTCCAAGTCGTCCGATTTCAGCAATTCCACGAGTTATCAGAGCCGCTTTTGCATTATCACCAAGGCCGTATCCATCAGCCATTCCGGCAGCAAGTGCAATTACGTTCTTAAGGGCTGCACCAATTTCAATTCCCAGCATATCAGGACTTATATAGACTCTGAATACATCATTCATGAAGACATTTTGTACTTCTATAGCTGTATCCTTGTCAAATGCTCCCACTACAATTGTCGTAGGCATACGTTTTCCTACTTCTTCTGCATGAGATGGTCCTGAAAGGACACATACATGGGTTCCGGGAAGCTCATCAAGGATAACATCGCTCATAAGCATAAGCGTTGATTCTTCAATGCCCTTCGTACAGTTTACAATTATAGGCTGCGCATCAATATCTTCACTGATGTATGGTTTCACCAGTCTGACTGTTTCTCTCATATGAGCTGATGGAACAACAAGAACGATTATGTCTTTTCCAGAAACAGCATCTTCCATGCTGCAGGTGAATTTCACATCATCTTTAAGGATAACTCCCGGCAGCTTGTTTTCGTTGCCATGATATGCGCGCAGTTTATTTACGGAAGCCTCAGATCTGGACCAAACAGTTACATTATGTCCGTTCTCTGATAAGAGAAATGCCAGTGCAATTCCCCAGCTTCCGGCGCCTATGACGCCAATCTCTTTACTCAAATCAATCCTCCGACTAATCAGTCTACTTTATTCTTCTTGAATATATATGTTTTTCTCTCATTACCTGCTATGAGCTTCTTAATATTTCCTCTGTGCTGATAGTAAGCAAGAGCTGTAAGAAGCGCAAGTATTATATAAACTTCAATAAGTGCTCCCTGAGGAACAGCTCCAAACTTATCTAGGAATATTCCGTTCTGTCCGCAAACAATCACCATAATAAGCAGGCATGTGTAGTAGCAAAGACTACATACAGAAACTATATGGAAAATATTAAGCGGCAGGAAAAATGAAATAAGTCCCATCAGGATAAAGCTCCAGTGGAATACAATACCTAAATGGATAGTGTAACCTGCTGTACATGCAATTCCCTTACCGCCCTTAAATCCAAGGTGAATCGGGAAATCATGTCCAAGTACTGCTCCTGCAGCAGTATATGTCATGTAGAGAACCTGTAACTCCGGTTTACTTTTGCCAAACAACAAATATGTAATGAATATAGCAGCCATGCATTTAAGCATATCGCCAAGAAGTACTATAAATCCTGCCTTCGCTCCCATAACTCTAAGGGTATTGGTTGTTCCTGCGTTTCCGCTTCCAACCTTTCTGATATCAACCCCTTTGAGTTTGCAGTACATAACTGCAGTCTGAATATGTCCAAAAGCGTAACCAACAAGTAAACAAACGATTCTCTCCAACATACTATTTGTCCTCTTTTCTCTCCCTAATAATGAATCTCAGTGGTGTTCCCCTAAAGCCAAAGGCCTCTCTGATCTGATTCTCAATATATCTGGTGTAGCTAAAGTGCATAAGGTTTTTGTCGTTGACGAATATTACAAATGTCGGCGGTTTGACAGATGCCTGTGTAATGTAAAAGAGTTTTAAGATCTTACCCTTGTCACTTGGCGGCTGCTGCATTACTACCGCCTGGGTCATAATCTCATTAAGTACTCCTGTGGCAACTCTAAGAGCATGATTCTCGCTTACCATATCAATCATGTCATAGAGCTTAACCAGGCGCTGTCCTGTCTCTGCGGATATGAACATGATCTCTGCATAGTTCATAAATGCAAGAGTGTTTCTGATATCCTTCGTGAACTCTTTTACCGAATGATTGTCCTTCTCAATAAGATCCCACTTGTTAACTGCTATGATAACAGCCTTGCCGCTCTCATGGGCAATTCCTGCAATCTTGGCATCCTGCTCGGTCACGCCTTCTTCTGCATTTATTACCAGAACAGCAATATCAGCTCTCTCCACTGCCCCAACAGTTCGCACTATCATGTAGTGCTCAAGAGCATCCTTAACCTTATTCTTTCTGCGAAGTCCGGCAGTATCAATAAATACGTACTTCTTGCCGTCGTGAGTAACCTCGGTATCAATGGCATCTCTTGTTGTTCCGGCAATATCCGAAACAATCAGTCTGTTTTCACCGATAAGTCTGTTAATAATTGATGACTTACCTACATTAGGTTTACCAATGATTGCAACCTTGATGGAATCATCCTCTTCGTCTTTAGTAGAATCCTTTCTAAAGTGACTTACAACCTCTTCCAACAGATCACCGATTCCCTGCTTATTGGCTGCTGAAATCGGGAAGGGCTCTCCGATACCAAGATTGTAGAACTCGTATACATCAAGTGAATCCCTGTTGAAGTTATCTACCTTGTTCACACAAAGAACTACCGGCTTGCCTGAGCGCCTCAGCATGTCTGCCACTTTGGCATCTGCATCTACAAGGCCCTGTTTGACGTCAACCATAAAGATTATTACATCGGCAGTATCAATGGCTATCTGCGCCTGTTCTCTCATCTGTGAAAGAATTACATCCTTGGAGTCAGGCTCGATACCTCCTGTATCAATAAGTGTAAAGCTGTGATTGAGCCACTCCACATCCTGATAGATTCTGTCTCTTGTAACACCGGGGGTATCCTGGACAATTGCTATCCTGCTCCCTGCAAGCGCGTTGAAGAGAGTTGATTTTCCTACGTTTGGTCTTCCAACCACCGCAACTATGTTTTTCTTACTCATTCTGTTTCCTTTTTATGTTTTTGTTTTAGTCCTCAAATCCAAAGAGCTCTGACACAAGAGCTGCTCCGCCATCTCCGGAAATGCCCACATTTATCGACAGCTCTTTTTCTATATCAGAAATTGTAACGTCATCAAGAAGATAATCCTCGCCGCTTCTTAGAAGATTCTGGGGCAAGTACAGCATGCTTCCCAGCTCCTTACCCTTAAGCTGCTTGATGATATCCTGTCCTGTTAAAAGACCTGATACCGTTATCTTCTCGCCGAAGAACTCGTTAATTATCTCATAAACATGTACTTTAAGTCCCGGGCATGCATCCATAGCCCTTCTCGCCATATCTGCAATGCAGGGATATACAAGGCGTCCTGTCGCTATAGATATCTCTCTGTTTATTGAACTGATCTCTTCTGAGCGCTCTGAAAGCACTTCTTCAAAGGCTTCATCAAATTCATCAATCAGAAGCCTCATCATTCCAACGCCGTTCTCAAGCTGAAGGTATCCGTCATATCGATCAGCCTCCGGAAAGTCCCTTCCCGCTAGGAAATACCATTCATCGCTGGCATGGATGAAATGAATGCCATATTCATTATAGACCTTTTTCTGCCACTCCTCTATCAAATCAATTACATTTTTTGCATCTTCGCCATCGAAGGGCTCAAGGGGGTAAAGGCCATCCCTGTACTTCGAAAGCCCTACAGGAACAACAGAAACGCTCTGAAGATTTGGCAGATATTTGGTCAGATCCCGTATGGATCTCTCAAGCTCTTTTCCATCATTGACACCCTTACATAGGACAATCTGGCCGTTTAGCTCAATCCCTGAGCCTTCCTGACACAGGCGATCCACTTTCTTTAGCGCATCTCCTGCAAATCTGTTACCTAACATCTTGCACCTAAGCTCCGGATTGGTTGTCTGGAAAGAAACGTTTATCGGAGAAAGATGATATCTCAATATACGGTCAATATCCGCATCGGACATATTTGTAAGAGTAACATAATTTCCCTGCAAAAACGAGAGTCTCGAGTCATCATCCTTAAAATACAGGGTATCTCTCATACCCTTTGGCATCTGATCGATGAAACAGAAAATGCACTTATTGCTGCAGGATCTGTAATCATCCATAAGTCCGTTTTCAAACTCAATGCCAAGATCTTCGTCGAAGTCCTTGTCAATGTCAAGGAGCCATTCCTCGCCATCGGGCTTTCTTATAAGGACGTCAAGATGCTCATCCTGAACAAGAAACTGGTAGTCAAAGATATCCTCAATGGTATTGTCATTTATCCTCACAAGCTCATCGCCCGGTTCTATGCCAAGCTCACTTGCGATGCTATCCTCATCTATTCTGCTTATAATGTGTTTTTTGTCTTTTCGCATATGTTCATTATACTTGATTTATCTTGACGTGTCAGTAAGGGGGATGGTAAAACAGATATGTAGCATAAATACTAATGAAGGAAGGATTTGAAATGCCAGATTTTCATCAGTTAGAGACACTTATCCCAGTTGCTCCCTTAAATCTTATTGTTATGGAGTCTGCAAAAGAGCTTGGGGACAGCGTTGACAAATATATCGCTGATTTCAGAAGAAATCTTTATAAGATGCCTGATGTGGACCCTGCTTTCCAGGGTTACTGCAGTGATTCTTTCAAGATCAACTATACCCTTGACAGATTCGGAAGCGGCGAGTCAAAGGCAACAATCAACGAATCCGTAAGAGGTAATGATGTATATATCCTCACAGATGTGTGCAATTACAGCATTACTTATAAGATGTATAATTACGAGAATCATAAATCTCCCGATGATCACTATCAGGATTTAAAACGTGTCATTGGCGCTATCACCGGCAAAGCCAAGAGAATAAATGTTATCATGCCCTTCCTTTATGAGGGCCGTCAGCACAAGAGAAACGGTATGGAATCCCTTGATGCAGCTCAGATGTTTAAAGAGCTTCACGACATGGGAATATCTAACTTTATCACTTTTGATGCCCATGATCCCAGAATTTCAAATGCCAAGCCACTTGGAGGATTTGATAATTTCCTTGCTTCCTACCAGTTTATGAAGGCTCTTTTATCACATATAAGCGACCTTACTGTTGATAAGGATCATCTTACAGTAATAAGCCCGGATGAAGGTGCGCTGGACAGAGCCGTATATTTCGCAAATGTTATCGGTGCTGACACAGGAATGTTCTATAAGAGACGTGACTATGCTCACATCGTTAACGGCACTAACCCAATTGTTGCTCACGAATTCCTAGGTTCTGATATTAAGGGCCGCGACGTAATCATAATTGATGACATGATCTCCTCAGGTGCCAGCATGATAGATACAGCCGGCCAGCTTAAATCCATGGGCGCCAAGAGAGTTTTCATCTGCACAACCTTTGGTCTGTTCACAGATGGTATGAGCAAGTTTGATGAAGGCTATGAAAAGGGATTTTTCGATGCGGTCATCACTACTAACCTCACCTACATGAATGATGAAGTCAAATCACGCAAGTATCTGTTTATTGCAGATATGGGCAAGTTCCTTGCTACTATTATTGACTTCCTCAACCACGATGCTTCAATGTCAACGGTTAATATGCCTACGGAAAAGATACATGAAATAATTTACAAGTATAACAATGGACTGATCGCTCCTGAATTATATGAATAATTGAAAACGAAAAGCGCCAGACAGCTATAAACTTAAGCTGAATGGCGCTTCTTTTTTGCCTTATAAATCTGTTTGTTTAGTCGCAGGCGTCAAAACCTATAATAACCTTGAAAAGATCTCCATCCAATCGGATATCAAAAGTTCCTCCCTGAGCTGTTGTCAGGTTCTTGGCTATTGAAAGTCCCAGGCCACTTCCTTCTGTTGTCCTGGACTCATCACCCCTAATGAATCTCTCTGAGAGCTCGGTTGCATCTATGTTCAACTCTGTTGCGGAAATATTCTTTATGGAGAATACCACTTTGTCTTTTCCATTCCAATTCTCTCTATGCATATCCATATAAACTCTCGTGCCCTTCAGAGCGTATTTGCAAACATTATTGAGGAGATTTTCCACTACTCTCCAAAGATGTCTGGAATCGGCCATTATTGACATATTTGGCATATCAGGCTTGAAAATAACAGTCAGATCACTCTTTTGCAGTTTCTCATAAAACTCACCGATGGTCTGATTCACAAGCTCAACAAAATTGATCTTCGTAAGTTCTATGCTGATATTTCCTGAACTTATCTTGGATGCCTCAACAAGGTCTTCTGTGAGCTGCTTGAGTTTCTGAGACTTAAGGTCAAGAATTTCAACATATTCTCTTACTCTCTCATTGTCAACATTCTCGCGCTTAATGAGATCCACGTAATTTATGATGGATGTCAGCGGTGTCTTAATATCGTGAGAAACATTAGTTATAAGATCAGCCTTTAGTTTCTCGTCCTTCATGCTTGTGTTAACGGCTCTATCGATGCCCTCACCAATTGAGTTTACGGCTTCTGCAAGCGCAATATTATCCGCATGAAGCTCTTTTACCTCAACTTTGGCCTTGACATTGCCATTTTTGATATCGCTAATAACACCGATTATCCTGTCTCTGTCAAGGTTCTGTCTGTATAGGTAAACACCCACAAGGATGTCAAGAATTGCTGCAATAACGATTCCTGCAATTCCAAGCTTCATAAGAAGGAAATTGAATACAACAAAGAAAATGAACGGAACCCAGGTTCTGATTATTACGTTACCATTATCTGTAGTGTTTATTATCAGGTTCTTGACTGAAGTTATTGCAAGCTTAAGAAAACTGTCTTTGTAGAGGGTATTATTCTTCCCCTTTTCAACTATTCCATAAAGCCCAAACAAAAGGCCAATGTTTGCGATAAAAGCAGAAACAGCGCAATAATATGGAAAATATGAAGAACCTACAAGCTCGCTATAACTGCCGTTCAAAACAGAAATTAGTATATATCCGACTATAGGAACTGCAATTATTAACAGTCCAATAATCACATAGCCTTCAGTATACAGTCCGTGGAAAGGCTTTTCTTCTTCAGCACCTTCCGCCTCAGCAACCTGCTTTTTGGGAATAAGCCTGATATACAGCACCATCAGGAAAATATAAACTATAGCGGCCACAATTCCCAAAATATATGCCTGACTCTGATATGGCATATACTTGGTAAAGTTGCTCTTTCCATCGGTAAAAGAGTCTACTGCAGGATAATTATTGGTATCAACCGCAATATATATCTTGATCTGATCAGGATATGCATAGCTGTAGGATTTAATTATTGTGCGAAGTACATTCTCTTTTATCAGAGTATTAGTCTCATAAGCCAGCTCATATGGGCAATAGTAAATATACTTGCCATATTCACTGAATATCGACTTGATATTCTTGCCTGTAGTTTCGCCAGTAAGCTCGGAAACATTGGTATAAACATCGTTTTTACCGTTGATCGTTCTTATGATGTAATATCTGAGATTGGAATTCGTAACGTCAAAATAGTTCGTGGCTTCAACGTAATCTTCGTAATTCTTTAAAAGATCTGTAGCCGTTTCTTCCACATAGGAGCACAAAAGATTGTATTCCTGCCAGGAAGAGACGATATTTTCAATATTCTTTCCATCAACAGTCTGATATCTGGATAAAAGATACGTATGCTCTCCAGGCTCTGCGTTGCCTTTTCCTTTGACACTAAAAGTCATCTGATTATCTTCTATCTGGGAGTTGAGATAAGAGTTCATACCACCTGAGTATGAATTATTCTTGATATGTGTATATGTGGTCTGCTCGCTTAAAAATGAAGCGCTTTCAGTTGCTGAGAAATTCTTGGTCTCATACTTAAAGCCGCTTTGCGCCCACTTTAATAAATCAGAAAGATAATAGACTGCAGTAATATAGTCGCTTGATAGATTAGCACCTCTGTTCACATATGCTGTAACATCTACTGTCTTCTTACTGTCATACTCTCCTTTGTTCTCAAGCTGGGTACAAATAGCCACATGCTTGGCAATATCTGAAATATTATTCCCCAGGATGTTGTTAAATAGATATGAGTCCTCGTAAGCTCTGTTTCTGTCTGATTCATAGAGATTATATGTGTAATACCCATTTATCCCACGGATCATGATGCTTGTGCCTATAATGCAATAGACAACGATAAACGCCAAAAGCGCAGCCAGAATATGCTGCGTAAATCTTATGGCTCTCAGTTTCCCTGAAATTTTGTTCATTCTTCCCCTTCCTCGATCTTGTATCCCACACCCCAAACTACTTTAAGAAATTTGGGCTCCCTGGGATTCAGTTCAATCTTTTCCCTAATATGTCTTATATGGACAGCTATGGTATTATCAGTTGCTGCAGAAATTTCTCCCCATATATGCTCGTAAATCTGCTCTATGGAAAAGATCTTTCCTTTGTTTTTTGCAAGGAATGCAAGGATCTTATACTCGATTGGAGTAAGTCTTATCTGTTCTCCGTAAACAGTAACTCTCTTGGTATTGTCATCAACAACCAGACCGCCGGAAGTGTAAACATTAGCATCTTCCTTAGCCTTTTCCTGAACACTTACTCTTCTTAAGTTACTCTTTACCCTGGCAATTAGTTCAAGCGGATTAAATGGCTTGGTCACATAGTCATCAGCACCGATGTTAAGGCCAAGTATCTTGTCAGTGTCTTCGGATTTTGCAGATAATATGATCACCGGTATATTACTGAATTTCCTTAATGTCCTGACAACATGAATCCCATCGATACCCGGCATCATAACATCGATTATGGCAAGATCAATCTCTTTCCTTCGAAGAATTGAAAGGCCTTCCTCTCCGTCATATGCGGTATAAATCTTGTAACCTTCCTGCTCAAGGTAGATTTCAATGGCATCAACTATTTCCCTGTCATCATCACAAACTAATATATTTTGCATAGCGTCCTTCCTTACAAATTAATTAAATCACCTAATTCTTAAGATTTACCGTCGAAATTTCTTAAGATTTCTTAAGAATTTAACTTATTTACGATAAAATGCACACGTTATATGGTTTTAGAGCTATTTATTGACAAAAAAGCGCACAAATTACCCCTCTTTTCGCCATGAATCCTATGGGAGAATAAGAGGTCCGGATTACATCTGGTGCAGATATCAGTGACAATTATGTTATCCTGCTTTACTCCGCTTTGAAGAAGTGTCAGTTTAATAGCATTCCAAAGATAGAGTCTGAATTTCTCATTTGGATAAGGTACCAGTATCTTATAAGCAGTAAGTTCTTTTTCTGTAAAAGAGCTACCAAACTCATCCGCAACGTCTTTTCCAATCTCATAACAGGGTCCGCAGATAGATGGACCTATGGCACAAATCAGATCTTTTGGATCACAGCCATAGTTTTCCTGCATTTTTTCAATAGCCTTAGCGGCAATCTTCCCCTTTGTTCCCTTCCATCCGGAATGAACAAGGCCGATAGCTCTTTTAACAGGATCTATAATATAAACCGGTGGGCAGTCAGCATGAAAACTTCCCAGGATTATCCCTGGGACATTGGTAATAAGTCCGTCTATATCTGTGTAGTCGCGAAGCCTTGCCGGGCCCTTACCTCTATCTTCCTCGGTCACTACCTTGATATTGGTCGTGTGGGTCTGGAAGGTGCAAACAAAATCGTTAAGACTTTTGCCATGGCCGAGAGCGTCTGCAACAAGTCTGTAATTCTCATCGACCGCTTCTTTTTCATCTCCCCTTGTATAACTAAGATTACACTCAGAAAAGCATCCCTTTGACACTCCGCCTATCCTGGTACTAAAAAGATGATCTACAAATCCAAGCTCTTCAATCTTCGGAAAAACAAGATATTTAAGGCCGTTGTGATCCCTAAGCTCCATATTTCCATTACTGTCACATCTTTTGATAATAATCTCTTTGCTCATAAACATCCTTTCTATACAAAATCAAAGGCATTTTTAATCCATTTGAATGTTAGTATCTTGTCGTTTTGGGAAATTGCTACAATATCATATCTGACCGGAAGGTCAAAAGACTTATATTTAGAATATAAATAGAATCTGGAGACATTGCAAATATGCTTTTGCTTTTTGTGATCAACAGCCTCCTGGGGCTCTCCAAACTTTTTGTCTGACCTGTATTTAACTTCTGTAAAACACAGGTATTTGCCGTCCCTGGCAATTATATCCACCTCACCGAGCTTGCAGTTATAGTTTCTTTCAAGTATTTTGACTCCCTGATCGATGAGATATCTGCAAGCCAGGTCTTCTCTGGACTTGCCAAGTTCTCTTTTATTCAATTGTTTACCTTTCTATTTGTGAGATTTGTCTTTTGCTTTTATTTTGTCCATAGCATCTACAAATACAAGGATCTCAGCTACAACCTCATAAAGCTCCGGCGGTATCATCTCGCCGATTTCAAGACGTGACAATGTATCTGCCAGTTTGTCATCCTCATGAACAGGTATATCATTTTCTTTGGCCTGCTCAATGATCTTTTCTGCCAGTGCACCTTTACCGGAAGCTATGACCTTAGGCGCGCCGTCTTCGTTTGGATCATAGGAAAGCGCCACCGCGGTTTTTACTTTTTGCTTTTCCTTGTTTTCAGCCATATTAGTCGTTTGGTTTATGCTCTTGCATCAAAGGATGCTGTGGAAAGAACCGGAGTCTTCATTACATCCAGCATCTCATCTACAGCTGCATCCTGACCATCCATTTCATCGTGAAGCATCATCTTCACGCTCATTGAATAGCCTCTTTTCTCAAGTCTTTCATTTAGTATGTGGATATTGTCATTGATAAGATCCAGAACGCTCTCATCTGCCACATAGAAATTTGTGCTGACCTTGGACTCTATCATTTTAACATACACGTCAAGTGGTCCAAGATTTTCCATGTCAAGATGCAGAACTGCGCTTACAGAGCCGTCTTCACTCATCTTCTTGTTCTTATTGCGATATACGTAAAGATCTCCATGAACATTCTGCCCCGCCATCTGAAGCGGAAGCTGTACATACTGGAACATGTGATTAAGCTGATCCATGAAGTTTAAGTTGTTCTGAAGATTATTGGCTGTCTGGGCGAGCTTGCTTTCAGCCCCAAGGTTATGCTCAATTGCCTGAGTAAGGCCTTTTACCTGGTTGTTCAGGCGCTGATAGAGATTGTCGATATTCTCCTTTTTCTCCACGTCATTTGGCTTTAGCAGCCACTGTGAAGATATACTGTTTTTAAGGAGTTTATTGTAATCCTGGCTTGAAAAGATATTCTTCCATGCGGCAGCCTGAGCAGGGTCACTTAGCTGTGCTTTGTCAAAAGATCCTGAAAGCTCCTTTAAAAGCTGTTTCTGTGCAGCTTCAAGTCGCGTAACCACCTCTTTTGAGGGAGCTTCCTCTGCTGTGAATTTCGCCGATTCTTTAAGAGCATCAGCATAGTTTTTTATTGTATCTTCAGAAACTCCAAGGTTTCTTAGCTCTTTTACAAAACTGTTCGAAATCTGCGTTTCCTTACTCTGTTGCGTTACTACAGTTGTTTTGCTGTTATTATCCTGATCAAGGCCCAGAGCCTTTCTAAGAGCAAGCTCAGCCTTTTGCTGCGGTGTTAAGTTTTCTGCTATTTCAGGATTCTGATTCTGAGGTGGCTGAAAATCTCCCCTTATTATAACTTTGCCCTGAGTGCCTTCAGCAGTCTCTTTTACAATAGTTACTTCACCCTGAGTAACTTCTGCTTCGGCTTGTGCCATAGCCTGCGGCACTTCTCCCTCTTTTACAGTTACATTCTCAGGATTAACCGGTGTCTGTCCTTCGGCTGCCATCCCTTCTGCTGTCATTCCTTCAGCTGCTTCTTCTCCGGAAAAGAGCTTTAAGACAGATCCATACATATCAATAGCCTGTGCATCTTTTCCCATGGAAATCAGTTCATTAAAGGCATCCGGAAGCTCGTTCATAATGTCTGTCATCGCAGACGTAACCTGATGCTCGTAGTTCTTGTAACTCTCAAACTGAGCAATATTATTTTCATTGATTGGAATATTCAGGCTCTTCATCTCAACCATTGTTGAAACCGAAGAATTTGGAAATGCAGAAAGGTTCTTGTTCATGTCAAGAAGCGCTTCCCTGTTTATAGGAAGGCCCGCTCCCATCATGTCCTTGACCATTTGGATCGTATCATTGTTGATCTCAATACCTGCCGCAGTTAAAGCTTTAAGAGTACTCTGATCAACCGATGTATTTTCATATAAAGGAGTAATTGTGGTTCCGCTGGCACCGTTTGACTTTACAGCAAAATTAAGAGTCTGTCCCTCCCGAAGCCCCATTTCTTCGGATAGCTTGGCAGTGATAGCTGAATCGCCCACATTTATTGTTGCTATCTTTTCTCCGTTACTTTCGGAAATAGACACAACAGTTCCCTGGATGGTGGAGCCCGTCTTAAGATCAATGGGCTTATCGGCAGTCTTTTGACTTGTGAGCTTGCTGCCATCCAGAATGACAGTATTTTGTTGTGAGACACTGCTTATATTCATACGAAGTTTCCTATAAATGACCTTCTGTGTATTTCACATGGGCCATATTTTTTAAGAGCTTCTATATGGGCTTTGGTTCCATAGCCTTTGTTGGAGTCAAATGCATACTCAGGATATTTGAGCGCCATTTCCTTCATTACTCTGTCTCTGGTTACCTTGGCTATAATACTTGCAGCAGCAATTGAAACACTCTTGGCATCGCCCTTAATTATGGATATCTGCTTGTAATCCTCAAGTTGTGGGATATGAACTGCATCTATCAAAAGAGCTCCTGGCTTGACCGAAAGGTTATTAACTGCCTTAGTCATTGCTTCATATGTAGCCTGAAGGATATTTATCTCGTCAATTCTTTCCTGAGTGGAAAAACCTATTCCCACAGCGAGTGCTTTCTCCATGATCACATCATAGAGCTGCTCTCTCTTTTTTTCGGATAATTTCTTGGAATCATTTAGATATAGGATCTCACATTCGGGATCAAGGATAACAGCAGCTGCATATACAGGTCCTGCAAGAGGGCCTCTTCCAACTTCATCTATTCCACATAAAGGACCAAATGAAGCGTTCTCTCTTTCGTATGCTGACATCTCAAAGGTGCGTTGTTTCTCTTTTTCAAGAGCTAAAAGCTGTTTCTCAGTCATGGCCGTCAATCCTTTTCAATTTTGCCGAATTTGGAAAATGGATAAATTCTGATAAAGGCCTTACCCAGAATATCTTTTTTCTGGATATTGCCAACTGAAGGATCTCTGCTGTCCATACTGTGATTGCGGTTATCTCCCATGACAAAGAATTCGTTATCGCCGAGCACTATCTCTTCGTAAGCTCTACCTGGATCTGCAATCACTTCTGCTCCATAGTTTTCATCAAGTTTATTGCCGTTTATGTAGATATTTCCTTCATAATCAATATTGACAGTCTCGCCGGGAAGTCCGATAACGCGCTTGATGAAGTACTGATTATTGCCGTATTTATAAGGGAATATTATTACATCAAACCTCTTTGGATTTGAAAATCTGTATGTCATCTTATCTACCAAAAGCGAATCTCTGTCCTGAAGTGTTGGTTCCATTGATGATCCGCTCACTTCAGTCCTTTGGGCAACAAATGTTATAAAAAGAAATGTAAGGACAAAAACTACCAGTAAATATACTAATGTGTTTATTATCTCTTTTGTAACTTGATTCATAATGGCTCTCGATTCTGTGCTACAGCACGTTTATGGTCTTTCTATAGTTATTCTTCCCAGACGTCCGTTTCTGAAGTCGTCAAGAAGCATTGCAGCCGCTCTTTCAATATCAGGCTCAGCTCCTTGTTTAATTAGTTTTCTGTTTGCTGCAATAGATGATAAAACAGCACTTAATGGGGTTGCATACGGCATTTCTTCAAATTCCTGTATCTGCTCATCAGTAACACCATATTTATCTTTAATTGCATTAGGATAAGTACTATTTAGAATCTTTATCAGCTCACATGCAAGCTCTGTTGTGTCAAGGTTCTCATCATTCATTGAGCCTATAAGCGCAAGATGAAGGCCAACGGTCTGATCTTCAAATTTTGGCCAGAGAATTCCGGGAGTATCAAGAAGCTGCATGTTCTTTCCAAGGGATATCCATTGTTTACCCTTTGTAACACCGGGCTTATTCCCTGTCTTGGCAGAATTCTTTCCCGCCAGTTTATTGATAAAGGTAGACTTTCCTACATTGGGTATTCCGGCTACCATAGCTCTGATGGGTCTTCCTACAATTCCCCTCTTTTTGTCTTTTTCTATCTTCTCAGCACATGCACTCTGGACAAGGTCTTTTACCTTACCTGCTTCATTTCCAGTCTTGGAGTTCATTTCAAGAACAAATAATCCCTGGCTCTTGTAATACTCACTCCACTTTGCTGTTACTGCAGGATCAGCAAGATCTGCTTTATTCAGGATTATTAGACGATATTTGTTTTTTCCAAGTTCATCTATATCGGGATTTCTGCCTGAAGATGGGATTCTTGCATCTGTCAGCTCAATAATTATATCGATCAGTTTGATGTTTTCCTGCATCATTCTGATAGCTTTTGTCATATGTCCCGGATACCACTGATAGTTCATAATTACTTCCTTTAATAATGATTGAGTATTGGACCGCCCGAAGCATCTTCTGCGCGTTTTTTGTACCACGCCTTACCAACAATCATCTGAGTCTTAACAACGCCTATATTGGCGCTTCTTGAGTCCTCAGAGCTGTTTCTGTTATCGCCAAGGACAAAATACTCACCACTTCCCAGTTTGATCTGGTTGTCAGCTATCCCTGCATCTTCCATTTTATCATATACATCGCTATCTTCCACACGTGGCACATCATTAATGTAAAGAACACCATCAATTATCTGCACTCTGTCTCCGGGAGTAGCGACAACTCTTTTAACATAGTAATGGGAATTAACGTTACCGTTTGGCAAAAATACAATTATGTCCCCGGTCTTGGGACTAATGATCTTAGATAATGCCCTGTCAATCAGAACCCCCTGTCCGTTTTTCAAGGTTGGTTCCATGGAATCACCAATCACTTTGACCTGGATCCCAAATGAAAAAACAAGAGCACTGGCAATGACTACAGCTACTGCTGTAATTGAAACCCATGAAAAAATCTCGCGTATAAGCTTAGAGGTTATTCTTTTTTTCTTCTGATGGAACGACAATGTATTTCGTCTTGATCTCATAAATTACCTCATAAAACAATTTTATACACGTAAAAGGGCAATTACCGGAAAGTAACTGCCCTTCAAAAAACATATTATCTGGTAACAAGCTCCTTAACCTTAGCCTTCTTACCTGTAAGTCCCTTAAGGTAGTTCAGCTTAGCTCTTCTTACCTTACCTCTTCTAACTACCTCTACCTTCTCAACGATAGGTGAGTGAAGTGGCCATGTCTTCTCAACACCAACACCGTAAGA
>JAEEGH010013842.1_pt1 | contig 17818 bp, 11 predicted proteins | sample 9134181 | NCBI WGS metagenome assembly JAEEGH01 (sample SAMN16246544, study PRJNA631951) | gut metagenome | biome: gut microbiome; feature: rumen; material: DP-attached | host: Bos | place: Iran: Karaj | collected 2018-10
AACACAAGGTTGATGCCATGCAGCCCGTGGAACGCAAACTGCATACGGAACAGGAACATATCCGGTTTACGGACACGCACACCAAAACCCCATGAATTATAGAGGTTCTTTTTGGACCAATGGTTGATCTTATCGCTAATGATGGCATATTCATCAAAAACAACGCCATCCACTAGACGGTCGATCGGCCAGCGGTATTCCGCCGAAAATCCAAGAATAAAGGGACTCGCCCAAGAATCAGCAAACCCGCGCAACGGATAGCGGGCATCCAGCAAGTGATAAGCCGAATATGGAGCGCCACCCTTCTCGACCTCCCACATTCCCATGAAACGCAGCTGGAACGCGAGTACGCGATGTTCAAAAAGCGTCTCCACCAAATTTTCCGGGCGCCATACGCGCAAGACTTCGTTCCACGAGAAGTCCGTATAGAACTTTCTCGTCTTGCGGCCTTCTTTTGCGGAAAGCACATACTTGTCGGCACGGCCGATAAAGAAGTAAATCTGGTAAAACGCATCAAGGCTTATATAATCGTGATTCTTGCCGCCATCTTTCAATGCCCCGGATCGTTTCAGCCCCGCCTGGACCAGGTTTTCCTCGGAAATTCCCCCGTAATCGCTAGTAAACACATACGAAGCCTTCAAGCTTATACGCTGACCTCTCGACGGTGCATACGGAAAATCCAAGTTATCAAAAACGATATTTGCATATAACGGAATTTCAAAATGATTCTGGTACAAGCCCCGATCTGCAATCGAGTACTTCGCATCATCCAGCACAGAATCCTTTATGTCCGTAAAATTTGCAAGGTGATAATCAAAATCAGAACCAAAGCTCAAGTTCAGATTTCTCGATTCAGTAATCGGGAACCCCAGCTTAGCCCCAATCGTAAGCAACGTATCGGACTGATGGAAAAGGCTCTTTGTCCCTGGAATTACAAAGAAATCATCGCGATTCATGTCCAGATTGACATTCACGGAACCGTACATTTTCTTGTTCCAAAGTCCCTGCTTCGAATACCGCAGCTTAACTTCGACATCGCTATTTGCAAAATAATGACCTTCAAAGACTCCGTAGTCCCCTTCAATAAAAATATTCCTATGCCGGTAGCAAACGCCAAGCATCGTGGAACTCCCCGGTTTCAGGTTCAGGACCGGATAAATGAGGATATTCTTGTTGGAGCCAAACGTAATCAGCTCCACGGCCTTGTCTACAACGCCATTATCAATTGCATATTGTAACGGAGCCGAAATCGGGTAAACCAGCGAACCAAAGAACGGCTGGACCACATGGATAAACGGCCACGAAAGGATCTCGGTAAACGACATGGAACCAGAAGAGGAGTCCTGCACGGCATCGCGCGACTCCTCCGCATGCGCCGGCAAACACAGCACACCCACAAGCACCAATAATGTTACAAGTCGATCCATTTTTATCTTAATATATAGTTATATTGAGAGTAATGTTTTCTCTATTTGCCAAAATTATAAAAAAAATAGCGATCTATCCCAAAATAGTCCTTACTGTCTTTTTGGCGATAGGAGTGTTGAGCATTTACCCCATCATGCACTTGCGATGGGATTTACAGCTACAGGACACAATCACCAGCGCTCGCGAACCAAGCAATGTCAAAAAAATCGAAGATGAATTCGGAGGACTTGGCAGCCTCATTGTCATACTCCAGTCCGAGGATTCAAGCGCAAACTACCGCATTGCCAAGAATCTCGCAGAGCAAATGCAGAAGGATCCGTCCGTCCATTTTGCAGATTTTGAAACCGATATCGACTTTTACAGAAAGAACAAGTTTCTCTACGCAAGCGAAAGCGATATCGAGATCATGGTACACCGCATAGAGAAACTCAAGCGCGACTACATATTAAAGAGCAATCCGCTATACATCGACTTAAGAAGCGTGATTGATTCGATTACGCAGACAACGGCAGAACAGCGCGCACAGCTACTGAGCGATCTCGAAAAGAAATATTTCGACAAGCTATCGACTAGCCATTCCAACAAAGCGGGAACCATCCGCATTGTCGAGATTTACCCGACGCACTCGATTTCCGACCTCAAGGCCAACAGAAAACTTTTCAGCAGAGTAAAAGAAGTCATTCAAGAAGAAAAAGAAAAAGACAGCTTTCACATATACTACGCAGGCAAAGTCTATGAATCCATCCAGACCGGCAAGCGCCTTTTGCCCGAAGCGAAGATGGTCGGTATCGTCACCGCAGTCCTTATCCTGTTGCTCCTCATTCTACACTTTTTCAGGCAACCGCAACTCATCTTTATTTCGGCGCTCCCCATCGCGACCCCGATTGTGACGACAATGGCGTGTTCGTACCTGTTCTACGGGCGCATCAACCTCTTTACGCTATTGCTTGCGATTGTGCTCCCCGGGCAGGCACTGCAAATCATCAACCACGTTCTCAACCGCTATTTCCTTGAACGCGAACAGAACCTGAGTCCGCAACTCTGCATCGAAAGTGCACTCCTTGGCATCGGTCCCTCAACCGCCGTTTCAAGTTTTACCTTTGCAACGCTTTTCGCATGCCTTATTTTGATTCCGCTCCCTGGACTCCAGGAACTAGGCGTTCTCGGTTCCACGGGCTGCATCCTGAATTGGGCTATCACGCTCCTATTCTCGACGGCACTTTTGCAGGTCACCCAACGCAAAAAACCGTTCACGGTAACGCACGCACAAATTCATTCCGAATACAAGATGTCCATGCTTTCGAACCGATTGAACTGGATTATCTTCTCCATCATCATCGCAGCAAGCCTTGTCGGGCTCTACATTGGCGGTACACGCGTCCACATCCGCAACGACTTTTCGGCAACAGAAATCAATTACAAAGACACGCATATCGATTCGTTGATTGCCGAAACCGGTTTTTTGAACAAGACACCGCTCATCATCATGCTACCGGACCGTTCCGAAAGCGAAACGCTTTTGGAACAGTTCAACGAGCTTAAAGAAAGCGGAGCCATAACAAGCGTCAATTCCATCTTTACTTTGGCGCAATTTTCGCCAAACCTGCAACAAAAAAAGATGGACAAGTTGCGCCAGCTACACAGCATGGTCACCAAGGAATTCCGCGAAGCACTATCGAAGAGCGAACGCGAGAATCTGGAAAAAATCGAGCAGGCTCTGGAATTCGACGAAGGCGACGAGTTCGAACCTCCCGAGTACATCGCGAAAAAATTCCGCGACAAGCAGGGCAAGCAAGGACGGTTTGCATTCATCTTCACCGACATCAAGGAAAACCTCGGAAACGAATGCACGAGGCTGAACAATGAACTCCACCAGATTCAGGGAATCAAGGACGGCACATACCTGATTGCCGGCACTCCGATTACCCGAGCCATATTCCTAAACAGAATCACAAATAACATAAGCAGGTCCATACAGATTGGCGGATTTCTGGTATTCCTATTCATGCTAGTTTATTACAACCGTTTGAGCCGCGCCTTATTCACGGCACTTCCGTCGGTTTTTGCCGCAAGCTGGTTCTTGGCTTCACTCAACGCATTTAATATTCAAATTTCGGCATACAGTGCCCTCATCTTCCCCATTCTCATAGGTGCTAGCGTCGATGGTTCGTTACAATTCTTTACGGCGTACTACGAAAAGCAAACAGGAACTGCACTTACCATTCTAAAAAGTAAGTTCTTTACCATTTTCCTCTCGCAAATGGCTGGCCTTATCGGAACATATGGCATGCTAGTCTCATCACATCCGGGACTCCGCAGCATGGGATTTGTTTCGCTGATGGGAATGATTTGCATATTCATCGCCCAATTCACCATATTCCCCCTTATTGCAGGCTCACTAGACCAATACCGTCTGAGACAGCATAAAAAAAAGGAAGCTAAAAAATGAAGTCCCTTTCCGACAGGACGCAAAATATCGCAGCATCGCTCACCGTCGCCATCGACACGATGGCAAAACAAATGATAGCAGACGGCAAGGACGTCGTAAGTCTCGGAGCAGGCGAACCTGATTTTGGAACACCGAAGCCCATTCAAGATGCAGCCATAGAATCTATACGCGAAGGCAAGACACGCTACACCGCCCCCGTCGGGATTCTGGACGTGCGCAAGGCCGTCGCAAAAAAACTAGAAGACGAAAACGGTCTCCATTACGACGCATCGCAAATCATCATGACGAGTGGCGCAAAGCACGCCGTATTCAATGCGCTCGCCGCCCTCATCAATCCCGGTGACGAAGTAATTATCCCAGCCCCTTACTGGGTCACTTATCCAGAACTGGTGAAGTGGCTTGGCGGCACACCCGTATTTGTTCAATCGGGAATCGAAAAAGGTTTCAAGATAGACGCCGAAGATTTGCGCAAGGCATGCACGCCACGCACCAAGGCCATTCTTTTGAACAACCCGTGCAACCCAACCGGCGCCGTTTACAGCAAAAGCGAACTGGAAGCACTCGCGAAAGAAATCGTCAAGCAGGACATCTACTGCATTTCGGACGAAGTTTATGAATACTTTGTCTATGATACGGAATTTGTGTCGGCGGCAGTGTTCCCAGGAATGGCCGAACGCACCATCGTGATTAACGGTTTTTCGAAATCGCACTGCATGACCGGCTGGCGCATCGGCTACGACGCCGCCCCCGCCGCAATCGCAAAAATCATCGGCAAGATACAAGGGCAGGCAACGCATCACCCGAGCAATGTGGCGCAATACGCCGCCCTCGGAGCCCTCAAAATGGACAAGAGCAACGTCCATGCGATGCAGGCCGCGTTCCGCAAACGCAGGGATTACATGCTAAAGCGCACCTGGTTCCTCTCGACAAAACCGCGCGCTCCCGAAGGCGCATTTTACTTGTTTGCACCGGTGAGTGATTACTACGGCAAAAAAACTCCAGATGGCAAGGTGATTACAGGTTCGATTGATTTTTGCAGTGCGCTCCTAGAAAGCAACGGACTCGCAATTGTCCCCGGCGCCGCTTTTGGCGATGACAGTTGCGTGCGTTTTTCGTATGCCGCAAGCGATGAAAATCTCGCGAAAGCATGCGACCGATTTGAAGCCTTTGTCAAAGGATTGACGTAACGGGAAAAGCGCCATGTTTCCATTCCGTCTTGTAACGCCGAACCCCTCGGAACCGTTTACCATCGGGCGCAAATCGGATAACGTTTTGCACTTCGACAACCTGATGGTTTCGCGGTACCATGCGGTTCTGAACTTTACAGATGGCAAGTGGATTTTAAAGAGCCTCACCCAGAACAGCATAACCATGCTGAACGGGAAGAACGTCGATACGGCGACGATAAGCGACGGCGACGTCATTCTCATTGGGCCGAGACAGTTGCGAGCGACTCTTCGTGGCACAAGCCTCACGCTCCTCGTGATGGAACGCGAAACCGCAGGCGATATGCTGACAGTTCCGCTTTCGGCTGAATGGAAAAGCATCAATGTTCCGGGGATTTCCGTAAAGGCGCAGGCGCGACTTGTGACGGAACGCGGGAGTGGGCCGGACGACGGGAATCGCGCAAGTATTGGGAACCGCGCAAGTTTAGGGAACCGCGCCGAAATCAAGTTCGAAAAAGCGATTGTTGACGAAGGCGGGAAACGTACACGCACCGTTACGATGCAGAACGGAAGCGCCAACCGCTTTGAATCCTCCATTATCGGATTCCGCAACAACGATTTGCTGATAGAAGCCAAAGGAACAGGCTTCGACGTGAACATCAAGAACTTGAACGTTTTCGCCGGCAAAAAACAGCTATTGAGAGGAATCAATTTCGATCTCCCCGCAGGCGAAATTCTCGCCATCATCGGGCGTTCAGGACAAGGGAAGTCATCACTGCTAAAGCTCATCCAGGGCATCAACAGTTGCGACAAGCAGAGCGTTGTCCGCATCGGCGGCGTCGATTACCGCAAAAGCGAAATCCGCAGGCGCATCGCGATACTTCCGCAAGACCCGCCGCTACGCCCGGAACTCACTGTCGAAGAGACGATTCTTGACGGTGCGCGTTCGTCGATGGACGTCAAGCAGTTCAAAGCAGACGCACTAGGGCGACTCGAAAAGTTCTGCGAACTTTTCGGGCTGAGCGACCGCCGCAGGAACCTCGTGAAAACGCTCAGCGGCGGCGAAATGCGCCGCGTCGCCCTCGCCCGCGAACTCATGGGCAACCCCGGCCTCGTCATCTTGGACGAACCGCTTTCCGGCCTCGACCCGTACAACTCGCGCATTCTCTGCACCCACCTCAAGCAGCTCGCGTTCCTCGGCCATACCATCATCCTCACGACACACAGCTACGAAGCGCTCCAGATTGCAAACAAAGTCCTGATACTGCATCAAGGCGAAGAAGCTTTCTACGGAACAGTCCAAGCCGCCTACACGCACTTCAAGACGACCGACCCGCAAACGCTCCTCACCAGCATCAGCACAAGCGACGCCGCCCAGTGGCGCGAATCGCACAAGACCGAGCAAAAAAACCGCGACATCAAGTACTTTTTTGAACGTACAAAACTCCCCCGCAACTTCGCATACACCGTCGGTATCACCCTGAAGCAGTGGTTCCGCGACAAAGGACGCATCGCCGCCCTCTTCGTGCAGCCCGCCATCATCGGATTTCTCCTCTCGCAGATATTCTCCGAGAAATCGTCGTGCTGGACAATCGCATTCGCCATCATCCTTTGTGCAAACTGGTTCGCCCTTTCGCTCTCCATCCGTGAAATCGTACAGGAAAAAGACACCCTCCGCGACAAGTTCCGCCGTGGCGTTTCTTCACTTTCCACACTCACGGCAAAGTTCACGCTCCCCGTCGTATTTACGTTACTGCAAACAGCAATCGTCTATGCGTTCATCAGCATGCGCATCACCGTCCACCCAAGCATAGCACTCATAGCGGCCACATTCGCATGCATCGCACTCCCCGCCACAGCGGTCGGGCTCTTCACGAGCACCCTCGCCAAGAACACAAGCCAGGCCAACGCCTTCTTACCGCTCCTCATCATCCCTCAAGTAGCCCTCGCCGGAGCACTCGTGCCCCTCGACCAAATGCAGCCCATCGGCCGCGCCCTTTCGAGTATCGTCTGGTCGCGCTATAACCAGGCTTCGCTCCTGAATATTTTGCTAGAACGAAAAGATGATATCCTTAATGCGGTCCTCGCCCTCGCCATTGCGCTAGGTTTCTATATTGTAACTGCAATTCTACTACACAGATTAAAGAAACCAAGATGATCCATCCCGAACAACCTCAATCCTTTCCGCGCCCATTCAACGAAAACTACGAACTTTTGGGAACACTCGGCAAAGGCGGAATGGGCTACGTCTATAAGGCCCTCGACAAAAAGCTCAAGCGAGAAGTCGCCTTCAAGATTCTCGACTCGACTTCTGACGGAGAGGCCATCAAGCGTTTCTACCTCGAAGCGCAGGCGATGAAGGAACTGGACCACCAGAACATCGTCCACGTATTCGACTTCGGCCAGCAAGACAAGCAACTCTTTATCGCGATGACGTACGTGCAAGGGATTTCCCTCGCCGAAATTTTGCAGAACAAGAGCAAACTCTCGTTCGAAGCCATCGAAGTCATCATCAAGCAGATTGCACGCGGACTCCTCTACGCCCACAGCAAGGGCATCGTCCACCGCGACGTGAAGCCCTCGAACATCATGCTCACCCGCGACAACCGCGTCTATATCATGGACTTCGGCATTTCCTACATCCAAGAGATGGAAAAGGAACGCCTCACGCGCACCGGCATGACCATGGGCACACCCGAATACATGTCCCCCGAGCAGTGCCACGGCGACGAAGTCACACTCCAGTCCGACATCTACAGCATGGGCGTCATCCTCTTCGAAATGACATGCGGACGCTTGCCCTTCGAAGGAAGCCGTCCCGTAGAAATTGCGCTCAAGCACGTGCAGGAACCACCCCCGTCCCCCGAACTCTTCCGCGAAGACATCCCCGCCGGACTCTCGGAACTCATCCTCAAGTGCTTAAAGAAGAAGCTCAACGAGCGCTTCCACGACATGCAGGAATTTCTGGACGAGTGCGACCAGGTTTTCCCGCAGCATGACACCCCGCACCAGACGCCGTCCATCGCAAGAAAAACCGGAGCGAACAAGCACGTTTCCGCATCCATCGCCGAAACCGCCCAAAGGTTCAAGCAAAATCTCACGCCACCGCGACTCATCATCGTGGCGTTCTCGATACTCTTCCCGCTCATCGTGATACTGCTCATGCTGCTTATGTTCACGCACAAGCCGATGAATACTTTGCACGAAATTGAATGGACCGAAGCCGTCGGCAACCATGAAATGCAAGCCATCGAGCCCGAAATCACAAGCGGCTACCCGCTCACGAACCTGAACGACGGCGACCTCACCACGGCATGGCTCAACACAATGCCCCTGAAGCCGCTCAACCCCGTACTCGTCACGTATTTCGAAAAAAAGACACTTATCGTGAACATAGGCATCGCAGTAGGCTACCAAAAGTCCGTCGATGATGCATTCGGCGACCGATTCCGCATATTCAAGAAACCCCGCATCCTCACCGTCGAAACGAATGACGGATTCAAGCAGAGACTCCGCCTCGACAACATCAAGGGAATGCAATATCCGAACATCCAGGCCGTTGAAACGACTGAACTCCGGTTCTACCTCGATGACGTCTATGAAACAGACAACAGCGACTACGCCATTTCCGAAATCAGATTGATCGGCATGGAAGTGGAGTAGCTATTAGAAATCTAAAGCATTCAGGGGAGCAAATGATTTCTAAAAAATCACAGAACAAATCCAAGGGGAATTTTGTCGAAACCCAAGCCGCCGCGTACCTGATGCGCGAAGGTTACGACATTTTGGCTCGCAACTACGCCTACCGCGGCGGAGAACTCGACATCGTCGCCCGCGACGGCGCCACACTCGTCTTTGTCGAAGTCAAATCTGTCTGGAACAACAAGCAAGGAAATCCGGCAGCACGCGTCAACGCCCTCAAACAAAAGAAAATCTGGCAGACCGCCTGCCATTTCTTGGCCACGCAAAAAGAACACGCCCCCAAAGGCTTCGACGAGCCCTGCCGTTTTGACGTGCTCACCGCTCGCACCTACCAGGAGCCGCTACAATTCGTCCACTACAAAAACGCATTCGAAGGCACGCAAGTCATCCCAAATATTTAACGACAGCAGTCATCCCTTGACGCGATTTTCATCACAGTTTTTCGCTCAAAAATTTTATATATTATCCCTCCAAAAGCGAAAAACAGAAAATAATTTATGCGAATTGAAGTCCATCCAGATAACCCGCAAGCACGCATCGTAAAGCAAGCCGCCGAAATCCTCGAAGACGACGGCCTCGTTCTCTATCCCACCGAATCCGGATACGCCATCGGCTGCAACGCCGAATCCACCAAGGCCATCCACAAGCTTTACGCACTCAAGAAGCCCATGAAAAAATTCGTCATGGCGCTTATCGTCCCCGACATCCGATTCGCCACCGGCTACGCACGCGTAAGCAACTTCGCATTCAGCATCATCAAGCAACGCGTTCCAGGCCCATACACGTTCATTCTCCCCGCCGACCCGCACATCGCGCGCAAACTCGACGTCAAGCGCCCCGAAATCGGCATCCGCATCCCGACGCACCCGTTCTTTGCAGAACTCTTCCAGCATTTCGACAAGCCCATCCTCAGCACCGCAGCAAAACTCAGCGAAGAAGACATGTACGAAACAGACGACATCTGGAATACATTCCAGCATTCCGTCGACATGATGGTCGATTGCGGTAACATCGAAATCAACCCGACAAACATCGTAAGCCTTGTCGGCGACAGCATAGAAGTCATCCGCGGAGAATTGGTTTAAAGAACACATTCGCTGATTCCAGCGCAAACGCCATAAGAAAAGGGCCGCCACAAGCATTACGCAATGGGCGACCCTTTTGCTATACCCGGTTCGCGAGTCGAACGCGAGTTTAATCCTTAGGAGGGACTCGTTCTATCCATCTGAACTAACCAGGCTAATTAGCGCCTGCGAATATAGTAATTTCCGTCTGTTTTATCAAGCGGTGTCCAGCATTTCAGGACGGTTCTTAAGCAAGCCGCCTTTCACGTGGAAGGAGATTCCTTACGCTTTTGGCGCGGTCTCCCCCGCTTCCGGCGGCGTAATCCTTGTCCTTGCAAGGTAAAGCTTTTCGGAAATCCGCGTAAACGCTTCAACCACATCCGGGTCAAAATGCTTGCCAGCGCCTTCCGTGATAATGGACATCGCCTTCTCGTAACTGAAGGGTTTCTTATAAACTCTCTCCGCAATCAAGGCGTCAAAAACATCCGCCACGGCCATGATTCGCGCAGAGAGCGGAATTTCATCGCCCTTGATGTGGGTCGGATATCCGGAACCGTCCCACTTTTCGTGGTGGTAGTTCGCCATTTCGATGGATTCGTTCAAGTAGTTGGCATCGAACGTATCGCCGGCATCCGCGACAATCTTCCTGAGGATTTTTCCGCCTTCGGTCGTGTGGCTCTTCATGATGGCGAATTCTTCGTCCGTAAGCTTGCCATTCTTGTTCAGAATCAAGTCCGAAACAGCAATCTTGCCGATATCGTGGAGCGGTGCCGCACGTTTCAGTTTATGGATGTAGGCATCGGTAAGGATCCCCTTGAACTTGCCTTCCGACTGCAGTTCCTTCGCGATTGCCTCCACGTATTCAGCGGTCTTTTTAATATGGTCACCCGTGCTCTTGTCGCGGGCTTCAACCATCTCGGCGAATTCCATAATAATGATTTCTTGCATGCGACGGATGCGGTCGTTCTGGTCCTGCACCTGCTTGATAAATTCGAACGAACTCTGAGCCATGCCGTTAAACGAATCATACAGCATGCCAATTTCGTCATTTGAATTTATCCCAATTTTTCCGATACGCTTTGCAGAATTGAGGATGCCGTCGAGGTCAACACTTTCAGTTTCAAAATCGATTCCGCTTGCAAGCCCGATATCCAGGGAGTACTTGTATGCGGCCAAAGACATTTTGTTCACAGGAATCACGACACCGCGTTTCATCACTTCGATGACGATGCTCATGATGATAATCGAAAGTCCAAAGAATAGCGAAAGCAACTTGATGAAGAACATCGCCTCATCCTGGACAATCGATTCCATGGAAATGTCTGCCGCGACATACGCAACGGTTTTGCCGGACGCATTTCGTATCGGTCTATAAATCGTCAAGAGCCAGCCGAACTGGTCATCCGAAACAATCGGGTCAATTTCGCCACCTTCCAAAAGCGTCGGCAAATACGGCATGAAAGATTCGTCAAAGGCCACGACGGAACCGGGTTCACTGCCAGGTTCTCCATCTACGTCCAAATCGAATACGACATGGCAACCGTCTTTTTCTATCCGGTACACATAAAGGAACTTTGTCTGCGAGAAACTCGAGCGAATGCGTTCAAGCATGCTCCTTGTTTTCTGGTACCCTTCGACTGCATAGCCCCTTGCAATATAGTCATCCACCTTTTCGGCATCGACCGCCACCATGGCAGCCTCGGTCACGCCTTTCCCGATACTTATAAAGTTATTGATGGAATTATTGCGATACAGGAAAAATCCGATGGTACTGGCCAAACTTCCCAACAGAATTTCAGCAACCATCACGATTATAATGACTTTGTTCAGCAAGGAATGCTTGACCATTCTGTTCATGGCATTGCTGCTGGGGTCACTGTAAATCTTTTTCAGTTTTTCTTTGACTTCTTGGGGAATAAAGTGGAATATCAGGACCGCAATCACAACGATGGCACTCTTGTCGAACACGTCAATGACAAAGTCTGCGAGGAGTTGCGATATGAACCTTCCCCAATGCATCACATCGTGGAACGCAATCGAGAACGGCGCCGAGATTCCCTCTCCAAAATTGAATCCGTAAATGGCATAAGTAAATACAGAGCCCAGACCGCCACCGATAAGCGCAAACGAAAAGATGACGATAAGCAGTTTCCACGCTTTCTTGAAAAATCCCCAACGGAAAAAGAACGTGGCCGTAATCGCGATAAGCACGCTCAACACGCCATAGTACATGGCGACCGGCTCCGAAATTCCGTTAATGACATTTACTCCGAAACCGACGACAACCGCAGGCAGGTACCCACCGAGCATGGCGGTAACCACTGTTCCAATGCAATCCAAATAAAGCGGCAAACCGATAGCAAGAGCAATCTTGGCCGGGACGACATTCAAAAGCAGGCCAACCGCAATAAGCAGAAACATGCTTTTCGAATGCACCAAAAAGCCCTTAAACTTGCCCAGGGCTATCTTAAACCAATCTATCAAAACATACTTTCTCATACACAAAAATCTTTCCTCTTTCTTACTATTTAAGATAAATAAAAAAAAGATCGACGTTCATACAAAAATCAGAAAAATACGCAAAAACAAGCGTCATCCGTTCAGGATGGCGCTATTAGTATCGTTAAAGAATCAATCCTATTTTAACGGTATTCGAACTTTGCTTCGAACAGGTGCTTGCAATCGTTGCTGTCGTTGCCCCAATGGTCTGACGAACCCGCAAAAATCTGGATGCCGAGATCGGCGGCTCCGGCGACAAGGCGGCTCATGCCCGCGATTCGCCAAATCCCGCGCAAAATGTCGTCACATTCTTCGCGGCTCAACTTGCAGCCATCCGTCTGGCCGGCGAGCATATACAGCCCATCATGAATAAACGGTGCCGCGTTATAGACATCGTCACCCTTCTTGACATCGGGGACAAACGTCTTTGCAAAAGCCGGTGAAGAAGCCCCGTCCGACATAAAGCCTCTCCTGAAGCGCACAGTCAACATAAAGTCACGAAACTTTTTATCGGCCTTGGTGTAGCGCGCACCCTTGATATACACGTAACGATCCAGCTTGCAGAAATACATCTTGCCGTTGCCCTCAAACATAAGCGGGAAATCTATTTCAATGGAATCGACAGTAATAGAATTCCTATCCTGCTGGAAATTCTTTCGGTTCGTCATCTTGTCGATGAACATCTTTAAATTAGCCATAAACTCCTTCTTTGTACAACGTTTTTGCTTATGCTTTCACAGCAAAAACAAAATAATTAAAATAAAATTTACACTATTCTAATTTTATTTGCAATATCAAGCGTTCTATGTTATCAATATTTTACGGATCGACAAAGCATTCCGCCACAATCGTCCTTGTCCCATCATCCAGCCGGGCCTTGGCAAAAGACTTGGCGTTTGCATTCGGCAATCTCTTGATGAGCACCTTGGATGTTGCGGAATCCAACAGCTGAAACCGCGGAGGCGCCCCGCTCACAATCGGAATTTCGCAGCGGGACACGTAAAGCGAAAAGCGCGACGTCTTTTCCACGCAGTCGAACTGCACCGGATCATCGGCCTTTAACGCATCGTTTATTTGCAGGTTGCGTTTGGCATAAAAACCGGAGAAACAGTAGCCCCATCTCATTTTTTTCGTCGGGACAGTGACCGTGCATTCAATCTTTTTTGACGAATCCGAATGAATTTCAAGGCCAAAAAACACGCCGAACATCCGATTCAAATCGGGAATGGACTGTTTATTCCGCCCCACAAACGCAACTTCGCCACTGGCCGACACCTCCGCCACCGGGAACTCGTCATACGCAATCCCGTCAAAGCAGGTCACGTTCCAGACATCGGCGATAGTCGCCTTGACGTAGAAAAACAACGTAAATTCGCGCAGAACATCATCCTTAGGCGCAACGACCCGGACCTTTCCGTCATAAATGTGACACTGGAGCTGCTCTTTTTTCAAGATTTCCGCAGTCTCACGCGACGGAATAACCTTAAAACCGCATGAACTCCCATTAAAGTATTCATGACAAAGTGATATATCAACTAACACAGTGTTTTGCATCCCAACACTTTTATACATACATATTTATATGTATTCCTACCCTTAATAGATTTACAGTTCGAGCGCAATATAATTATAAGTATTGCATAACGCAAATTGTAAAATAAATTTTTCTCTTTTATCTTAAACAAGTAAGTTTGTCCACACCTATTCAACAAATAACTTAGCAAGCCCATTTTATTTTTTTTAAATTTATGCGCATGTTTGAGCACCACAAGAAGCAAGAGCTAACCTCTCGCCAAAAACAGATATTGTCCCTGTTACGCAAGGGTCTTACAAATATCGAGATTTGCAAGACCTTGGGCATTTCGGCCAATACCGTCAAGGTGCACCTTGCAAACATCTACAAGACCCTCGAAGTCACCAACAGAACCGAGGCAGTATCCTCCGAAATCGATACAGAACGCAGAACGGACGATATCAAAAAAGTCTTAAACATCATCTTTTTCAGACCAGACGACATTTCGGCATACCCCAAGGCAAACGGCCTCTACCACTCCGTGGTCGAAGCTTTACAGCAGTACCGCATATTCCGCATCATGGACACCGCAGAAAATGATGTCGAACCCGCATTTTCAATCGACATTTCTGCAGCGAAGGACGCAGACGAGATCCTGTACATCTCGATCAGGCTCGGCTCCTCGCACGAGATTGTCTGGGCGAACACGGTCCAGATCAATTCAGACAACCTCCTGATTCTAGCCCGTAAAACGGCGATGCTCCTGTTCCGGAACCTCATTCTTGCGACAGCAAAAATGGAATACACTCCCAAGAGTCCTGTTCCGTACTGGTGGTACGCGGTATCTCTTTGCGATGTCAAGCTAGAAAGCCGCGGCATAGAAGCGTTCGAATTCTGCGAGAAGACGCTCACACCACTTGCCACAGACAAAGTCTATAGCGAACAAGCCATTTACATGCTCTCGATGGCGCACTACATTGCCACCATGGAAAACTGGGGAGATGCACAATCCCACACAAAAATTCTCGGCGAGTTTGCACGCAAGACCATGTATAACACCCCGTATTCCATATATTCGAAAATGGTCATGGGGCTCTACAACATAGTAACCGGTCGCAAAAAAGAGGCATCCTCCTACCTCCAGCAAGTCATCGACGAGAACCCGCTGAGCATAACAGCACGCACGCTGTTGATACAGATTTACATGGTGACCAACCAAAGCGAAAAGGCGCTCGAACTAATCGACGAAGGCGAGCAACTCGTCCCGGAAACCGCCGTACAGGCATCCATCTACCACGCTAGAGCATTCATCCTGCTCATGCAGGGCAAATATGACGAATGCATCAACCTCGCCAAGCAGATACTGATATACAATCCCAGCGCCATGTCAGCCCGGCTATTCACCATTTTCTGCTACAACAAGCAGGGCAAAACTGACGAAAGCGAAGCCCAGATCAAGGAGCTCTACGAAGAACACCCCGACTTCGGCAAGCCCTACATCGACCAGCTTTTGAAGGGCCTCAACCCGCAGTTGAAAACATTCTTCATGGATTCACTCAAGAATGTTTTCCCCAAAGACGCCCAAACTCATTAAATTTCGACAAATCTCTAAAAAATTTCATAAAAAATAACCCAAATGGATTATTGCCAAACTTACCCTTGTCGAATTACTTTTGTAACGTAAATGTTAGAGATATAATAAATATTCAATACAATACACCTCAAACATAATGCTGCACGGACCTGAAGAAGGACTCATCCCCTGATTCATGATTCTTGCAGCATTCTTTTTTGCAAAAAAACGGAACTTAAGCGCTGACGCTGAGTTCGCTTACAGCAAGTGCGGGCACCTTGTACGTCGCGAACGGGTCGCGGTATTCGTTACCGACCGCCACAATGTTCTTGAGGATATCGAAGAAGTTCCCGCTGAGCGTGACGCCATCGACCGGATGCTGTATCGAACCGTTCTCGCACCAGAAGCCGTGCGCCCCGATGCTGAGTTCGCCGCTCACGGAATTGCAACCGGAATTGCCTTCCAGGCGCACCACGAGCAGGCACTTCGGGAATAGCTTGAGGAGTTCCGCAGTAGTCATCGTTCCCGGCGGAACGAGCAGGTTGTAGAAGCTCGTGGACATCTTGCTGCCGAAGCTGCGGGCACCACTGCCGGTCGTTTCGCGTTTGGCCTTGGACGCCGTTTCGAGGTTGTAAAGCGCGGAATTGAAGACGCCGTTTTCGACGACCTTGACGCGTCTTGTCGCGCAACCTTCGGAGTCGAAGTAGAACTTGTGCTCAAACATTTCGCCTAGCGGATCGTTCCACAACGAGAAAACATCGCTCGCAATTTTTTCGCCTTCCTTGCCATCAAGTCGGGACTGGCCCTTCTGCATGGTTTCGGCAAAGAACGGCTGGTTGTACATGCCGAGGAAGCGTGCCGAGATGCGTTCCGAAAGGATGACTGGAATCTTTCCGCCTTCGATTTTCTGGGCACCAAAGAGTTCCGTAGCGTATTCGGCGGTTTTGCTTGCGATTTCTTCAACCGTAAATTCGTTCCAGTCGCGGCCGTTCTTGACAAAGTTGCCAAGTTTCTTGATACCGTTCCGGCTGGCGACCGCACCGGCCCCCACAGATGTACAGTTCGAACGGGCTTCATAGAAAAGGCCCGTATTGTTCGCGACAATGGAATATTCTTTTTCGATATCGCCACCGAGATACGGAATGTTCTCGATTTCCTTGGACTTCGCAAACGTAGCCTTTTCAAGTTCGATGCAGAAGTTCTTCATCGTCGAAAGATCCAACGATTCCAACGCCGGATTGTAGTTCGGTTCGCCCTTCGGAAGTTCTACAGCCTTGGGGAGCGCGATGTCGATTTTTTCGGTCCACTGCGTGTGGCAAAGAGCGTCCTTGAGCGTCTGGCGGAGAGCGTCATCGGTGAGGCGTTCCGTATGCGCATAACCTGGGCGTCCGTCTTTGATGACGCGGACACCGAGCCCAACGGAATCCGATATTTCCGTGTTCTGCACCTGCCCCTGAAAGACCGAAAGGCCTTCGGAATGAGCGTTAGAAGCAATAACATCGAACTGTTCGGCTTCGCCTTTGGCGAGGTCGCACATGAAATAGACAGCATCTTTAATATTCATATCGCAAAATCAAAATTTTAATTATTTACAAGTCAAGTATAACAAATCTATAGTAAGGCATTATCACTCATATTTGTCATGCCCGCCTCCGTGCGGGCATCACCTTTATAATATGAAGGAGATTTGCTTTATCGAGAAGCGCGGCTTTTGCGTTCGAGCATTTTCCAGTAGGCGGCGGGGCTGCCGGTCACGGATTCGAGTGCATTCGCGATTTCCGTCGAGATGCTGATTTCACCTGCAATCAGTTGGTCGAGCATTTCTACAGAAACGCCCACCCTGCGGGCAAATTCCGGCTTGTCAATCTTGAGCCATTCAATTCCTTCGAGAATCGCCTGTCCCGGCGTCGGGGTTCCATGTCTTGGCATAAGCAGTGGTTAGTAAACAGTGGTTAGTGGTTGGTAAACAGTGGTTAGTAAACAGTGGCTAGTGTAGGTGTTAGGTTTTTAAAACGTCATTCTGAGCCATTTGATGGCGAAGAATCCAGTGAGCTTTACTGGATCCTTCCACCTACGGTGTCAGGATGACCAAAGCATTAGAATTTCACATTCTTTCGTCTTTCCTCTAAAATTCCACGTTCTTCCAGCCTTCGGCGCCGAAGCGGAGGTCGCGTTCCACAAATTCCCAGATGAGGAGTTTCTTGCCCTTGAGCACGCTCGCCTTGCGGGCGAGCTTTTCGCGCACCAGCGTGGAGGCGCCGCCATCGCTTACGATGGAGGCGACCGGGCGGTTCATGTTCTTCGCGAAGTGCGCGATCCATCCGGCGTTCACCGGCGAATCGGTCTGGTAAATGCGGCTGAAGCTGTCACCGAGAATCAAAATTTCGGACTTTCGGAAATCATCTTTGAACACGCTGTAAGTCG
>JAEEGH010013844.1_pt1 | contig 17814 bp, 10 predicted proteins | sample 9134181 | NCBI WGS metagenome assembly JAEEGH01 (sample SAMN16246544, study PRJNA631951) | gut metagenome | biome: gut microbiome; feature: rumen; material: DP-attached | host: Bos | place: Iran: Karaj | collected 2018-10
ATCCATCTCCTTAAGGATGGTGACTCCATCGTTGGTGATGATGACATCTCCCATGGAATCGACAAGCATCTTGTCCATTCCCCTGGGTCCCAGACTGCTCTTGACTGCTCCGGAAATAGCGACGGCTGCCGAGATGTTGTTCATCTGGGCATCCTTGCCTTTCTCTCTCTTTGTTCCTTCTCTCAGGATGATTACGGGGGCGTTACCCATTCCCATTCTACTTCCTCCAATATATTCCAATTTGGAATGACTGATACGGATAAAGTTTGTTCTTCTATATAAACATGACTGATTGAAGAATCGGATTGTTCGTAAGAATACGAAAGGCTTGGATGTATATGCTGGCTAAAAGAATTACGGTCCTTTTTGAGGCCTCTTGTGAACCATTTTTAAGAGGTTTATGATAAATCGTTTGGCGGGGGCACGCCCCGCATGTGATCTCATTCCTTTGCAGGCTCAGGGTCCTGTCTGATCCTCACGAACCTCTCGACCGGGGTCACGATAAGACGTCCGTCCCCAGGCTTACCTGTTTGGGCAGCTGCGACGATGGCATCGATCGCCTTGTCCACGAGCTCATCGTCGACCACCGTCTCGATCTTGGTCTTCTCCAGCTCGTCGACTATGATGTCCCCTGCTCTGGTAACGAACTTGATACCGGCCTGGCTTCCCCTTCCGAACACATGGGTAATGGTCATACCGTTCACCCCTATGTCCCTCAGCGCATCCTTGACGGCCTGACATTTCTCCGGGCGTATCACTGCAGTAATCATCTTCATCTTCTCACCTCACATGTATGCATTCTCTCCGTGCTCGATTATATCCTGACCGACGAGCTCTTCCTCCTCGGTCACACGGACCCTCATCACCTTGGAGAGGCACCAGATTATGACGTAGGATGCCGCGAAACAGAACACCAGCGTTCCCAGCACGGCCACGATCTGTCCGATGAACAGGTCAAAGGAACCATAGATCAGACCCTCGACACCTCCTGACAGCGAAGGCACTGCGAAGATACCGGTAGCTATAGCACCCCATATTCCTCCCACTCCGTGGACCGCGAACACATCCAATGCGTCATCCAGCTTCTCCCTTCCCTTTGTGAATCTCACCGCGTAGAAACAAAGCACTCCGGCCACAGCTCCGATGAACATGGATTCTGGAACCCCGACATATCCTGCCGCTGGAGTTATTCCGACCAATCCTGCAACGGATCCCGCGATCATTCCAAGCACACCTACACGGCCGACCTTGATGTACTGTACAAGGGCCCATGCCATCATACCGCACCCAGAAGCCGCTATGGTGACTACGACAGCGTGGACTGCGGTACTGTCGGCAGCAAGACCTGAACCTCCGTTAAATCCGAACCAACCCGCCCACAGCAGCATAGCGCCCAAGAAAGCTAAGGGGAGATTGTGCGCTCTCGACTGACGAACCCTGTCGCTTCTTGGCCCCACGAACAAGACCAGCGCGATACCCGTTATACCCGCGCAGATGTGGACCACGGTACCTCCCGCGAAATCGAGCACGGTCAGGAACTGATCGAACAACCCGCCTCCCCATACCCAATGGGCCATAGGAGCATAGACTACGACAGACCATATGGCAAGGAACCATACAACTGCCGTATACCTCACACGCTCGGCGCATGCTCCCAGAACTATAGCCGCTGTGACGATTGCAAACATCCCTTGGAACAAGGCGAACTCCATCTCTGATATCCCTGAGGGCGCATCCTCGAGGACATCGGTCATAAACAGGTTCCCCAAGCCACCTATGATGGTCCCATCGCCGTCAAAAGCAAGCGAATATCCTACTGTGAACCAAGAAACGATCATCACACCGGTTGCAATCAGAGTCTGAGTCATGACTGACGACATGCTCTGTTTCCTCAGCATGCCTCCGTAAAAGAACGCCACACCCGGCACCATCATGAATACCAGAGCGGAGCTCACAAGTATCCAGGATATACTCCCTGTATCCCCGGTAACCTCTGCTGAATCTGCAGATATGGTCTGTAGACCCGATGTTGTCGCGATAACCGCGACCATAATCAATACTGTTGCTAGCAAAACTAGTCTCTTTGCCGTTCCCATCCGAAACACCTCCTTCTATTGTTCGGACGGGATTGAAACATATGCATTTGGTATTTGAAAGACCACGGTACAAACTAACAACGGTTCAGAAAAGTTGACGACATGTGCACAAATGCAGTCTTTCAGGACATGGTCTGTGCGATTTCGCACAAAACGAAGGAGTTTGTAATATGTTTTACAATAATTATAGAAAATAGGATGACAACGGTCACATCGAATCATGATGTGACCAATATCGCACTGTCTACGGGATCAGTTGCTCTCATCCTTTAGGAGCATCTTGTAGCCCACAGGCATGACCTTGATGAACCTGCTCCAAGAGTGCTCCCAGTCGGAAAGAAGGGATTTCGCCTTCGAACTGCCGGCATACCTCACGTGATCCTCCAAGATCTTCTTCAGGGTCTCGCGGTCAGCGGGATCGTCAAGAAGCTCGATCTCCACCATGTCCATGTTGCAATGGCGATCGAAATCGCCCTCGTCATCCAGGACATATGCGACTCCTGCGGACATTCCCGCGGCGAAGTTCCTTCCGCAGCTTCCCAGGACCACGACGGTACCTCCTGTCATGTATTCGCAGCAATGGTCCCCGACACCTTCGGCGACGGCTATAGCTCCGCTGTTGCGGACACAGAACCTCTCACCTACGGTACCGGCGACATAGAGTTCTCCCGCGGTAGCCCCGTAAAGGATGGTATTGCCTGCGATCACCTCGCACGGTCTCGAGCCCTGACGTGAGATGGAGATCCTTCCTCCGGAGAGTCCCTTTCCGACGAAGTCGTTGGCCTGCCCCTCTAAACGGAAAGACACTCCTTTCGCCAGGAAGGCTCCGAAGCTCTGTCCGGCGTTTCCTTTGAATCTTACATCTATTTCATCGGCTTTCACACCACCTCTCAGGATCTCTCCGGAGAGCATGGCTCCGACCGAACGGTCAGTGTTCTCGATTGAATAATCCTGCGATCTGCCGTTACGGACGTCCTCGATGATCCTCTTGTCCAGACAGTCTCCGACCATGTCGGGCTGTCCTTCTGAGAATGTCCTTGTACCCTTGGCCGTCTGCAGCAGAGGCGTGATGTCCAGTAGTGACTCCCTTCCGGATGTCTTCCTGATGTCAATGAGATCGGCCCTTCCGATTATCTCTTCAAGGCTGCGGAATCCCATTGAGGCCAGACGCCTCCTGACATCCTCGGCGATGGCGGTCAGATAGTTGATGACGTTCTCAGGAGTTCCCTTGAACTTTGCCCTCTTATCTGGATCCTGTGTGGCGATACCTACGGGACAGGTGTTGGTCTGACATTTGCGGCACATCACGCAGCCCATGGAGATCAATATGGATGCTGCGAAACCGTACTCCTCAGCTCCGAGAAGCGCCGCCATGATGACATCGCGCCCGGTCTTCATCTGACCGTCCACCTGAAGCCTCACACGTCCCCTAAGTCCGTTGGAGACCAGGGCCTGCTGGGCCTCAGCGATTCCAAGCTCCCAAGGAAGCCCGGCATATCTCATGGAGGACATGGGTGCGGCACCGGTTCCACCGTCCGCTCCCGATATCAGAATGATATCCGCACCGGCCTTGGCGACTCCTGATGCGACCGTCCCCACACTTGCTTCGGATACCAGCTTAACGCTGATCTTCGCTGTGGGATTGACGCATCTGAGATCGAATATCAGCTGCTTCAGATCTTCGATTGAATAGATATCATGATGCGGAGGAGGCGATATCAGAGTCACTCCGGGGAGGGTATGGCGGGTGGCCGCGATGATCTGGTCCACCTTGAATCCCATGAGCTGTCCGCCCTCTCCGGGTTTGGCTCCCTGTGCACATTTGATCTGCAGTTCATCAGCATTGACCAGATACTCGGTGTCTACACCGAACCTCCCCGATGCGACCTGTCTGATGGCTGAGCGTATGTTCCTTCCGTTCACAGGCCTGTTCCTGGCTGGATCCTCTCCGCCCTCTCCGCAGTTGCTCTTAGCCTTGATACGATTGGCGGCCTCCGCGGCAGTCTCATGGGCCTCTTTGCTGATAGCACCGAAGGACATCGCCTCGATGACGAACCTTTTGAGGATCTCGGAAACAGGCTCCACCTCCTCCAGCGGGATGGCCGTACCCTTCCTCTCCTCCATGAGGTCGCGGATGTAGAACAGTCCGTCCCCAAAGTCGACCTTGTCCGCGAACGCCTGGTAGTTCGATGGATCAACGGATGCTGAATGCAATAGCTTGACAGCCTCCGGAGACCATGCATGCCTCTCACCGCCGTTACGGTACGCATACATGCCCAGATCAGGAAGCTCGGAGTTCTCCGATGAATACACGGCAGAATGCCATGTGAGGATATCCTCCGCGATCTCCCTGAGCGTTATGCCTCCAATGCTGGATGTGGTGTCTGAAAGGTATCTGCGGCAGAGCTCCTTGTCCAGACCGATAGCCTCGAACAGGCAGGAGCCGCGGTAGGACCTGATCGTCGATATGCCCATCTTGGACATGATCTTCATCAAACCCTTCTCCAGCACACGGATGTACCTGTATTCCGCAGTATCGGGGTCGTACGAGACTTTTCCTGAACGTGAGAGCTCCTCGATCTCGGCATAGGCCAGATAAGGGTTGACGAGGTTCGCTCCGTATGCGAACAGCAGAGCGATATGCTCCACCTCCCTGGGCTCTCCCGATTCGACAATGATTCCGGTCAGGAGACGCTTCTTGTTCTCCACTAGATGCTGGTTGACCGCTGCCAAGGCCAGAAGCGATGGTATCGGCGCATGCTCCGCATCAATACCGCGGTCGGACAGGATGATGTATGAACCTCCCTTCTCGACGATCTCGTCAGCTTGTTTACAGATGCTGTCCAGCGCCTCCTCGAGGCCCTGAGGCCCCTTCAATGTTTCGAATACGATCGGGATGACCTCGGTGGAGAAACCGCGGTACCTTAGATTCTTCAAGAGGTCCAGCTCGCGGTTCGTTATGATCGGATGCCTGACCTTGACGATGTGACATCTGTCGGATGCAGGCGACAGCATATCGTTCTGGAGGGGTCCGATATATCCAGTGATGGACATGACCAGCTCCTCCCTGATCGGATCTATGGCAGGGTTGGTAACCTGTGCGAACGACTGCCTGAAGTAATTGAAGAACAGCTGGGGCTTGTCCGAAAGGATCGGCAGCGGTGTGTCGCATCCGGTGGACGATACGGGCTCTTTGAATCCTGTTATTGAGGGCACGATTATGCTGTCGATGTCCTCCTTGCTGTAACGGAATACACGCTTGGCATGCTCCATATCCTTGACAGAGCGATCCACAGTGCGTCCTGAGGAAACGTCAGCGAGGTCTATACGGTTCTTCTCCAGCCAGTCCCTGAACGGGTATGCTGAGGCAAGAGCTCCCTTGATCTCACTGTCCCTGATTATCCTATTGGCTTCGGAATCTATGAGGATCATCTTTCCTGGCCTCAGCCTGCCGGACTCCTTGATGGAAGCCCCCTCTATCGGCAGTACTCCAGCCTCGGATGCCATGACCATGAGCCCGTCGTTGGTGATGGTGTACCTGACCGGACGCAGTCCGTTCCTGTCCAGCATCCCTCCTGAGAGCTTTCCGTCGGTGAACAGCACCGCTGCCGGACCGTCCCACGGCTCCATGTAGATCGAATTGTACTCGTAGTACGCCTTCAAAGAATCCGGGATCGGATTCTTGCCGTTCCAAGACTCGGGAATCAGCATCGACATCGCATTGGACATCGACAGGCCGCTCATCGTCATGAACTCGAAAACGTTGTCCATGGAGGCGCTGTCGCTCATTCCCTGTTGAACGATGGGTGAGATGTCCTCTATGTCGGGGAAGGTCTTGTTCTTCAGTATGCTCTCCCTTGCACGCATCCATGAGCGGTTTGCGTTGATGGTGTTGATCTCACCATTATGACAGAGCATCCTGAAGGGCTGTGCCAATTTCCACATGGGGACCGTGTTAGTGCTGAACCTTGAATGGACCATCGCGACCGAGGATTTGAGGTCAGGATCGCTGAGGTCGAGATAGTAGCGGCGTATCTGCTCAGGGGTAAGCATACCCTTGTAGACTATGGTCCTTGTGGACAGACTGCAGACGTAGAACTCATCGTCCTGGACCTTCCTCTCGGTGTGCTTCCTCAGGAGATACAGCTTCTTCTCCAGGGTCTCCTGGCTGTCATAACTGCTCAGGAAGACCTGTAATATGCGGGGCTCGGTCTCGAGGGCCAGGGGTCCGGGGACGCTGTGGTCCACAGGCACTTCGCGCTCTCCGATGATCTTCAGACCGACAGCCTTGGCCTCATCTCTGAAGATTGAAAGGCAATCTTCGGATCTGGAGGCATCCTTCGGGAAGAATATCAGACCGGTACCGTATCTTCCGGCCTCCGGTGCATCTATCCCGCACTTCAGGACGAAGTCGTGTGGGATCTGTATCGTGATCCCCGATCCGTCACCGGTGCAGCCGTCAGCGTTCTCCGCCCCACGGTGCGCCAGATTCTCGAGTACCTTTAGACCGCTGTCCACAATTCCATGGCTAACGCTACCATCTATCCTTACGACCATGCCGACTCCGCAGGAGTCCCTCTCGTCGGCAGGGTCATAAAGCCCGCAAACTGGATTCATATGAACTCTCGTCAGTGGATGAACAGAAGCTCCCTGTACTTGGGCAGAGGCCACATCTGGTCGTCAATCATCATCTCAAGCGAATCCACATGCTTCCTGATCTTCTCCAGCATGGGTGCGACATCGTCATGGTACATGACTGCGGTCTTGCGTCCCTCATCCATCTTGGACAGCTTCTCCTCCAGCTTGTCAAGCTTGAGGACGTACGCTTCCGCCGAGGATATGTCATCGGAGATGCGCTCTATCAGATTCAGCTGCGATGCCGCCATCTTCTTGAACTCGGCGGCGGTGTAGAGCTCCTTCAGACCCTTGACGTTCTGTAGGAGCATGTTCTGATATCTGATTGCCACCGGTATGACATGGTTGGTGGTCAGATCGCTGAGCACCCTTGCCTCGATTGCTAGCTTCTTGCAGTAGATCTCCCAGTAGACCTCCTTCCTGGACTCCAGCTCGACCTTGGTCATGACATTGGTGTCCTTGAAGATCTTGACGGTCTCCTTCGTCGTGTACTGATCGTATATGACTGGGGGCGATGTCTCACAGTCCAGACCACGCTTCTTCGCCTCGGCCTTCCACTCGTCGGAATATCCGTTACCGTCGAAGCAGATGTTCTGGCATGCTCTGAATGTCTCGCGGGTCTCATCGAGTATGGCCTGCATCACAGGAGTTCCGGCGGATACCCTCTTGTCGACAGCCTTCTTGAAGGCGTTCAGCTGGTAAGCCAAGATGGTGTTGAGCACCATGATGGGTCCGGAACAGTTAGCGCTGGAGCCAACCGCCCTGAACTCGAACCTGTTTCCGGTGAATGCGAAAGGCGAGGTTCTGTTCCTGTCGGTGTTGTCTACCAGCAGTTCAGGGATCTGGGGGATTCCCAGGCTGTAGCCCTTCTTTCCGCTGATCTTGACCATGTCCTTGCTTGCGAGGAGCTTCTCGAAAGCTTCGGTGACCTGCTTTCCGAGGAAAGAGGAGATGATTGCAGGGGGCGCCTCGTTGGCCCCTAGCCTGTGGGCGTTGGTCGCGTTGAGGACCGTTGCCTTGAGCAGCCCGTTGTTGTCGTAGACTGCCTTGAGTGTGTTAGCCATGAAGCACAGGAATCTGAGATTCTCCTCATCGGTCTTTCCGGGAGACATCAATCCGATTCCGCTCTCAGTCCCCAATGACCAGTTGCAGTGCTTTCCCGAACCGTTGATTCCTGCAAAGGGCTTCTCATGGAGGAGCACCTCGAATCCATGCCTCTCTGCGACATTCTTCATCAGGGACATGAGGAGCAGGTTGTGGTCTATGGCGAGGTTCGCTGCTTCGTAGACAGGTGCGATCTCGAACTGGTTAGGCGCGACCTCGTTGTGCCTGGTCTTTACCGGGATTCCGAGTTTATACGCCTCGATCTCGAGGTCCCTCATGAAATTCAGTACCCTTGGCGGGATGTCTGCGAAATAGTGGTCGTCCAGCTGCTGGTTCCTGGCGCTGTCGTGCCCGAGGAGGGTACGGTCCGTCAGGACCAGATCGGGGCGGGTCATGTACAGGTCCTTGTCCACAAGGAAGTACTCCTGTTCCCAGCCAAGATACGAGTGTATGACTTCATTGCCCTCTCCGAAGAACTCCAGGATCCCCTTAGCAGCTTCTGTAACCGCTGCATCGGACTTCAAGAGTGGCGTCTTGTAATCCAGAGCCTCTCCAGTGTATGAAACGAATACGGTGGGGATACAAAGCGTATCTCCGATGATGAATGCCGGCGATGAGGGATCCCATGCGGTGTATCCTCTGGCCTCGAATGTGTTCCTCAGACCTCCGCTGGGGAAAGATGATGCATCAGGCTCCTGCTGGAAGAGGAGCTTTCCGCTGAAGTTTTCCATAGCTTCGCCGTGACGGCGCGGATCTGTGAAAGAATCGTGCTTCTCAGCAGTACCTCCGGTGAGAGGCTGGAACCAATGGGTGTAGTGGGTGGCTCCGTGATCCATGGCCCATCTCTTCATCCCTTCCGCCACATGGTTGGCGACATCCTTGTCCAATGTCGCTCCCCTCTCGACGGTCTCATATATGGACTTCCTAGTCTCTTCTGAGAGATACTTTCTCATCGCCGCTCTGTTGAAGACGTTGCAGCCGTAGTATTTCGACGTCTCCTTCTCGGGGGCGGTCGTGACGACAGGGGTCTTAGCATTCGCCTTCTCAACCACAGTGAACCTAAAGTTCTGCATAATTCGATAACCCGGAACACGATTTTTATATCTTTTGCAGTTAAAATTTTGTGAGTCAGCGATTTGGTCTGCAATAGGTCATACAAATACATGCGTTGTCGGATTTCAGACATTTTACGCTGCGAAATCCGAAAAAACTGCCCGGAGAACGGCTCCGGCGAAAAGCCGACTCTCCGGGAGAATGATGACTTAGAGGCCCTTGTGTTCCATAGCGGCCTTTACCAATCCGAAGTGTAGCGGCGAGGGCGACAAGGGTCTGCTCTTGAACTCAGGATGGAATTGCGCAGCCATGAAGTATGGGTGCCCCTCCAGCTCGGCTATCTCCATCCTTTTGCCATCCTCAGACTTTCCAGAGAAATGCCATCCTACGGCCTCCAACTTCTCGATATAGTCGGTATTAACCTCATATCTGTGCCTGTGACGCTCGTCACAACCATCAGATCCGTACAGTGCGCTGGCCTTCGATCCTTTATCAATCACAGTGTGGCGCGAACCGAGCCTCATGGTGCCCCCCATATTGCTTATGTCAGCCTGTTCTGGCATCAGCGTAATGACTGGATTCGGCGTTTCCGGACTGAATTCGGAGGAATCTGCATCCGCCAGACCGACCACGTGCCTTGCGATCTCGATTGTCGCCACCTGGAATCCGAGACAGACACCCAGGAAAGGCATCTGGTTCTCTCTGGCATACCTGGCAGCGGAGATCTTTCCCTCGACTCCCCTGGTTCCGAATCCTCCTGGTACCAAGATGCCGTCGCATCCTTCTAACAGATCCTTGGCATTCTCCGAAAGGAACCTGTCAGAATCGATGAATCTTACTTTTACTCCACAGTCTAATTTAGCGCCCGCGTGCGTGAAGGACTCCAAATGGCTCAGATAGGAGTCTGCGAGTGCGGTGTACTTCCCAACCAGAGCGATCTCCACGTGCCCTTTGGGATTGACGATCCTCTCTACCAGGCTCTTCCATTCATCCATCTCAGGCTTCCTGGTAAGCGGTCCTAAGTCCATACGTTTGATGATGTAATCAGCGACGCCCTGCCTGTCCAGAATCATCGGGACCTCGTAGATCGTACGGGCATCTGGACAGGAAATGACTGCATTCTCATCAACGTCGCAGAACATGGATATCTTCCTCTTGGCCTGCTCCGTTATCTCGGACTTGCATCTGCATATTATCATATCAGGTCTGATACCAGCATTCATCAGATCCTTGACAGAATGCTGGGTGGGCTTGGTCTTCTCCTCACCTACTGTTCCCATTATCGGGACCAGGGTGCAGTGGATGAACAGGGCGTTCTCGTTCCTTCCAATGTCCCTTCCAAGCTGTCTGACTGCCTCCAAGAAGGGCATAGATTCTATGTCTCCGACCGTTCCTCCGAGCTCCACGATTGCCACGTCCGCACCCGAATCCCTTGCGACCTGTATCATGCGAGATTTGATCTCATCCGTTATGTGAGGGATAATCTGAACTGTCTTACCCAGATAGGAACCTTTACGCTCATTCTCAATGACCGAACGGTAAACCTTTCCAGTCGTGATGTTGTTATCCCTACCCAGGTTCAGGTCCATGAAACGTTCATAGTTCCCGAGGTCCAGATCGACCTCGCCCCCATCATCCAAGACATAGACCTCACCATGCTCATAGGGGTTCATCGTTCCCGCATCGATATTCAGATACGGATCGACCTTGATCGATGTCACTCTGATCCCGCGGGATTTCAGAAGAAATCCTATGGAGGATGCAGTAATTCCCTTGCCTAAACCCGAGATAACTCCGCCGCTGACGAAAATGAATTTCATTGGAATCAACGGGATTGAATGACTACTGTCAAACTTTTTAAACCTTCTTTTTGTCCGATTTCAGACAAATGCCATTTTTGTGACAAATTAGAGTTAAATAGCATCGATTTGATGAGAACATCCCGATGATAAGCTACCTCGTGCTCGAAGATGGAACGGTGTATGAAGGGGATTCCTTCGGATATCAAGCCGAAGCTTTTGGAGAGGTTGTCTTCAGTACCGGGATGAGCGGCTACCAGGAGAGCCTCACCGACCCCTCCTACAATGGCCAAATTCTCGTAATGACATTCCCTACAATCGGTAACTATGGGGTCAACGACGAATACTTTCAATCAAGCGGGATCCACTGCCGCGCACTGGTCGTCAGAGAGTACACGGAGAGACCTTCCGATTCATACAAGGGCAAGACGATTGATGAATTCCTTAAGGACTTCAAGGTCCCCGGCATATCTGGAGTAGATACGAGAGACCTTGTCATCAGGATAAGGGAACAGGGAACCCTCAAAGGCGCCATAATCTACAACGAGGATAATATTGAAGAGACTGTAGAGAAACTTAGAGAGATGCCTGCACCATCCGATGCAGACCTGGTCCGCGAGGTATCCTGCAAGGATATTGAGAGATACGACAACGGGAAAGAGTATACCGTAGGGCTTTTGGACTGCGGAGAGAAATCGAGAATACTCCATGACCTCTGTGAGATCTTCAATGTCGTCATGTTCCCTTACGATACGCCTTCCGATATCATGATCGACAGCAAGATCCAGGGATTGCTGGTATCCAACGGACCTGGGAATCCCAGCCACCCCAACATCGTCAAAGGGCCTGTGAAAGCGGTATCCGACCTCTCCTCGGTCATGCCCATCATGGGAATATGTCTGGGCAACCAGATCACTGCATTATCTTTTGGGGGAAGCACCTACAAGATGAAGTTCGGTCACCGCGGATGCAATCAACCCGTCTCCTATGAAGGTCGCATCTACATCACCAGTCAGAACCACGGGTTCGCAGTGGACGAGAACAGCCTGGAAGGCTCAGGACTGATAGCGGACCAATTCAACATCAACGACCGCAGCGTGGAAGGAATGAAGCACAAGGATCTCCCGATTTTCACTTCGCAATACCATCCGGAGGCTCATCCGGGACCGCACGACACATCGTTCCTGTTCCGCAGATTCTCTGAGGTCGTAAGGGGGGAGCGCAGATGAAGAAACAATACAACAAGCTGCTGGTAATCGGATCCGGACCCATAGTGATAGGTCAGGCCGCAGAGTTCGATTTCTCAGGCTCACAGGCCTGCCGTTCGCTCCGCGAAGAAGGTTACAAGACAGTGCTGGTCAACAGCAATCCCGCTACCATACAGACGGATCCTGATACGGCTGACAGCGTCTACATAGAACCACTTACGGCAGAATCCGTGGCTAAGATCATCGAGAAGGAGGGTGTGGACGGAGTCATCTCAGGGATGGGGGGACAGACCGGCCTGAACATCTCGGCTGAGCTGGCGGAGAAAGGATATTTGAAGAAATACGGCGCAGAGCTTGTGGGAACACAGCTCGAAGCCATCGACAAATCCGAGGACAGAGAACTGTTCAAAGAGACCATGGAGGCCATCGGCGAACCCGTCCCCAAATCGAAGTCTGTGAACAGCATCGAAGAGGCCATTGAGGCCGTCGAATTCATCGGAAAGTATCCTGTGCTCGTCCGTCCGGCATTCACTTTGGGAGGTACCGGCGGAGGAATCGCATACAACGAGGATGAGCTCCGCGAAATCTGTGCTCTCGGGTTATCGTACAGCCGCATCCATCAGGTGCTGATAGAAGAGAGTGTCCTAGGCTGGAAGGAGATCGAGTATGAGGTCATGAGAGACTCCAAGGACAACTGCATAATCATATGCAACATGGAGAACCTGGACCCCATGGGGATACATACCGGGGAGTCGATTGTCTGCGCTCCATGCCTGACGCTGTCGGATCAGGATCTACAGATGTTCCGCAGCGCATCCATCAAGATCATCCGTGCCCTGAAGATCGAAGGAGGGTGCAACGTTCAGTATGCCTTCGATCCCGTCAGCCATGATTACCGCGTCATCGAGGTCAACCCCAGGGTATCGCGCTCATCAGCCCTGGCCTCCAAGGCTACAGGATATCCGATCGCCAGAGTAGCCACCAAAATAGCGGTGGGATACACGCTGGACGAGATCCCGAACCGCATCACAGGAAAGACCTATGCGGCATTCGAGCCTGCCATAGATTACATTGTCATCAAGATCCCCCGCTGGCCCTTCGATAAGTTCCGTACCGTCGACAGACACCTCGGAACACAAATGAAGTCCACCGGAGAGATCATGTCCATTGGACGCACAGTCGAGGAATCAATCCTCAAAGGCCTCCGCTCGTTGGAGATAGGGGTCTTCGGCCTCGATCCCATCGACATGACCGATGAGGAGATCCATGAGGAGTTCCGTAACGCCACCGACCGCCGTATTTTCGCCATAGGCGAGGCCCTGAGAAGAGGATGGAGCACAGAGGACGTGGCAAAGGAGACTTGTTGGGATATTTTCTTCATACAGAAGCTCAAGAACATCATCGACATGGAAAGGGACCTCAAGGAGGGTCCGCTCACCGATAAGCTCCTGAAGGATGCGAAGGAGATGGGATTCTCAGACGAGAACATCGCAAAGATCCTCGGCGACCGCGACGAATGGGAGGTTATGGAGCAGCGCGAGAAAGCGGGCATCCTGCCGAAGTACAAGATGGTCGACACCTGTGCAGCGGAATTCTCAGCATCAACACCCTATTACTACAGTACATACCGCGGACGCTCGTCCGAAGTGAGCGATGACGGCAAGAAGAAAGTAGCAATCATCGGAGGAGGTCCAATCCGTATCGGCCAGGGTATCGAATTCGATTACTGCTGCGTCCACGGTGTGATGGCTCTCCAGGAAGAAGGGATCGAGGCCATAATGATCAACAACAATCCCGAAACGGTCTCCACGGACTACGACATCTCCGACCGTCTATACTTCGAGCCTCTCGAATTGGAGGACGTATTGAACGTCATCAAAGCGGAGAACGTGGACGGGGTCATCTGCCAGTATGGAGGTCAGACCTCGGTCAATCTGGCGATAGATATCGAAAAGGGGATCAAAGGGATGAGGACGAAGATCCTCGGAACCACGCCCGATCAGATGGATGTGGCCGAGGACAGGAAAAGATTCACCGACCTCATGCGCCGCCTGGGAATCAGACAGCCCCCCTCCGGAACTGCATACTCGTATGACGAAGCGATACGCATCGCCAACGACGTGAAGTACCCAGTGTTGGTCCGTCCCAGTTATGTCCTAGGGGGACGTGCGATGGAGATCGTTTACTCCGATGAGGAGCTCAAGACCTATATGGAGACGGCCGTCAAGGTCTCACGCAACCATCCCGTGCTGATAGACAAGTATATCTCAGAAGCCGTTGAGATCGATGTGGACTCCGTCTGCGATGGGGAGGACGTCTACGTAGGTGGGATACTGGAGCACATAGAATATGCCGGATGCCACTCCGGTGACGCGACCATGGTCATGCCGCCTTACACGCTGAAACAGGAGACAATAGACGAGATAGTGGAGATAAACCGCAAGGTCGCATTGGCGCTGGAGATCAAAGGATTGATGAATCTCCAATTGGCCTATAAGGACGGCCAGATCTGGATGATCGAAGCGAATCCGAGAGCATCAAGGACCATCCCCTTCATCTCCAAAGCCACAGGTGTACCTCTGGCCAAGATAGGTGTCAAGGTCATGCTGGGGAGGAAACTGAAAGAGTTCGGTCTCTCGGGATACAAAGCCATAGACCACTACGCGGTCAAGGAATCCGTATTCGCTTTCCTTAAACTGCCCGGTGTTGATACGATCCTCACCCCTGAGATGAAATCCACCGGTGAGGTCATGGGAATCGACCCGGACCTTCACGCTGCATGCCTGAAGGCCCTCACGGCGGCAGGAACCATACTTCCCAAAGAAGGCGGGGTATACATCACGGTCAACGACAATGACAAGGCTCGTGCGGTGGAAGTGGCGAAATCTCTCGTGGATATGGGATTCAAGATCTACGCCACCAGAGGCACATCCAAATACCTCTCGGATCATGGAATCGATAATTCCTTCGTATACAAGAACACCGAGAATCAGGAGCCTAATGCTGAAAGCCTGATGCGCAACGGGGATATCAATCTGATAATCAATACGCCCAGAGAGCATTCCGGAGCCATAAGGGACGGGCATGCAATGCGCCGTCTGGCTGTCGAACTCGAGATCCCGTACATCACCACCATGAACGGTGCCGAGATGGCCGTGGGTGCGATTGCCGTGGAGCTCAGGGGTGAGACCGGCGTCAAGAGTATGCAGGAATACCACGGATTGGATTTCTGAGCACACAATCTAGCTTATAGTGGTATCTTCTCCCGCATGCTATGACAGACGGGGAGATCAGAACAAACTATCTCGACGGAATGAGAAAGCGCTTCGATAAGCCACAAATTATCAGAGCAGCGGGTTCCTTCGTCGGCATCGGATTCCTTGGTGTGCTCTGGGCATTTTTCGATCTGCCACTGCTGATAGCGTCCCTCGGTTCTACTGCCGTGACACTGTTCGGTCTTCCGAAAGCACCGGCAGCCAAACCTAAAACAGCGATTCTGGGGCAGTTCCTCTCAGCAGTCTGCGGCTGGTGCACACAGTACCTTCTAGGTACCGAGTGGTATGCATGCGCCATCGCGGTGATGCTGTCCCTTGTAATCATGGTCATATTCGATTGCGTACACCCCCCGGGAGGGGCGACCGCGCTTTCCGCCGTCCTCACGCCTCAGCCCTGGACGTTCATCATCGCACCGGTCACCGTCGGTGTTATCTTCCTGGTATGCGTTGCCTATGTCACGAACAGGGCCTGCGAGCGTTACGAGACGAAGCCGGAACCTGCAAAATGAGTTGAAAAGATGGCTGAAGACTCCGATGTGAAGAAGTGGAACACCGCAACAGCATGTGCTTTCACCGTAGCGATAATAGCCGGAATCCTCGTAGGATACTTCACCGAGATCGTCAACGCTGTCTTCACCATCCTGATAATCTCAGGCGGATATCTCGCCGTCTCATTCTACATCAAGGACAGGAACGACACTTCCGGCGGACCGTCGGAGTACGGCGCCGCCATCATGGGAGGCGTGCTCCTTGCCGGGATCGGTGCCTGCGGAATCATCTTCAGGCTCACGGACAATGTCATACTGACGATCGCCTGCATACTGGCGGTGGTCATGCTGGCGTCTGTGATCATGATATTCCGCTACCGCAAATACCTGTGAGAGATTTATTTACACACGAATCATTCCGCGGCGCATGAAGCAATTGGAAGACTACGTCACCACAATCCCCGACTTCCCCAAGAAAGGGATCATGTTCAGGGACGTCACATCTGTAGTCCAGAACGGAGAAGGATTGAAGCTCGCCATCGACGGCCTCATAAAAGGACTCGAAGGCATCGATTTCGACCTCGTCGTCGGAACGGAATCCCGCGGATTCCTCTTCGGAGCACCCGTCGCATACGCGATGGGAAAAGGATTCATCCTAGTGAGGAAGAAGGGGAAGCTCCCCAGAGAGGTCATATCCGAGGATTACGAGCTCGAGTACGGAACGGCAACCGTCGAAATGCATACAGATTCCATCAAACCCGGACAGAAGGTCGTCGTCATCGATGATCTCATCGCCACCGGAGGAACCACCGAAGCAGTCGTCAGGATGGTCGAGAGACTCGGCGGAGAGATCGTCAGGATGGGATTCGTCATGGAGCTCGCCGGACTCGAAGGGATGAAGAAATTCGAGAAATACCACCCGTTCGCTCTCATCACATATCCCGGAAATTGATTCCCGGACTCAAACTTTTTCCCACTTTTTCTACAAGGAAAATATGTCCATCGTTTGTGAAAACGGTCACAATTCAGTATACACGAAAAGTGCAATAGACTCCTCCAATTTGTACATTATCCGAACTAACCCCGTAAACGTTTATTAACATCCTAGGGCTCCCTCAATAGTCGTCAATCGTAGGAGGCATCGCAATGAACTTTAACAGTGCATTGATCGTTGCTGTGGTGGCTGTCGCATTAGCCGTTCCGACTGGATTCGTGGCCTACTCAGCATTTTTCGACGATGGAGGAGTTAATACAGATTGGAGCATAGAACCAGCCTCCGATCTTACTTATAATGGTTCACTGCAGCCTTTGGTCATATCGACGATAGACGAAGGTACCATTTACTACAGTCTTGACGGAACCAATTACACGACGTCGGTACCGGCTAAGACGGATGCAGGACAGTATAATGTCTGGTGCAAGGTTGAGAAGGACGGCGATACAGTCGGTGAGAAGAAACTCACCGTCACTATTCAACCTGCTTCGGTTACCGTCAAGGTGAACGATTGCCAAAAATACCACGGGGAAGCCGATCCAGAATTCACGGCTACCGTGAGCGGCACCCTGGGATCCGATAAGGTACAATATACGATATCAAGAGACCAGGGAGAGGATTGCGGCGGATATGTCATACGTGCCTCAGGTGCCGAATTGCAGGGCAATTACAAACTGACCTTCGAGAACGGATACCTCGTCATATTCAATGAGATCGTCAAAGTCACGCCCAACGATGCTTCCAAGACCTATGGGTCAGCAGACCCTGTCTTCACTGCCACAGTTGAAGGCGGAGTGGACATCAAATACACATTGGTCCGCGATAGCGGTGAACAACCGGGCACATACAAGATCCACGCTACAGGAGATCGCGCCCAGGGCAACTATCTGGTCGAGTTCGGAATCGGAATCTTCACCATCAAGGATACTTCGGGGCCCACGCCTCCCGCTCCGGTAAACCCGACGGACAATTCGACCACCGAGGCTGTTCAGGGACTCATATACAACGGATCCCCTCAGGCATTGGTGAAATCAACATTCACAGATGAGACTATCACATACAGTCTGGATGGGAAGAACTACTCCTCATCCATACCCACCGGTACCGATGCGGGCAAATACACCGTGTGGTACAAGGTGACAAAGAATTCAAAGACCCTTAC
>JAEEGH010013845.1_pt1 | contig 17813 bp, 20 predicted proteins | sample 9134181 | NCBI WGS metagenome assembly JAEEGH01 (sample SAMN16246544, study PRJNA631951) | gut metagenome | biome: gut microbiome; feature: rumen; material: DP-attached | host: Bos | place: Iran: Karaj | collected 2018-10
GGAATCAATTGTAAATGAACGGTGCCCCAATCTGAGGAGGTTCCTGAATGCTCATGATGGTGCAGGCCGAGGAGTTAACGAGGGTGACGAAGTCAGCTCCTATGCCCAGGCTCTTCAAGAAGTCAAGTCCGGATGCAAAAGAACGCATTGGATCTGGTACATCTTCCCACAAATGGCTGGTATCAAAGGAACTCATAGCCGACCAGCATTATTTTATGGCATCAATGGACGGCTGGAAGCATACCAGTACATTAACCATCCAGTATTGAGACACCATCTTATTGAAATCTCTGAGGCAGTTCTTAACAGCAAGTATTCTGCTTACGAGATATTCGGTGATGATATTATCAAGTTCAGATCAAGCATCCTATTATTTGATTCTGTTTCAGATATTCCTGTTTTTAGACAAATCAAGAATAAATACAGGTGGCAATGATTTTTGAATGGTTACTTTTTAGTAAGATTTGGTATTATAGTATAGACGTTAATCACTAAACAAAGGAGGATATGGAAATTCAAATTACAGCAATCAAGTTTGAAACAGTAAATGGGAAGAAGACAGGAAAGTCTTTCTCTTTCAAGGCCGATCCCAAGAAACTGGCGGTTTTCAAGACTGAGGCAACGCTCAGAAAAAAAATCAAGGAGTATGTGGCTAAGAGTGGCATCTTCAAGAATGAAGAGCTGGATGATGTGAAGTACAACATGAAGGATTTTCTGGAGGAATGGAAAAAGCAAGTTGCGATTGTCCAAGCCGAGGAATTGGCAAAGCTCGAAGCGTCTCCGAATAATCCTGATTCTCGCATTACTCCAGACATGATTACTCGCTTAGCACCAAACGAAGTGTTTGTCTTCGGTTCCAACGAGCAAGGACTCCATTATGGTGGAGCTGCAAAAGCTGCAGTAGAGAACTTTGGTGCCATTATGGGCCAAGGTAATGGTTTACAGGGGAAAAGCTATGCAATCCCATCCATGAGCGGAATAGGTGTGATGGGCGAATATGTTAAGGAGTTCTGCGAGTTTGCCAAGGCTCATCCCGAGAAACGCTTCCTTGTTACGGAGATTGGCTGTGGCATAGCTGGTTACTCTATTGGAGAAGTCGCCCCACTATTTGAATGCTGTGTGGAAGTAGAGAACATCACTCTTCCTGGATCTTTTTGGGATATCATTGGATAATCTTAATTATTTTGATTATGTCTGAATTGAAGGATTATATTTTTCTCACAAAGGTTACTCAGCAAGACTTGGACGAAGGAGTCTGGGATGCTGAGCATAAAGGCTTGTATAGCAAGGATGGAAGGAGATTTCTAAAATACGTTAGACCTCAAAGTCTTGAAAGGGGGAATCCTGATACCTTCCGGTTAAAATCCGGCGTGGAGGTAATTTGCGAGAAAGCATTCTCGGAGTATTTTTCTCCACTTACATCCTTTGCCATTCCCAATAGTGTTGTGGCTATTGGTGATGGAGCATTCGAAGAAATGAAATTACCTCAATATGGTAATATTACGATAACCAAAGGACTGAAATACATTGGCCATAATATATTTGGAAACTCTCACGGAATCTTGGATGTGGTTTTTGAAGAAGGAATCACAGATATAGACTTAGCCAATATCCTTAATTTCCCGGCTGCATTAACGGTATTCTTGCCATCTACATTAAAAAGCATAGGTGATGGCGGATTTGGTGGTATGGAAGTTAGTCATATTCACTTAGCAGACGGGAATAAGTATTTCTGCATAGAGGATGGAGTGCTATATGATTATGCTAAAACAACTTTACTAAGATGTCCCGTAACTAAAAGAGGTTTATTGAAGATTCCTGAAGGAGTTACGACTATTGTCGCCAATGCTTTTCGTCTTAGTGGGTGGCAAGATGCTATTGATGCAGAGCCAGAACCAAAATTGGCTGTTATTCTACCACGGAGCCTGAAAAAGATTAATGCAGGTGCGTTTAAATATACTTGGATCGATTCTCTTTCCATTCCTGCCAACGTGACAGAAATAGCAGAAGGCGCATTTGAATATCCTATACATCTATCTATAGATGTGTCTCCTGATAATGAGCACTTTGAAGTAAGAAACAACTTGCTTATAGATAAACGAGAAAAGAAAGTGCTTCTCGGAATGAGTAACGACATTGAGATACCTGATGATATTAAGGAAATCGGTGATTATGCGTTAAACCATTTAGAGGCCAAATCCATCGTGATTCCAGAGGGGATAATTCGTCTAGGTCATCATAATCTTAACCTAAACACGATGATGCAGATGAAACTGCCATCTACGTTACAAGATATTACAAGAGAGTCATTTTGGGGGTGGAATTACGCAGAACGTCCTACAATTATTGTTCCGTCAGAAATGAAAGAGGTATTTACAGAAAAACTCGACGGAGATACTTATGACATTTCATCATACATTAAGGAGATAGAAAAGAATCTGATTATCAGTGATGATGGCAGAACAGTGCTTGGTGTGCATGACAATTCTATTACATCCATAGAAATTCCTTTTGGTATTCAGATGATTGGAGAAAACGCATTTGAAGGTTGTTGGCTATTGAGAGAAGCAGTTTTGCCAGAAACTGTGAAGCAGATAGGTGGATGCGCCTTTCATGGATGCAAATATCTTCGTTCTATTAATCTGCCTTTAGGACTAAAGAAAATTGAGCGTTATACATTTTATAATTGCGAGTTCCTAGAGAGTGTTGATATTCCTTATGGTGTTGAGGCAATAGAAGAATATGCTTTCTGGGGTTGTGAGTCACTTAAATCCATAAAAATCCCAGGGAGTATAAAGGTACTAGATAAATATGACATCTTTTGCGCATGTAGAGGACTGCAAAAAGTTGAGTTAGGGGAAGGTGTTGAAAAGTTAGTTGGTACTTTTTGGATGTGCACATCTGTAAAGACATTTGTCATCCCTAAAAGTCTGAAGATTCTCGATGGCTATGTTTTTACACACATGACCGCAATAAAGAAAGTTATATTGCCAAAGGACTCTAATTTCACATTAATTGATGGCGTATTATATACAAAAGACATGAAGTGTCTCATCCGATATTTCCCTAATCTCCACAAGAAAGACTCAACATTTGTGGTACCAAACAGTGTGAGGACTATTGATGTAAGTGCTTTTAGGGAATGTAAGCATTTGGAAGAGGTAATAATTCCAGACACGGTGACAGCAATCGGGAGATGGGTATTTGAGGAATGCAAGAAACTGAAAAGGATAGTGCTCCCTAATAAACTAAAAGAGCTTGGCCAGTTCGCATTTTACAATTGTTCGTCTTTATCGGAGGTGATTATGCCGTCTACATTAGAGTCAATAGAACTTATGACATTTGGGGGGGGGTGACTCATTGCATAGTATTTATATCCCTGGGGCTATTAGGTCTATTGATAATGCTTTTGGCCTTTCAATATGTGAGTTTGTTGTGAGCCCCCAAAATAAACATTTTGCATCAATTGACGGAGTGTTATATAATAAGAAAAAGACACTCTTAATCGAGATGCCTAGGGGGCGTAAGCTTACTGAATTCACCATACCTGATAGTGTAAAAGAAATAGGACATGATGCATTTAGGTGTTACAACTCAATAAAACGCATACATTTTCCACATAGATTAAAAGGAATTGGTTCCTCTGCATTTTGGGGGTGCGATTCTTTATTAGAGGTTGATTTACCAGATGGAATTCATTATATTAGTGAAGAAGCATTTCAGGATTGTAAAGCATTAAGATCAGTAAAGCTTCCAAAAAGCTTGAAAAGTATTGGAGATAACGCATTCAGAGGATGTGATAACTTGACATCTATAACAATCCCTCAAAGCGTATATTATATAGGGACTGTCGCATTACCATTTCAATTAAAAGAATTGCATGTTGGCTATAAAGATCTTAAGAAGGCATGCCCTAATTACTATCCGATGCCAGATAATGTAAAAAATACCTTTCTGTATGTCCCCAAAGGCACAAAAGAGATGTATAAGAATAATGAAACGTTTGGTGATTTTTTGAATATTGTGGAAGAATAATGATTATGAACATGACAGAAGAACAACAGAATGAAGCAAAGAATCGCAATCTTCTGCGGTTTGTACATGCACAAGATAGCGGTGGCATCTATGATGGTACTGGCACTTATGCTGAGGCTTTGCAGGAAGTCAGGGCTGGGCATAAGCGAGGGCATTGGATATGGTATGTGTTCCCTCAGATGAAAGGTCTTGGCAAATCGGAGATCTCAGAGTTCTACGGCATTAATGGGCGCGAGGAAGCAAAGGCTTACATTGAGCATCCCGTGCTTCGTGAAAGACTTGTGGAAATCTGTGAGGCAGTTCTCAATAGCGAGACCTCGGTTTACGATATTTTTGGTAGCGATACTATCAAAGTCAGGTCCTGCATACTGCTGTTTGCCTCCGTTTGTGACATCCCCGTTTTCAAGCAAATCAAGAGCAAATATCGGTGGTAAAGCACTTTTTTACGCCAAAGTTCGGAAACAGCAAAAATCGTGCCAAATCGTTAAATATTTGACATTCAGAGAATTAACAAATTTGGAGATTTTAAAATAATGTTGTATCTTTGCAGCCGCAATTGGAAACTTCCCAAAAGCGTTTAACTAAAACTTGTTCTAATAAAAGATTGCTGATGAAGAAACTGAAAACGAGTAGTATTCCCGTACTTATCATCATGGGAGTGTTTGGTGCTGTTGCTTTAGCCTTAAAACTGATGGCTAAGGCCCTGCACATGACCTACAAGGAGATCAACATCATTGTCTATTATCTCCTGATTCCTCTGAGCTGGTGCATTATGCTCGACATGATTATTAAGCTACCCATCTTTACCCCTCTGTGGATCTTGCTCTGGATATACATCTTCTGGAGCAAACGGAAGTTCTTCAGACAGTGGTGCGATGTGGCATTCCAGCTTTCCGTTGACTTTCTCCTCAAGTTCCAACGTATCGGCTGGAACTATTGGGAAGCCTCTGTCGTCATCGGTGTAATCGTACCTATTATAATCTATTTGTTGCTGTTTTGGATGCTATAAGATAACTGCTATATGTGTTATCAAGTATTCTTTTATCTCCTTCTCTTAGCCCTGAATATCTTCATCTGCTATTATCTCATTTCACTTTAAATTGTCAACAATGGAAATCTATCAGATCGTCTTGATGGTCATTGGTGCCATCACCCTTATATGGCTATTGTATAAATCCGTAAAAGGAATTCTCTGGCTCTTAGAAGCAGGAATGGCAAGCTGTTTTCGCGAAAAATATCCTTATGATTTTACAAGCAACTTAAGCTGGGTTGTAAATGAGTTGATGTCTCGAGGATTTGAACAAACGTCGATGCTGGAAGCTGGCAGTGATTATCCTGGAGTTATCTTGAAGCATCTAGAAACAGGAGTTGAAATGGAAATCCGCCTCCGTGCACCATTGCTTTCAGATAAGGGATATAGCATCGTTGTTGCTAACCATAACAACAATACAGCTATTGTCATGCAGGATTCGGCATCTGATGATAACAAAAAACTATTGAGTAAATATCTGGAATAGGGTTTCGAAATCATTTTATGTGTTTAATCCGGTCATTAGCAATATATATGAATATTTTATGAATATATATTGCTAATGACCGGATAGAAACAAAATCTCATTTACGTTTAACTATTAAATTCTAAAAAACGATGGACTATTCATTTAATGATTTGAAGAATGCAGCCTCTCTGATTCAGAAGAGCGTGTTCGGAAAGAAGAGCGAGTATGAACTGAAGTTCAATCATGAGGCCGATGGCTGCTGGTACGTTGATTTCCCAGACTGGCCATTTGATCATCACAACCTGATGATGGTGGCTGGCGCTGATGACCTCTGTGATTTTCTCTCTGACGATGGCTTGGAGACTCGCGTAAAGGTGATTCCGTCAAAAAGACGGGAGAAGCATGATGGCTATGCAGAACTACGACGCACAGACCATTCTCTGACAGGTGGTGCTCATTACGAAGTGAGTGGAATAGCTGGATTTACAAAAAAGATCTGGATATGTCCTGTAACACTCTTCGTCCTTGGGAACTATCCTGCCTACATCTACTTAAAGAAAGATGCCTAACAAAAAACTCATTAACTCATTAAAAACAATCAACAACATGAATCAGAAAATCTACAACCTTATCATTCTGGATGCCTCAGGCTCCATGTACAGCATCAGAAACGAAGCCATTGCTGGCGTCGTAGAAACCATTCAGACCATCCGGGTGGCTCAGGAAGAGAACGAAGAGCAGGAACAGCTGTTCAGCCTGGTCGTATTCAATGGCAAACGCATTGCCACCGTCTATGACCGCATGCCCATCACCAAGGTGTCCGACTTTAACGAGAAGGATTATCAGCCTACTGACAATACGCCTCTCTATGACGCCATGGGCGACTCTATCACCAACCTGCAGCGATATATCGATGAGGAGGAGAATGCCCTTGTGACCATCATCACTGATGGTTATGAGAACGCTTCGAGAGAGTGGAATCATCAGCGAGTCTTCCAGTTGGTCGAGGATTTGAAGAAAAAGAACTGGCTCTTCACCTATATCGGTGCCAACCAGGATGCATTGGCTGTGGCCCGAGACATGGGCATTGACCATAGCATGAACTTCACGTCCGATGCCAAAGGTACAAAGGCGATGTTTATGAAGGAAAAGCGCTCACGTAAAGCATTCTACGACAAACTGGCTCGCGGCATGAGCTTCAAAAAAGCGATGGCAGAAGAAGACTTCTTCGTGGATGATAATGAAGATGCATAGTCTGTCTGAGTGATATGATATAAAAAAAGACAAATATGATGATAATACTTCTTCTTGTGTTTTTGTTTATGCTGCTTTTTGGTGGCTATGCTGTTTTGGTTACAATGGATGAGTGGAGCAAGAATAGAAAAAGATGACCATAATACTTCTGTTTATCCTAACATTGATACTTGCCAAAGTAATTTGGGTGATTTACGGGACTTTCTGGCATGGAAATCTTGTTAAGGAGGAGGCGGAGGTTGTTCGTCGAGCTAACTACCTCATCTCAAAGGTCGCTACTTCTCCAAAACAATTAATGGATGCAATGCCCAGACAAATACCATCCCAGTTTCAGGGAGAATGGGCAATCTATTCATGTTCCATGACCTGTAAGGCACTTGCTAACATTGCAGCCTTATATCCTCAAAATGTCTATAAAGAACAGATTGCAAGGATTATCAGTATTGCGATGTCTGTAGAAATTAGGGGATATGATGCAGAGAGGTGGGATGAAGATCCATTCAAAGGATTGGATGGGAATGTAAGCCATCTTTCTTATTACAGTCATCTGGCATGGATGATTGGAGAATACAAGTTGCTTTATAATGATAATCAGTTCGATGCTCTTTATCATTCTCTTTGCGAGGCTATGTACAGGCGGATAGGCAATAGTCCTGCACTTAACATTCCGACATATCCGTTTGAGCAGATTTATATTCCTGATATGCTTGTTGCTATTGTTGCATTAAACATATACAGCAAAGTCTATAATGGAAGATATCAAGACTTGGTACAAAAATGGATGGATGCTGCAAAAAGGGAATGGATAGATAAGGAAACAGGCCTGCTAGTATCATTTATGAGTAATAGTGGTACAATAAGCCCCATAATAAAAGGATCATATTCCGCTTTGAATTGTTATTACCTGTCATTGATAGATATTGAGTTTGCGAAACAACAATTCCAAATCCTAAAAAAGTATTTCAAGAAGACTCTTCCTCTAATTGTTGGTATAAAAGAATATCACTCAGGGAAATGTCTTTTTGGATTTGATATTGATGCCGGACCGATTATTTTCGGACTTAGTCCTTCTGGAACTGGTTTTGCTATTGGTACCGCTACCATGTGTAATGATTCTAAATTTCGCAAACAATTGCTCAGAACAGCTGAAATTGCAGGTAGTACCGTTTCATATAACGGAAAGTCTCATTATCTCCTTGCCAATGTCGCTCTTGTAGGAGAAGCTATTATATTAGCTATGAGAACGAATAAAAAGGCTATGTAGTGTTGATTCTGCTGATTATTTCGGCATAAATTCTTGGTATTCTTAACAAAAACAATTATATTTGCAAAAAATAGTAGAGAATGGATTATTCAATTACAGATTTAATGAAAGCAGCTTCGATGATGTCGAAGAAGTATTTTGGCAGACAAGACGAGTACACCATCTCCTTCACGAAAGAAGACGATGGTTGCTGGTATGTGGACTACCCTGACTGGCCTTTCGATCATCACAACCTGATGATGGTTGAAGGAGCCGATGATCTGTGCGAGCTTCTTTCTTACGACGGGACGCATACAAAAATCAAGGTATGCGTAAACATCGTATCAGACAAGATGCCTAAAGGATGGTTCCGTATCGCCAAAGAAGATTCCAGCATCACTGGAGGCGCCCACTATCAGGTTGATCTCGTGGCAGCTAATTCTTTCGGAGGCTTCATCTGGTTGTGCCCTGTAACGCTCTTCGTGCTAGGTCAGTATCCCGATTACATGTGGATCAAACCTATGAATCTGTCTGAAGAAAAGAAGCAAAGTCTTGGTCTCCATTGAGCATCATGATAGTATAATCTCTATATTCCTCATACAATAATCCCGCCAGTTCATACAACGTGGCGGGATTTTCTTTGTCAGATGCAATGGAAAGGTTATTTTTGCAGTATCAAAAAAGCGATACAAGATGAAAAAGATTCTAAAATGGACAATTGTTGGAGCATTCCTGGCAGTGATAGCAGTTGGTGGATTTTGCCTCTGGATTCTCTATGGTAGCAAGACAAGTAATCCCAACAACTACAAGACCATTGGCGATATTCCTGTGCCATGGGGGTACGAGCGCATCAGTGCCGATGATGTTGATTATGCAAACTTTCTGCGGAGCCTTCCCCTGAAAGGACGAGGATCAAAAGTACAGCTCTATACTGGGGGTAACAGTCGATTTCAGTCACTTAACTATGCCGTAGTAGATATGCCGCTGTTATCGAATGCCGAGCAATGTGCAGACGTATGTATGCGGTTGAGAGCAGAATACCTATTTAGCACAGGGCAATATGGTCGCATCCGATTTCAGAACGTAAACGGAAAGACGTTGAGTTACGGCGGTGGCAGCTCCCGCAAGTCTTTCGAACACTATCTGAGGAACCTTTATGGCGTGGCCAGTACTTTCTCACTAAGCCGCGAGATGAAAACCAGACGATTGGCAGACATGCAGCCTGGCGATGTATTCGTCTATCCGGCCCGATATGGACAGCGATACGGGCATGCAGTCATGGTGGTTGATGTGGCAATCAACAACAATTGCAAGAAAGCATTCCTTCTGGCAGAGGGGAATACGCCTGCAAGGGAAATCCATGTGATGCGTAATTTCGAGAACCCTTTCCGTTCGCCTTGGTTTATGTTGGATGAGGATGCTGAAAATCTGATACTTTCCGTCTTTCACTATAAAGCTTCTGACTTAAAATCCTTTTAATTAAAAAAGATTTTGTATCTTTGCAGCGTGTAAACAATCTATGTAATGGATGACATTGTTCAAAAGAATCGGACTATAGATCGTAAGTCTGCCAGATATTTGGTAGAGCGGGCTTTAAAGATCATGGGCTATCCCTTTTCTGTCGAAGAAAGACAGGATGGGTCATGTCGTGTAAACCTAGCATACCAAGGGGCAGATTTCTTTATATTTATTGATAACAGTGATTATGTACGTCTGCAAATGATTGACGGAACATATTGTATGGCAGAAGACGTTGAAGAGTTCTCACGTTTGAAAAGGTCAGTGAATGAGGCAAACTGGAAATCTTCAGTAACAATAGTTTATACTATTCTGGAGGATAGCCAAGAAGTACTTCTGAACTTTTCTTCTTTTGCACTCGCTATCCCTCAAATACCCCTATTTGATAATTATCTGGAAACAGAACTGGACCAGTTTTTCTTTGCACAAGAAAAAGTTTGGCTTGAAATGAGCAAAATGAAGAGACTTGAGAATCAACTTAGAGAAGAACTATTACTCTCTCCTGATGAATACGATAACAAAAGAATAGAAATCATGAAGCAAAAGGACGAAACACAGGATTTATTCCTTGAAACTTTGGACGAAATGGGATGTCCTTATAAAATTGATGAGGAAATTAATTGTATTCTCCTTAATTATAAAAAGGTAGGTTTCATAGCGCACGTGCAATATGAAACGTCTGAGATTTTACTCGCGTGCCGAGGTTGGGGATCGGTAGATTTGAATAACATCGACGAGGTCATGCGCATGAAACAAGCTGTTAATATTGCCAACGACAAAGGCTATGTAATGACGTCCTATACCAATGATTATGATAGTCATGAGTTATTGGTCAGTTCCAAAAAGGTTATCTATTTCTGTTCTCATATCAAAGACCGGAAAAATTATCTGAGAGCGAAACTTGATGATTTCATTGAGGTTCAGCAAATAGTCGAGATTGAAATGGAAGAGCTAAGGAAGGATAAATAAACTCATACATTAACCCTGCCTGTTCATACAACGGGACAGGATTTTCTTTTTCGATTCAAATAGTATATGTATCTTCGCATTGTCAAACAATGAGTGTGCGATGAAACAATTAATTATGACCTTGATAATTGCGCTCATGAGCGTGATGGCATCAACGCCAGTTAGTGCGAAATCTAACAAGAGTGAATTGAAGAAAAGCATTCCGACCAACCTGATTGTCAAGCAAACGACTCAGTTCTGTGACGGAAGGACTTTGGTCATCTACTACAAAAAGCAGGGCATGAACTGCGAGGTGTATTCACCATGCAATGCAGATGATTACAGCGTAAGTGATGCGTCAAAGATCAAATCAACAAACTTCGAAGTTGTTGACAAGGTGGAGGGAAAGCTCTATAAGAAGGCATCAATTGGTGAGGTTACTAAACTCATTAAGCGTTTGGTGAATCAATACCTATAATGATGAAGAGAAGAAAAAAATGGGGCTGTATCACTGCAATGCTACTACTATTTGTAGTGGCTGCAGTGTTCTGCCTGCATTGGGCATGGAAGTATTATGGCCTTCCAGAATTGCCTGACCGCAGGGAGTATAAGACTATCGAAGAGAGGGCAGAGAAAGCCCTTGCCTTTGCCAGACGGCATAACATGAACGAACACTATGCACTGTTCGTGGATTATGGTATTCCGTCAGGAACACCACGATTATTCGTGTGGGACTTTCAGCAGCAGAAGATTATTGCAAGTACATATGTGATGCATGGGCCTGGTGGGGGAAGTACGGCAGAACGTCCAAGGTTCAGTAATCTCCCAGGCAGCGAGTGCTCGTCATTAGGCCGGTTCCTTATAACAAAAGATCGGGGAAACAGACTAAAACGAAGTTTTCGTCTCAAAGGAATGGAAATAGATAATCAGTCGGCTTATGCAAGAGGCCTGATGATCCATAGTTCCGGTTGGGTTGACAAATGGTGTTGGAAGAAGCACATCCCCCTTCATCGTGCAAGTTGTAAAGGCTGCGTTACCGTATCTTCCAGAGGCATGAACTATCTGTGGCCACTTATCAATAAAGAGAAAAAACCGATGCTACTTTGGTCTTTTGTCAGTAAACAAAGTTAAAAATGCTGCATTTTATACGGGTCTTTCAATAAAAAGTGTATATTTGCCACATGGAATGGCTCAGAATATCCACCAGCGCCGAATTGGTACGAGTCGCCACGGACGAGATTGTCTATGTTCGTGCCGATGGAAATTATTGCGACCTTGTATTGACGAATGGCACGAGGCGCAAGATGACATTCCAGCTTCATTTCTTCGAAGAGATTTTCCAGCAACTTCAGAATAATACATTTGTCCGGGTGGGAAGAAGCCTCATTGTTAACAAGAGGTATATCTTCGTGATTAACTTGCCGGAGCAGCAACTTATATTATCTGGAGGCGACATGAAGGAACCTATCGTATTTTATGGTCAGCCAAAAGCCGACAGCCCTCAGAACGTTTTCGTTAAGCCAAATGACCAAAGTCAAACTTGTTTGGATTTTGGCATGGCGAGAAAAGGTGGGATAAAATCCAACATTACGCTCGCTCGCGAAGGATTGAAACAGTTGAAGGAATTACTTGAAAACGAGAAACCAGTAGACAATGGATGAACTGAACAAGCAAAAACCAGAAGTGCCCATCATCATCATTGAGCGTGATGAGCAGCCACAGCCCCAGGAGGTTGTGACAAAGGCCGTAGCTCCATCCAGAAAGCAAAAATGGCTGAAACGATTCCTGGCATTGGTAGCTATTGGCTGTCTGATGGTTGCCATCCTCGCTGGCTATTATTTCTGGAACTACTACTATAATATAGGGGTATCCGTTTCCGTCACCCCAGAGCAGAACATCGAGAAACTTCAGAAGCCAGCAAAACAGGAAACTCCAGAGGTTGTAATGACCAGCGACAGTATCCTTGGTGTCGCTATGGACTTTTACGCCATTAACGGATTGAAAGCCTCAATACAGTTCGAGGAGCCAGATACAGCAGACACCTCTGTTTATCTCTATTGCCGTTCCGTAGATCACAAAGCTGATAGCACATATATCGGCACTCTCGTTGTCAATGGCGAGGAGCGTCAAAGCGACACCCATCGCTTGGGTTATATGGCTATGCTTGGAGGCAACAGTGTCATTGGCATTTCGAGGAGTGAGAAGGTGAAAGACTATGTTCAGGAGCATGGTGGTTCATTCTTCCGTCAGTTCATTCTCGTCAGCAATGGAGATATACCAGGCCGCTTCTTCCTGCATGGTAAAGTTGAACGTCGCGCTATCGGAAGGATAGACGACCAACTCTATTTCATCGCCACTCGCCACAAGGAAACCCTCTGGGACTTTGCCGATGCCCTCAGGGAATATGGCTTCATCGATGCCATCTATATCACAGGCGGTGCAGATTATGTGTTCTATCGTGACAAAGATGGCTTCAGACATGATATCGGTGATAAGTCAGATTACCCCCATACGAAATGGAAAGGGATAATCCCCTGGCTTGTATTTAGAAATTGAAATGTCAAATGTATATATGACATCAAATAAATAATTGTATCTTTGCAAAATAAAACTCAATAACAGAAACCTTTTAAAGAACTTTGAATATGGAAAATCTGGACGAAAGAGCTGCTAAGTATGCAGCAGAAAAGGCAAATGAATTGTTCGTCAAAGCAATCGCTCAGGCTTATGCTGATGGTTATCGCGATGGTCTCAAAAAACAAGAGGGAGAATCTTCTGGCTTTGTAGAGACAGCTGATGTAGAGTTTGTTGACCTTGGATTGTCAAGTGGAACAAAATGGTCAATTGGCTCATTAAAAGAAGATGATGTAAACGATCTTTATCTTCCTTATGCTAATGCTGCCGCTATGGGAATCCCAACAAGAGAACAAGTGGAGGAGATGGTGAATAATTGTAATTTACGAGAAGATAGAACTCCTCAGATTTTTCAGGGAATATTTTGTCTTGGCACTACTGGTAATGAGATATATTTAGACGGAGGTAATTACAAGAAAGGAGATGAACTTCAATATACGTGGGGAATTTTCCACATTTATTTTTGGATTCGTGATGATGAAGATGGCAATCAGAAGAATGCCGTTCGCATCACAGGACTTAAAGACGGTAAACCAGAAATGGAAATAGTAAAACTATTCTCTGGTTATAGACTTCCAGTAATGCTTGTACGCAAAAAGTAAGTCAATAAAGTGAGCAACATATCTGATGCGTTATATGTGGTTCCCCAAATAATGTTTAACCCAACTTTGACCCCTCTGAACAATTTTCCATGAATTTCGGTGTGATTTGGCGGTGTGAAATGGTCTGAAAGCCTCTGTTCCCGTGGTTTTGAGCCTGCGAATCCGTTTTGTAGTACACAGGAGTCTCGCTGAAAAGTTGTACCTTTGCACCCGCAATGCACTTCATATCGCAACCCCGTTACAATCCCTCCATCGGTGCAGATGACTATTACTACCGCATCAAGGAGAGCGTCCGTGACCTGACAGGCCGCGTTCACAGCTATGTGCTGCTGAACGTGGGCTTCATGACTCCCCGCCTGAAGCCTGGCCAGGTGCGCGACATCGCCATCTGCCTTAACTGGCTTTCGGAGCATCGCGGCGAGCAGGACCTCTTCGGCGATGCGATGTCCCGCTTCGATGAAACGGTCCGCTCTCGTGCCTGTGAATACTGGCAGCGGATGGTTGACCTGGGTACGGTGGACAGGGCCCGCAAGATTGTCGAGGAATCGCGTCCCAAGGCCGAGCGTCTGGTGTATGTGGACACGATGGAGCACACGGATGCCCGCGAGGTGGGTGCCGAGTGGATATGCCTCCAGGCCATCCGCGAGCTGGAGATAGACAGGTTCCTCGAGAGGGAGGGCTGGAGCGAGATACAGGTAAACACGGCCCTGGCACAGCTGATAACGAGGACGGTGTACAGTCCCTCGGAACTGAGATCGCTTGACATCATGCGGGAGAACTCGGCTGTCTGCGAGCTGCTCACCGGCAGCCAGGAGTGGCAGCCGGGCTTCCATGCCACATACGAGGTTGCTCCCGCGCTGTACGAGCTGAAGGACAAGCTGGAGGACCACCTGTGCCGCAGGACCGACAGCCTGTTCAACGCCACCAACCGCATAGCGCTGTTTGACCTGACCAATTTCTACTTCGAGGGGCGCAAGGATGGCAGCAGGAAGGCGCGTCACGGCCGGTCGAAGGAGAAGCGCTCCGACTGCAAGCTGCTGGTGCTGGCCCTGTGCATCAACGCGGCGGGCTTCATCCGCTACTCCTGCATCCTTGCAGGCAACACCGCAGACCCGGACTCCCTTCCCGCCATGGTGGACACGCTGGCCGCAAGATGCCGCGTGCCCGTTTCACCGCAGCAACGCGTGCTCGTCTGCCTTGACGCGGGCATAGCCACCGAAGACAACCTCGTGAAGATAAAGGAGAAGGGCTACGACTACCTCTGCGTGAGCCGCTCGCGGCTGAAGGACCACGCGCTGGAGACGGATGCAGAGACCGTCAAGGTACTGGACTCCCGCCGTCAGGAGATCAGCCTGACGCGCGTCCATCATGAGGAGGGCGGCGACTACTACCTCGAAATCAGCTCGCCCGGCAAGCAGCTGAAGGAGGAGTCCATGAACCGCCTGTTCAGGGAACGCTTCGAGGGAGAGCTCACCAAGGCCAGGGATGCGCTGACGAAGAAGGGCGGCAAGAAGACCTACGAGAAGGTCATCGAGCGCGTGGGACGTGCCATCCAGAAATACCCGTCAATATCAAAATACTACGCCATAGACTACATACGCGACGAGAAGAACCCGAAGAACATGGGCGACATCCAGTGGCGCATCGCCGTGCCCGAGAACGTGGACCGCATGAGCGGCATCTACTTCCTGCGCACCAACCGCGAGAAGCTGGATGAGAAGACAACATGGGACTATTACAACCTGATCCGTGAGATAGAATGCACGAACAGACAGCTGAAGAACGACCTGCAGCTGCGCCCGGTATACCACCAGAAGGATGAACGCTCAGACGCACACCTCTTCATGGGACTGCTCGCCTACTGGATTGTCAATACCATACGCTACCGCATGAAGATCATAAACGGGAAGAAGGAAATGGAGGCCAACAAGGACAGAAAGCCGGACGAGAAGCGAAAGCACTATCCCACGCCATACTGGACGGAAATCGTCAGGCGAATGTCCACGCAGAAGGCCGTCACCACGGAAGCCTTCAACGCGCTGGGAGAGAAAGTCAAGGTCAGGCTATGCAGCACACCAAAGAAAGAGGCAGTAGACATCTACGAGATGCTGGGGTACAAGAAGATGCCGTTCTGGAGAAAAATAAAAGTTTGTAGTACACAGTAAAGTAATCAAGAATGCTGGAATAGCGGTAACAGCGAGAAAAACAGAAAAGTGGGGTCAAAGTTGGGTTAAATTTGGGGGCTGAATAATAAAAGAGTGATTGAGCATAATAGCTTGATAGTCCCACACTCTTTAACAATAATCCGCTGACCTCATGGGATTAGTTAGCATAAATTATGGCTTTATGAAACTTGACACACTCGATGAAAGCTTTTCTTCAATGTTACATAGAATTGGCATTCCAGAACCAACATTGTCAACATTAATCGAACAATACGAAAGTGATATTAATTATTCTTTCGGATTTAGTGTTTTTGAATTTAAAGATAAATTCATATTCTCCTTCTTTATTGAAGGATTTGAGTCATTAGATCCAATAACTATTGTATTTACAAAAGGGAAAGAAGGATGGGATTACAAAAAGTATGATGAGTGTGAAGTAAAAGAAATATCTGATGATTTCTGTATTTATGAAATAAAAGATTACGAAATTATCTTCAACGACGCCAAAGGTCCAGATTATTATAGAGAGTATTGGCCCATTACTGAACAGGGGCTGATTAATAATCATGGTGACATTATATACAAGGGGGATCTTGGTGATAGTGACAAAATCAAAATCATCGAAAATTATGTTTTACTAGAAAAAGATAAGTATTCTGAGAAGCAGAAAGAACAGATTGGTTACTATTTTAGTAAATACTTAGATTACGATAACAAACAAGAGTTTACAGAAAAAGCAGATTTATTAGCAGCATTAGATTTTGAACAAGTGTTTAATTCGAAAGAAGTTGCAGAAGGAAAATATATAACATCTACCTGGGAAGAGTACAACTACGACTATAGTGACATGGATGATGACGAAGATAACCGGTGGTGGGATTTGGACCGTAAAGAAAAGGTTATAGACTATACAGTATATACTAATGTCAAATCTTATAGTGTTATTGATTTGAAAAGTCATTGTCAACTATTTCCATTCCAGCCTTGCAAAATCAATATTATCCCATCAGGTAAAAGTGATATTTACTTAGCAAACGAAATTGACATTGAATCAAAATCGCAAGGTTACCGATATAATCCTAATGTTGTCAACAAATCCGTCTGTAAATTTTCTGTTGGGAATTTTAACGAGTCCTATTTTAATGGACAATCTTTCTATTCTGCATGTGACACATTTAGGGCAGGCCCCGATACTGGTAGATCTTTAGCAAGCCTATTTAAACAAAAACCAAGGACTGTCATAAAATATGTTCTATCACATGATATTTTTATAACTAAGTATGCATTGATTCAACTTGAAAAAATATTTAAGCATAGTCACAAACGCACTTTTTGTCAACTGGTGTCTGCAAGAGAACGTAGTTTCAATCTGCACATGATTCATTCTTCTAAAGATAGAATATATGGCAATAATATAGTGTTAACCAATAAACAGATGTTTACCAAAGAATGGTATGAAGAATCAATCTTTCACGGTAAAACACTTAGAGATATATTAACACATAATCCAGAATACTTAATTTCATTAATTGATTCAGACTATTACTTCATACATCCTGACGCTTTAGAAGGTCTTGAAGATCTACCCCACTATAAACGATTCAGCAATAGTGTTATAAACATTCACGAAATCCGTCAGGCTGATTTGGAATGGCGCAGGGAAATGGCAGAAATGAGAATGCAAAGAGAATTTGACTGAATGGAAGTCGAGACCGGATGGCAGACAGCATTTGGTGATGATCCAGAATCAGAATGGAATATTGATTAGGAATTAATTTCATTTCGAACGTAACTACTCAGCACCCCATGGTATGAGTAGTTGTCTTACTGTTTTACGACAGCAAGTATTGCGTTGAATTTGGAGTTTCCGTTCTTCATGGCCGTCTCCACAATGGAGTGTAGCTTGGCAAAATCG